>PPYE01454576.1_pt1 | contig 16620 bp, 12 predicted proteins | sample 1559881 | NCBI WGS metagenome assembly PPYE01 (sample SAMN08240022, study PRJNA423297) | Human gut metagenome, whole genome shotgun sequencing project. | reverse complement strand
TTTTAAAGAAATTAGGAATCGTTACATCCGGAATAATGAATCCGTCTTTGCGAAGTGCTTCAAAATAAGCACTGCCGATAACACGTTCATATTCAGCCTCTAGTTTTCCTTCTTTATGTAACTGATAGAAGTAGCGCCAGTGGCGACCTCCGTGTCTGCCCTTGTGTTGCTCCAGTTGCTTGCCGCCATTTATCATCTTTTCCATAAACTGCTGCTTGCCGCGTATATTGTAATGATATACATGGATATGGCTGTCGGCAGAGTTTTGTGGGAACATGGTTACTTTATGGTTTCCCATTGAAATTTGCAGGTAACCGGCAGTCCGGTGAATGACTTTTTTGTTCTGACGCTCAAACAGTGAATAGAGTGACAAGTCATATTTTTCAGGTTCGGTTACCGCTTTTACAGTCTTATCCCATTGCCAAAAGGGTTTTTCTTCTTCAGGATAGACACTTCTCATTTCACAATTCAGCACATTGGCATTGGTGGCATATAATTCATCTTTCAAATTGCCGGTAGGGGCATACCATAATTCGTCGGCATCGGCATTGATAATCCAGTCGGCCTTATAAATGGTTTTGGCTTTCCAAATCATACGGTCTACCCAGTCCTTTTGTTCATAGTTGGTAGCCTTTTCTTCTATCACTTCTTTAATCCACCCTTTTTGTTTGTATTTACGGATAATGTCCGGAGTTGAGTCTGTGGAGTTATTATCAGTAATGATAAACCCGTCCACTCCCATCGCTTTATGGAACTGTAAATTCTCTTCCAGCATCCCTTCTTCGTTTTTTACCAGCAATGTCATGAATAATTTGACTTCTTTCGTTTGTTTAAAAGCCAAAGGAAATTCGGATATAACGTGCCCTATTTTGGATAGTAATAAATTGCTCATAAATAACCAATGATTATTGATTTCTACCTGTCATATTAGAGATAATTAATACTATTGTCAAAAGAATTTGTTTTATTCTGAACTCATTATAATAGATAACGTAATCCTTAGTTTTCTCATAATATTCTGATATCTAATTATATAACAAATTTACTCTTTTTCTGTAAATATAGTATATAAATGCTAGTTTATTATGAAACATTAACTTGTAAGAGTGTTGCCGTTTTTTAGCTCATAATTCCAAGTTTTTCATGTATTCCGTCGCAATAGGCTTTCCATAATCGGGGTATATCTTTCCATTGATAGGCTTTTGCAAACGGACTGGTGAACAACGCGATGAAAATATATCCCATTACTCCGTTGAAGCCGCGAAGATATTTCACTGCTATGTTGCGTCCGTAGTGATGGTTTAAATAAGTTGAATTACGGATCTGATAAAAGCGTTTCCACTTTTTCTTCTTGCTTCGCTCATTCCATGTGTCGTTGGAGAAGAATTTCTCTTTATCCATCAGGGCATCAGGTATATAGAGTATTTTGTACCCTGCCCGTATGGTGCGGAGACAGTAATCTGTATCATCACAGAAAATGAAAAGGTCTTTATTGGGAAGACCTATCTTCTCAACGACTTCGCGGCGGATGAACGGACCTTCGAAAGCTGTTCCCATAATTTCTGTCGGTGAGGTGATGTGCCGTCCTGCCAGTTTCTTGCTGTACATGGATACAAAAGGATTGCTCAGGTTGTATGCCTGGAAGTCATGGGTGAATATTTCTCCTTCGAGCAACCTGCGAGGGGCCAGTATGCCGATATCTTTCTTGCCGGTATACGGCAAGAGTTGTTCCAGACAGTCGGCCCGCGGAAATACATCGTCATCCATGCACCAAATCCAGTCGGCACCCGCCTGATAAGCGTATTGTATGCCTGTATAGAATCCTCCTGCACCGCCCACATTGGTCTGATTGATTACTGTCAGCCCTTCCTGTGCGGCAAGCCATTCCGTTGTACCGTCCGTGCTTCCGTTATTTACTATTACAATGGAAGATATCGGCTTGTTTTGTTGCAGACAACGAATATTTCTTTTCAGAAGTTCCATTCGGTTGTAGGTTACAACTACGGCTATAATGTTCATGATGCATTTAGTTTTTAGTAAAGGTTATCTATTTTTCCCGGCTGTACGCTTCTATAGGCTCTCATGAGCTCAAAGCATTTTTCCACATCAAAGTTCCGTGCCTTGGCGTATTCTTCTGCCATCCATCGGTGCATTTGTGGAGTTGCCGGCAGGCGTTCAAAGTTTTTGCAGCCGGTCTTCATATCTATGGGGCCGATGTACATCCGGTTCAAATCGACAATTTCTATTGTTATGCCATTGGGAGTTTTCTGAAACAGGATGTTGGCACGTCCGTAGTCTTTGTGGGCGTATCCGTGTTCGTGAAGACGGGCGGTCACTTTGCCTATGGCGCGGAATACTTCCTCGGCGTAGTCGAATTGCTGTGTGAACAGGTTGTCGTAAATGTAGGGGCAGGTGGAGAGGAGGCTGATATAATAACTTTTATCGAACAGCAGCCCTGAACGTATATTCATATATCCCACCGGTTGCGGAGTGCCTACACCTATTTTCAGCAGCATTTCTGCATGGTCGTAAGAGCGTTTTGCCTTGGATGGACGAAATATGCCATATACAAACCGGTTGATAAGGTGGGGGCTGTGAAAGGATTTGATAACATATTCTTTGCCATTGTATTCCATTTTCCGCAATTCATTGCGCCCTTGGTGAATAACAGTACCTTCATTCCTTTGGAAACGTTCGGGAATGGATACTATAAATTCTTCCAGATTTTTGAAATCAGGGTGAATCACTAAGGTGCGGGGATGAAACAAACGCTCTGTCTTGCTCATATCATTATAATAGTGTTAAATTTTGTCTAGTCCTTTGGTATATTTCAACCAGTAATATTTTAAAGGATTCTTGTATTTCAGTTGTTTCCACGGACGGCTGCTATGGGGCCTGTGCCATACGGGCAACGTGGTGAACAGGTAGTTTTGGAAACCTCGTTTCAGTGACTCGTGCGAGATGGTCACATCATACCAGTTCTTGCTTGGGTCTAATGTCTGAAAGTCAAATGCTTTCAGCAGTCCGGGGGTGAGTAGTGAACAGCAGAAGCTGCAATGCTTTTTTTCCGGGTACACTTGATTCTCGTGTCCCTTGGCGTGTAGGTAGGGGTAATTGATTACGCCTTTTTCATCGGTTGTCACAGCTGCTGCAATTCCGCATTGTTTCTGTTGCAATGCTCCATTGTATAGTGATTGCAATGTGTTTTTTTTGACAATAACATCCGATTCCACAATCAGTAATCCTGCATCTGCTTCGATGGCTTCTTTTTGTGCTGTTTGTAACACCAGTAGATAGTTGGGAGAGGGGTGGTCGGTCAGGTCTGATAAGTTGACCAGACGAAAATTCCATTGACGGGCGGCCTCTTCCAGCCGATGGGTATTTTCTTCCGTGCTGAAATCGTTATAGACAGTATAAGTGAAAGGAACCAAAATATCCGATTCCATGATTGCTTTTACGGTTTCAAGCGTGGAGTCAATCGAATCTTTTACGGGTGTTATGATATGAAGGCACTTCATTGGTTTGTTATCTATGTTGTTTGTCAATTTAGGAATATCATGCAAATTTAGCGGAAAACCTTGGGGAGTCCAAGGATTTCCTTTTATTTAAATGTCTTTTTGCATAAGGCGAGGGCGGCGGCTACGGTATCGTCCATGTCGGCGTATGCGTATTGTGCCAGACGGCCTCCGAATAAAACGTCTTTCCGCTCAGAGGCCAGTTTTTTATATTGGCTCATCATTTCGGTGTTCCGCTTGTCGTTTATCGGATAGTAAGGTTCTTTGCCCGGCGCGAAATCATCGGGATATTCATACGTGATTACAGTGGTGGGCTGTGTGCCGAATTCAAAGTGCTTGTGCTCAATGATTCGGGTATAGGGTACCTCACGTTCTGTATAATTGACTACTGCGTTGCCTTGGAAATCTTCTGGGAGTCTTTACTCCCCACAGCTGATAAAAAGTGTTCATGTTGAAGGGAAGATTGTATAATTTCCCGTCAAAGTAAGCCAAAGGGGAGTTGGTGTATCGGTTGAATTCGACAAAGCTGTTTACATAGTCCCACACTTCTTTATTGTCGGTATGGAAGATATGTGCACCATATTTATGTACATGGATGCCCTCCATATCTTCACAGTAGATATTGCCTCCGCGATGATTGCGCTTGTCAATTACCAGGCAATGTTTACCTACTCGTTTTGCCTCGTGGGCAAAAACGGCGCCGAACAAACCGGCACCTACTATCAAATAATCATATTTTTCCATAATCACTTAGTTTCTTCCTGTTGTCTGCGCAGCCACTCTTCTTTGGTTCTTTTCCAGCGGTTATGGCTCCAGAGCCAATATTGGGGATGCGCTTTTATTGTTTGTTCCAATTCTCGGGTAAACAAATCGGTCAATTCAAAATCGGGTACTTGCCGGGGGGTGTCGCACAATGGTTTGAGCCGGCAGTGGTAGTATCCTCTTTTGACCCGTGTTACGTCAGCATAATAAATCAAGGCGTCCACTTGCTTGCCTATTTTCTCCGTACCGATGAAAACCGGTGTTTCTTGGTTTAGAAATTCAGTCCAGTGATGTATGCTGTTCCACTTGAGTCCTTCAAAAGTCATTCTTCTCATCAGTTGTTTTTTTGAAATGGAGAATAACTTGAGCGTTTCTACTATATAGTCGCAAAAGAAAGAGTAAAATTGTTTCTCGATTTGGACAATCTCTTTTAAATCTTTCTCGGGGAATGAGTTCGATAAATTATTGCGTATGATTTTACGTCTGTAGCGGATGCAATAATAGAGCGGATAAAAAAGAAGATCGGATATGAAATATAAGAATCGCAAGGGTAGAAGCGAAAGCAAATACCACAAAAAGAAAACGGAATAATATATGAGATTTATTTGTTTCATTTAACTGATGACTTTGTTTATGTGTTCTATTACCATTTCGGGAGTTATGCCTTGCAGACAGGCATAATCTTTTCTATAACAGTGCTTTTCTCCGGATAAGGAACAAGGACGGCAGGGCAGGTCTATCTGTATTGTGTTTGCCGCAGACTGATTCCATCCTGCAAAGCCTGCACAGGGATGCGTTGCCCCCCAAATGGATACAACCGGGATGTTCACTAATGATGCAAGGTGCATATTGGCGGCATCCATTACCAGCATGACGTCCATATTGCTCATGAGGGCCAATTCCATATTTATGGTTAGTTTGCCGGCTGTTGAGATGACGTTGGGGAAATGTTGGGCCCATTCTTCCAATACTTTGATTTCTTTTTTCCCGCCTCCGAATAAGAAGATTTTTGTATGGTCGCGTGCAGATAGATGTTTGAGGATCTGCTCTTGCTTTGACAACGGATAGATTTTGCCTACATGTGTTGCAAAGGGAGCGATTCCAATCCATGTTTCTTGGTTCTTCTCACCGGTTAACGGAGCCAGGCTGGAAATATTGCCTTTATTCTTTCCGAAAAGGGAGAGGAAACTTAACCGGATGGGGTAACCTATCTGACTGAGCGTATGGGCACAGCGCTGAAAAAAGGAGTCTTGCTCTGTATATATTTTATGTTTCCGCCGTATCAGTTTTTGCAGTTCCCGCCTGTTCTGCTTGATGTGGGCTGCTTTTATGCCTGCCAGACGAAAACGCCAGCAAAGAAAACGGCTGCGGAATGTGGGCTGGAAAGCGGCTACGGCATCAAATTTTTCTTCTTTTAAATCATTGTACAGCCATCCCAGACCCATTAATCCGGCATGTTCTCCTCTGAAATCTGCCCCACGGAAAATAACATTGTCCGGCACATTCTCGAATAAGGGGGAGAATGTGTCTATGCTCAGCACCATGATTTGATGCTGGGCATATTGCGTAGCCAATGAGTGAATGACCGGGATTGCCATTGCCACATTATTGATGGATGAAAAGCAGATTACAAGAATCTTGGACATAACAGCTGTTTTATTGAATGTACAAATCTATGCAAAGTTTTCTAATCAGCCAATTATTATTCGGTAAAAGTGTCTACCTTTGTTCCCAAGCAAGTTTTTGAAAGATGAAAATAATTGTAGATAATAAAATACCTTATATACATGAAGCTGTCGAACAGATAGCCGATGAAGTGGTGTATTTGCCCGGCAGTGGTTTTACCGCCGGGGATGTACGGGATGCTGACGCATTGGTGATCCGTACCCGTACCCGTTGTAACCGTGAACTGCTGGAAGGAAGCAAGGTGAAATTCATTGCTACTGCGACCATCGGTTTTGATCATATTGATGTGGACTATTGTGATGAGGCGGGAATTGTATGGAAAAATTGTCCCGGTTGTAATGCCGGCAGTGTGGAGCAGTACCTGCATTCGGTATTATTATTGTTGAAACGCCGGAAGGGGGTGAGATTGGAAGAAAGCTGTCTGGGGATTGTTGGGGTAGGACATGTGGGAAGCCGTATCCAACGTATGGCGGAGGCATTGGGGATGCGGGTCTTGCTGAATGATCCTCCACGTGCGGACCGGGGGGAAACGGAATTTGTGGATTTGTCTGTACTGGCACGGGAATGTGATATAATAACCTTTCATACTCCGCTGAACAGGAATGGGAAATATAAAACGTTCCATCTGGCGGATGCGGATTTCTTTGCCGGTTTGCAACGGAAACCTTTTATTGTGAATACTTCTCGTGGAGAAGTAATAGAGACATTGGCTTTGCTTGATGCGCTGAAGACAGGCCGGATACGTGATGCGGTTATTGATACGTGGGAAAATGAACCGGATATTCACCCGGATTTGTTGCAGAAAGTTTTTTTGGGAACCCCTCATATAGCAGGGTATTCAGCTGACGGAAAGTCGAATGCTACACGGATGGCATTGGAGGAGCTTTGTAACTTCTTCCATATACAGGCTGATTTTAAAATAGTACCGCCCGCTTTGCCGTATATGGATTATTCTTCTGATCCGGAAGAGGCTTTTCTACAGGTGTATGATCCGACTCGTGACAGTGATGCATTGAAACGGCATCCCGAAGAATTTGAACATTTGCGGGGGAATTATCCATTGAGGCGTGAAATTTCTTTTTTACCGTAGGGGGACATTTCAATGTACCCCCACGGTGGCCAGAACTTTTAGTCTGCTTTTGCTGTTTGCATCTCTTCTGCTACAATCTGTTCGCAATCTTCAATGCTGTATCCCGATGCGGGTTCGCTCCAATACCATAAGGCGGGAGCTTGTTGTAATGTATCCATAATCAATTATTTTTTAGATGGGTTATTCAATGTTATAGTTGTTTCCGAATGTTGGTTGCCGCCCAGAATACCTGTTCCTCCCTCCACATTGCTGTAAACCCGTAGAGGTTCGGCTAGTCCAATGTTACCCAAGCCTCCTTCTAACGTGCTTCCGGCAATTTTTTGTAAGGACAACAGGTATAAAAAGTAGGATTCGGAAAGGGAATAGATGGAAATGATTCTTTGTTCTGTTTCGTCTAACTCTGCCGTTGTCTCTTTTATTTGTAAAGTATAGGTTTGTCCGTTAATGCTTTGGTCGGTAAAGAGGGCTCCTCCTCTTTTTTCCAATCCGTTGAATGCCATACTTTCGTCCAATATGGCATCCTGTTCCTTGAATACAGGATCTATATAATCTATTTCTGTTTCGTAGTAACCGTAATAGCCCGTTTTTATTTGTGTGATTTTGGCCAGATAATAATTGTTCTTTTCCGGAAATTCATCAAACGTGACTTCATAGTATATTTCAAAATAGTCGGAAATTGTTCCTTGATAAACTCCGTTACCTTTTTTAATTGTATGACTGGCGTTTTTTATAGGTACTTTCTTTGGTATGATATCTTCTGCCGTTACCGTACCATATTCGGGGGTGGATGCAACAATTTTTATCCGGTCTCCTTCTGCCGGGATTGTATTTGAAAGGAATAAGGTATCCGGCTGGTCTGGGTTCCGGGGATTATTCAGTGTTTTCCATTGCATGGTTTCTATGTATTGATTGTTGATATAGAGCTCCACATGGGCGTGAGGGAGATTGACATAAGGCTTCTTGTCTGGATAGAACCAGGTCCGGGTGATGGAGGCCATTACCACTGTGTCGGGGGATACTACACTGTTTATTACCATTTTGGGCGTAGTGCGATATTCGTCCAAATCTATTTTTCGATAACAGGAGGTAAGGAACACTCCTAGAAGTAATGTATATAGCAGATGTTTCATAATCATTTAAAATTTATAAGTGTAAGAAACTGATGGTATAATGGGAACTATGCCCAGGGTATAGAAGCAGTCGTTATTATACCACCATCCTTTGCGTATGCTGACGGGTGCCATGTAGGAATAGACATTGTAGATGCTGATATTCCATATTCCCATCCGGTTCTTTTTCTTTGGCCGGTAAATATTGATGCCCAAGTCGAGTCTGTGATAGGCGGGAAGTTGGAAATTATTACGTTCCGTATAATAGTCTAATCCGCCTGGATCTATATAAGGAGGAACCAGGCTGCCTCCCGGAAACGGATGTTGGGGAGAAACGGCCTGGTAGTTTTCGAAAGAAACCGTGAGCCGGTTACCGGTTGCGTAGGTCCAGCTTCCGGTCAACTCCAGTTTGGGCTTGATTTTCCAATTGGCTATTATATTGAATTTATGCCGGTTGTCGAATTTGGCAGGAAAACGCTTGCCTTTATTTATCTCAGTGAACTGTCTGTCATTCCAGCTTAGAGTATAGCCTGCCCATCCGGTTATTTTCCCTTTTTCTTTGCGGGCAATAAGTTCTACGCCGTAAGAACGTCCTTTTCCTTGAGTCAGTTTGTCTTCCCAGCTGGTGGAAGGAGGGAGAAACTGGTAGTTGTCTTTATAGTCCATCAGATGTTTCATCCATTTATAATATCCTTCTATGGAGAAAGAGTAGATTTTGTTGCCGGTGGTGTAATAAGCTCCTACAGCCAGTTGGTCGCTCTGCATCGGTTTCAGCTTGCGGCTGACCGGTATCCATGTGTCTGTGGGCAGGTTGATGTAGCTTTCATTGACTTGATGTACATATTGGCTCATCCGGGTATAAGAGGCTTTGAGGCTGAGTTGCGGATTGATCAGGAAACGACTGGAAAAACGGGGTTCCAGGGAAGTGTACGTTTTCCCGTCAATGGTGTATAGTCCGAGGTGAACCCCAGCGTTCAAACGTATTCTTTTGTTCATTTTCCAGTCTTCTTCCATATATATGCCTAATTCATGTGCAGGTAGGGCAGTGTCGTTGTTTTGTCTGGTCTGGGTGGTCATGCCATTGGAAAAATGCGATTTTTCGTCTACGGGATGAAAACGGTGGTAAATATAATGAGTGCCGAAATGCAACTGGTGGGAAGCATTGGGGCGGAAATCGAAATTGGCTCGTATGCTGAGGTCGTCAATGCGGTTCCGGGTTGAACTTTCCTGTGATACGTAGTTGGCTTCTGTTCCTTGGTAGTAGTCTCCTTTCAAGGTGGAAGAATAGTGGGTAAAGGCGGCATTCACATTACCGAAGAGTTGGTTGTTGAATACGTATGACCAGCCGGTAAATGCCATGATGTTTCCCCATCGCAGTCTGCCGGTGTTTCTGCTTTCATATCCATTGTCACCTTCTCTTTTTTCTCCTCCCTTCAAAAAATCGTTTCCCCAGTAAAGACCGGCATATCCGCGGCTGCGGTCATTGAACTGGTGGTTGAGTTTAAAGTTCATGTCGGTAAAAGCGTATCGTGCCACTATTTGGGTTTCTCCTTTATTTCTGGTAGCGTTCCAGATGGCGATGGTTGGGGCCGAAAGCGCGTCAATCCATGAACGGCGTAATGCAAAGTTGAATGAGGTCCGGTCTTTGACCAACGGACCTTCCAGATTCAGGCTGCCTGAGGTCAGTCCCAGCATGGCGCTTCCGTGATATTCTTTCATGTTGCCATCCTTTGTATGGATATCGACTACGCTGGACAGTCTTCCTCCGTAACGGGCGGGGAAGGCGGACTTAAAGAATTCTACATCCTTTACGGCTTCGGCGTTGAAGGAGGAAAACAGACCGCCCACATGGTTGATCTGGTATAACGGATTCCCTTCTATCATATAAAGATTGTCGTCTCCATTACCGCCCCGCACATACATTCCTGCCAATCCGGCTGTGCCTGCCGATACACCCGGCAAGGTCTGTAGAGTTTTTATAATATCAGCTTCTCCGAATAATACCGGGGTTTGTTGGATCAGGTCTTTGTTGAGACGGGTATGTCCCATATCGGATGTTTGGACTAATGGAGAAGAGGTATATTCTCCGGTCACTACCACTTCGGCTAATTGCTGGTGGCTGTTCAGCAGAACCGGAAGCAGCGTGTCTTGTTCCAATTGTGTGAATGAACGGTGGAAACTGTCATAACCTACATAGGAGATGTTCAGGTATACATCGTTTCCGGCTTCCAGAGTCAGACTGAAAAAGCCGTCGGCGTTGCTGGTTGTTCCTTGATGGCTTTTGGCATCATAGATGGAGGCGCCTATAAGGGACTCTGAGGAGGATTTGTCTCGTATGAAGCCGCTGATTACAATGTTTTTCTGTTTTTTCTTGAGGATGATGTATTTGCCTGATTGTATATATTCTACGGGCAGTTTTTGAAACAGAATGCGCAAACAGTGGGATAACGGCTGGGCGGTTATTGTTATATCTATCGGTAACAGATGTTTTGTTAAGGAGGACTCATACGAAAAGGTTACACCTGTCTGCCGGGTGATTTCTGCCAAAACTTTACGGATGGGGGTTTGTTTCATATCTAATGTTACGAGGGGCTCATCATGTTCTGTTCCTTTTGCCTCAATACAAATGTGCATGAGGCAAAGGAGCAGAAGAAAAGAAAATTTAGAATGGAATTGCATCATTGGGTTATGTCTAGTTTCGTATCTAGTGTTTGGTTTATGATTTCAATTATGTCTTCTATCGGAGTATTGTCAAAGGTCGTGGTCAGATAGTACTCTTTTTGTGGAATTCCGCCGATATGGACCTTATAGACTTCTTCTAATTCTTTTACTACCTTTTTCAAGGGGGCTTCATTATAAACAAACACGTGGGTCTTCCATGCAAAAGTGTTGGGGTCACTTTGTTTGTTTATTTGCATTTGTCCTTTTTGGTTAATGAAGGCATACATGCCTTTTGTCAGAATAGCCTCTTTTTGTTCTTTGTTATAAAAACGGACTTTTCCAGACTCTACGGTTGCCGAAGTCTGATTTGCATTTGCCGTTACTTGGAATTGTGTACCCAGTACTTGTATGTTTGCCAGTTCGGTCTGTACCCTGAAAGGACATTGTTCTTGATGTGTGACTGAAAAATATGCTTTTCCATTTAAAGTGACGTTCCTGTTTTTTTTACCGTATGCCAAGCGGTCATACTGTAAGGCCGAATTCTCTGCCAGCGTAATATGGCTGTTGTCCGGAAGCGTGACTTCTTTGACAGCGTGTGCGGATGAGGCAATGACAATCCAGTCTTGCCTGTCGTATATCCACCACCAACTGAATCCGGCTATCAGGAAAGTGACAGCAGCGATAGTTATCAGTCTATATAATAAGATAGAGTTATTTCTTTGTTTGCCGATACCTAGTTTTTGCCAGGCTTGTGTTGTGTCCAGCCTGTTTTCCCGATAGAACCGGGCTACAAAACGAATATCTTTCTCTTCTTTCTCCATGCGATCTTCTTTCTTTTTATTGTTAAGACAGGGAAAAGACAAAATCCCCCTATTCGCTTGCCGATTTTTTTATCCGAAGAAAAAAGTATATATTTTAATGGCTGTTTCTCGTAATGTTTTCAGTGCCTTACTGATTTGATGTTCGACAGTTTTTATAGAAATACCCAGTTCGGTGGCAATTTCCTGATAAGTAAGGCCGTCACGTTTGGAAAGCAGAAAGATCTTTTTCCGTTCGGTAGGAAGGTGGTCGATGGCTGTCCATAAACGCGCGTCACGTTCTGACCGGATGATGCGTTCTTCTTCTGTTAAATCTTCCAAGTCTGTCAGTTCGGTTGTTTCACAGTGTGTTTGTCGGTTGGTTATCAGTGTGAGTGAGCGGTTACGTACAGTTTGGTACATATAAGCTTTCAGGTTTTGAATAGATGTGCCTCCGACAAGCTTCTCCCATACATCAGAGAAGGCTTGTTGGACGATGTCTTCTGCGTCATCCAGATTTTCAGTATAGCGCAGGGCATACATATTCAGCGGACGGTAAAGACAGCGAAATTGGTATTCAAATTCCTTGGGTGATAATTGCATCCTGTGTTTTATTCTTTTTTGGAAGGCAAACTTACGGCTTTTCTTTTATTTGCCAAGCAACAAGAGATGAAAAAGTCTTTAATTTCATTTAGTAATGATAACAATTCGGGTGCGGGAGGTTATTGTATCGGCTTTTCGGAGGTAGTCATAAAATAGGGCAAACCTCACGGTCTGCCCTATCCGAAACTTTAATATGGAATACCTATTGAAACAAAAATCACAGTCTTTACCTTAAAATATTGCCTTTAAAAGTTTCCTTTATCAGCATTATCCCACCAAAGATGTGTACCGCCTTTGTCGCCGGAAATACCGAATTTGCTGGAATTTTCTTCGTCCAGAAGCTTGATCCCGCCTTCTACTCCCTTAGCGTTGGCATCATAAGCCTGGCTGCTATAAATTACGCGGCGCACACCTTCTTCTGTGTTTACGGCTCCATTACTTTCATTGACGAATGCAGGGAAGAAGCGTGGATAGCCGGTGCGGCGTTGTTCTGCCCAGCCTTCGGTGGATAGAGGGAATAGGGCGAGCCATTTTTGGGTGATGATTCTTTCCAGCTTTTCTTCGTTGCTTGCGCTCTCATCCCATTTTACACTTAATTTATTTACAGCCGGAGTGCTTAATTCGGCTTTGATGGGATCTGTATAGTCTATTTGGGTGCTTGTTCCGTTGATGTAGGCATCTACTGCTCCTTCCGGATATTCTTTGATTCCGGCATAAGCCCCCCGATAAGCTAATTCATTAGTCATGGAAACACGGATTCCATTTTCATATAGGTTCTTTACACTTTCACTGCCAATATCCCATCTTAATTTTGCTTCAGCCAGTAGGAAATAGGCTTCCGCTGCTTTCATGATGGGCAGTGGCATGGAATAAGAGGAACCGTTGTTTCCTTGAATCCAACCGGAGAAGTTACCCCAACTGTTTGGTTTGGCAGGCAGGCCACTGGCAAAACGGATACCCAGGTATTGACTATTGGCAGCTACTGTGGTAGTACCGGCTTCGTTTTTGATATCTCCGGTATTCAGGGTCATATATAACGGTTGGCGCGGATCTTTGGTTCCACTCATAATAGTTACCAGATTGGCATTGAATCCACAATCACCCCAATTGAACATCAGCCACATTTCATTCTCAAGACTTTTATCGATCAGAATATCCTTGTTGACTGTTGCCAAAGTGTTTTGGGCAGCCTCGGTAGCGATTGCCTTAAGGTTCATTCCGGCGTTGCCGGCTTCGGTTTCCCGTTTGGACAGGCGTAACGCCATGCGTAGTTTCATCGTATTGGCTATTTTTACCCATAGGTCTTTGTCGCCGTTGCACCAACAGTCAAAGGATTTCAATTTGGCTATTTCATCTGCTCCCATGGCACTGATGTCAGTAATGGCTGTACTCAGATCTTCAAGCATGGCTTTATACAGGTCTTTCTGGCTGTCGAACTCGAAATACACTTCGTTTTCTCCCGATAGGATGGAGCTGTAAGGTATCGGTCCGTAGGCATCTGTGGTCATCAATGTTCCGTAAGCCTGTACGATACGCATCACGCCTGACAGGCCTCTTTCACCACTGGCGTCACATTGTGCGATGATGCGGCGGGTGTTATTGAAAATATGGAGATAATAGTTTTCGTACATACCACCGCTATGTCCCCGGTTCTCTCCCATATCACCATTGGTGAAGTTACCGTTGGGAGTCATAAAATAACCTCCATAAAGGTCAATAGTCAGGTTGGTCCAAAACTGGAACATATTTTGCTGAGGAGGATAACAGTAGGTCATCGGTTCGGTACATTGTGCGGCAAAAGGAAGGTCTGCCGGATCTACCTGTATGTTACTGGTATTCAATTTCTCGAAGTCGTCTGTACAGGAAGAAAAGATGTTTCCTGTAGTCATGGGGATTGCCATTAAGAAGGCGTATGTTAATATCTTATTCCGTTTCATAGTTTCAAGCATTAGAAGTTAAGTTTTAAATTAAGACCAAAGCTGCGTGAGGTAGGCAGTGCAAACATATCTACACCTTGTATTCCATTACCTGTACCTGCCGATACATCCGGATCCATCGGGGCGTCTTTATGGAAGAAAAACAGGTTGCGGCCGATGATGGCTGCTGTCAGGTTCTTGCCTGCACCCAGCAAGTTACGGAAGGTATAACCGAAAGTCACTTCACGAAGACGAATATTGGTAGCATCATAAACATAGTTTTCCACAGCGTATGGACTGTTGAAGTTGTTGTTACCGGTGGTACGATAGTACTTGTCGGCATCAAATTTTACTCCGTCCACTGTAATACCGCCGGCATCACGGGCTTCACCTGAACGTTTCGATACGCCCCATCCGTCCAAGGCGGCTTCGGTCATACTAATCACTTTTCCACCGAATTTAGCATCAATCAGGAACGATAGTGAGAAGTCTTTGTAGCGGAATGTGTTTGTCCATCCCATATTTACTTTGGCATTCATATTGCCTGCGTATTCCAGTTCGTCCATAGAATCACCACTTACGATAGGCTCTCCTTTTTCGTTTTGCAAGGGTTTGCCGTTTTCATCACGCATCAGATGACGTACATACAGATCTCCGTAGTGACCGCCTTCTTTCAATATAACTTTTGCACCTCCGAAATCGGTCAATGTCAGTCCGTTGGGAAGGTCATCTACCAATTCTTTGATTTTATTATCATTATAAGAGAAGTTCAGGTTGGTACTCCAGCTGAAGTTGTCAGTGAACTGCTCGTACCATCCGATATTGAATTCAAAGCCTTTGTTTTCTACATTACCGGCGTTTACATAACGGTTTCTCAAGCCTGATTCGTAAGGAGCCGCAACGGAGAAGAACTGATTTTTAGTGTTGGTTTTATAATAAGTCAGGTTGATATTCAGTCGGTTCTGTAAGAATGTACCGTCAAAACCAATTTCTAAAGAATGGGTTTTTTCCGGCTTCAATGTTCTGAACGGAGCTTTGTCGGGGGGAGTGATGGCACCTTGAGAACCTAGAGAATAGAGCAGATTACTCATGAATACAGGTACGTCATTACCTACGATAGAATAGCTTGCACGGAATTTGAACAAATCAATGTTCTTACCCATATCTACAAATTTGTTCAGCAGGACACTACCTCCAAAAGAGGGATAAAAGAATGAACAGCTTTCTGTGAAAGCCAATGCCGAAGACCAGTCATTACGTGCTGATATATCAAGGAATATGCCTTCACGGTAACCGAGTTGTGCGGTGGCGAATACTGAGTTCAGCCGTTTTTGGGTCATCCAGTTGTCATCTTTGCCCACGGTGGACATATTGCCATAATAGTTGTTCGGAGTAAAGATGTTCGGATAAAAAATGTTTCCGGAACCGGGCTGTGAGAACTGGGAACCCTCGCCCCATAGGTCTACATGAGAGGTTTTGGTTTTTGTAAAACTGGAACCTGCGGTAGCGGATAGAGAAAAATCATTGAATGTATGGTTGTAGCTTACTAAAACATCGCCATAAAGTTGGTCGCTGAAATAGCGGTTGTCTTTCATGCGTCCCATCGGATAAAGGTTTCCTACGCTGGATGCGTAAGCATTGTGTACCCAGTGTTCTTCTCCTCTTTCGTAACGCATACGTCCTTGGATATTCAGATCCGGAGTAATGTTCCATTTGATGCTTCCGCCGAATTCATAGCGGTTACGGTCGGTGATAGGGGTCTGTCTGTTCAACATCCAATATGGATTACCGAATTGCTGTTGTTGTGTATTTGTCCAGTTTTGGACATAGCAGCCTCTTGCGGGATCATATACCTCGAAGTTCTCTTTATAGCCATTCCAGTCTTCTCCTCTAGGGAAGAGATAAACACCGGTCAGCGGATTCCATAAGTAACCGGCAGCTGCCTGATTGGTGATGTGCTGGTTGGTAAACTTGGCCGTGAAATCAATATGAATGTCTTTCAGAATATTGAAACCTACTTTTGAATTCAAATTGTGGCTTCGGTAGTCATTCTGGGGAGTGATGCCTTGTGAATAGACATTGGCATAGGAAAAATAAGATTGGATATTTTCATTGCCTCCGCTTAAGGAGATGGAGTTATTCGTTGTAAATCCGGTACGGAAGAATTTTTTTGCATAGTTTGGAGCTTTGCTGCTTAGTTTCTCACCCCAGCTGAAAGTACCGTTGTCGCTCATTCCATAAGTAGTCTGGAATTCGGGTAGCACCATTGGGCTCTCCATCGTGGTGTTGCTGGATACATTAACGGAAACTTTACCCGACTGTGCTGATTTGGTGGTAATCATAATGGCGCCATTGGCTGCTACCGCACCATAAAGCGCTGCTGCCGATGCACCTTTCAGCAAAGTGATTTGGGCGATGTCGTCCGGATTGATTGTAGACATGGCGTCACCACCGTCTCGCTGGCCTCCGTAGTTGCTGTCT
>PPYE01320796.1_pt1 | contig 16620 bp, 29 predicted proteins | sample 1559881 | NCBI WGS metagenome assembly PPYE01 (sample SAMN08240022, study PRJNA423297) | Human gut metagenome, whole genome shotgun sequencing project. | reverse complement strand
TCATAAAAAAAGAACAGGATATGGCAAAGCAGTATTGGGATATGGTATCACTTTTAACTACTGTATTGAATCATAATCATTTAGTTGAAGTAGGGTATCAAGATGATATCAGTTTCTATACGAAACAGATATATCTTCAATTACAGAAAAAATATCCGGAATATGGAATTACAGATGAAGAAATTACGTCTGTAGCTCATCTAGCACCGATTCATGATATTGGAAAGATAAAAGTACCAATTGAAATTTTAAATAAAAATGGAAAGTTGACAGATGAAGAAATGAATGTAGTAAAACAACATCCATTAGTAGGTGCGGCGATGACCCAGAGATTCCCAGAGGGGATAACAACGAAAAAGCTGAATCAATATAGCTATGAAATATGCAGACATCACCATGAAAGATATGATGGATCAGGATATCCGGACGGTTTGAAAGGGAATGCAATTCCAATGTGTGCACAGGTCGTTGGGATTGTTGATGCTTACGATGCATTGATCAATGATCGTCCATACAAAAGGAAATATGAACCTGAAGAAGCAATACGGATGATTTCAAATGGTGAATGCGGAGCATTTTCCAATCAGCTGATGCAATGCTTTCAGGAGGCAGCAAAGCAGCAAAAATGGCTAAAAAGGAAAAATTAAAGTAACAAGTGAAGACAAAAGATTAGAGGTCCAGATATGAAGAAAAAAAGAAGGATAGAGAACAGAATTATCGCAGTAATACTATGTATGGCTATCTTATTTTCTCAAGTGAATATTGCGGATGCAGCAGATGTAAATCCATCGGGTACCAACACTAGTCAAGTGGCACTTTCTGATGATGCCAATAAGAGTAATGGTGAAGTATCAACCGAGTCCACAGTTTCAGATGAAATAAATGGCACCACGGAATCCGAATCTAAGATATCGGAGGAAACAAGTGAAAACTCGAAAAATGACGAATCGGAATCGTCCGGTGGAAATGTTAAAGCGGAATCAACAGATAATATAGATGCTTATTATAAGGATAGTAAAAAATGCATTTATAATTATGAACTATCACAGGCACGAAACTAGAAGAAAACGAAACACCAACGCTGTATGATAAGGAAACGGATACAATCTACATATATAATCCATATCAGTTAATGGTACTTGCACAAGAAGAATCTGAAACGGAACCAGTTATGTCATTGGATTATGATGCACCACAGTTTGGTATGGGGCAGATGATCTATCCGGATGGTGAAGACAAGGATTATTTAACTTACAGTAAAGATCATAATTATGTCATTTCAAAGAACTTCACTTCAGATAAGCCGGAGTTAATAGCAGATCAATTGAGCATAGATCCTGATACAACAGATACTGAAGGACGTGACTTTAAGGGGCAGGTTGTAAAAACAATTGGTGATAAAACCTATATCTTAATTGGGAATGAAGATCAGTTAAGAGCAATTGGTACAGACAAAGCAGTTCAAGGTGCTGTTTATCAGGCTTATCTTGAATTAGGAAAATGGAAAATCGATACAGATTTATCTGGAAATCAACGCATAATCGCCGGGAACGCCCAGTTTGCGGGCATCGCGGCAGGTCGAGGGGTCCGTTTTACTACCGGATTACTACTTTTGGGAAAGGGCCTTGGGATGCGAGAGACCCCCATAAGACCACATTCATGGCATTGAAGCATGTAATCAGACTATCAATATGGCAGAGACAGAAAGAGACCCCCGGTGTGGAGAAGGCACCGGGGGTCTCTTCGCCCCAGAGGAAGGAATCTGGGAGGAGTGGAAGGGATGACGGGGAACTGCGGTTCGGGTACGACCCGGCCATCCACGCAAGGCGATTACGAGTATATCACAGGCCAAGGCGCTTGCGCATGGCCTCGCGCATCTCCATCTTCTTTGCGGCGCGACGGTTCGAGCCGTTGAACTCGATGGGATAGCAGCGCTCCAAGATGCGGTCGAAGACGCGTTTCCAAGCCTCATCGCCGGACGCGTCGTTGATTCGCCTCGGGTCGAGGTTCGTGGTGATGACCATGGGCTTGCCCGATTTGTAGCGCCCGTCGATGATGGTGTAGACCTGCTCCATCATGTAGCTCGTGTTACGCTGAGCACCCAAGTCCTCGATGAGAAGCAGGTCGTAGGAGAGCACGCGGTCGAGTTTGCTCTGGCGTTTGTCGAACGACTCCTCCATGAGGTTCACGATGTAGCGGACATCCGTCTGAAACGCGGAGAAGCCGAGGTCGATGACGCGGTTGGCTATCGCCGAGGACATATACGATTTGCCGGTGCCGACATCGCCGAGCAGGAGAAGGCCGTAGGGGTCCTTCGGGTCGAAGGTAGCCGCATAGCGCTCGCACAGCGACGACGTGTTGGGGGTCTTGCCGTCATCTGCCTCAAAGGTGCAGTCGCGGTAGAAGCCGCTCGCCGGAAAGCACTCCTTGCGCATCTGCTCCTCCTTCACTCGGCGCTCCTCGGCCTTCTTGCGCTCTTCGCGCTCGCGCTCCTCGGCCTTCGCGCATTCACATGGGATGGGCACGATGCTTGAGCGCCCAAGTGCCTCGCAGGTCAGCCTCATCTCTTTCGGTGTCCCGCACTTTCCGCAGATGAGAAGGCCTTCCTCATTGCGATGGTCTCCGTGTCCGCTCTCCTTCGGTGCGGTTTGGGTCACATCGACCCGGTTCAACGTCTCGTTCAATTTCTCCATGTCCTGCCTCTTCCTTTCTTCCCACAGCCGATGAGAACCGTTTCTCGGGCTTTTAATGGGTGCCTTGCGTACTTACTCGCACATGGTCGGCAAATCCCCGCAAATCCAATCTCGTAGCCTTGCAGCTACATCAATACGTGCCGTCGAAGTGCATCTCCATGGCGGTCATGTAATCGACCCCGTGCTTCTCCATGATGTCGTCGATGCTCATCTCCGGTCGGGCAGGTGCCGTTGATTGGGCCTGCACCTGGGCCTTGGGTGTCATTCCTCGCTCCGCGTCCCTCCTTGCCCAGGTGCGGATGGTGGCGAGGTGGTTCTTGTAGCTCTTGCCGCTGCTGTCCATGTACGTGCTCAGGCGGTCGATGCGCTCCTGCCAATCTGCGGGGAACTCGGCCTTGAGCTTCGAGAGGTCGGTGTCCGACAACTTGACGTTGCCGTAACACCCATAAGTGCCCTTCTTCTCGGGAGCAGCCTTCGCCGGGGCGGTCGCATATCCATCGGTACTTGCTCCCTTTTTCCTTTCTTCATTCGTATTTGATTGCTTTGTATTTAATTGTCGTTGAGTCTCCAAGTTTGGCTTATCCAGATTTGGCTTATCCAGATTTGGATTTTCCAAACTTGGATAATCACATTGTGGCAATCCCGTGACCTGCACGTTTGTCTCGACCAGTGTTTGATTTTCTTGAGGGTAGTCTGAGAATGTCCATAGCCAGTCTATGACCTTGCCCTTGGCATCTCGCAGACGTGTACGAGAGAGGTAGCCGGAGCCTTCCAACTCCTTGATGGCCGTGCGCACGGATGTCTGACCGTCAGCCGGGAGTATCATCTGCAACCCCTTTTCGCTGAACTCCCAGTTGTCTGGAAGCGACAGCATAGTGCAGAGAAGGCCGCGAGCCTTGAGCGACAGGTTGCTCTTGAAAACTTGGTTGTCGATGACCGTGAAAGTGCTCTTGTGTGCTTTACGAAGAACCGCCATAGATGTTTTCCTTCCTTTTGGTGCCTTGAAGGGTCCGTCAGGCGACGGCGCTTCCTGTCTCCGTCAACGTGTACCAGTTGCGGCAATCGGGGTCGAGACCGCCTTCGCGAAGCTCCCTCAAGGCCGCAGTCGCCTGACGGAGGCTCATGAAGGGGAACATCTTCCAAAGGTACTCGGGCGATACATGCACGTAAGCGCGACCGCACGACTTGAAATAACCGACCTGCGACCCGTCGGGGAACCGCATCAGGTGCGCGATATGATTGAGCACGACTGCGGCGCGGATGCCGTGCTCCATCGCCACGTCAGCATCGAAACTGACCTCCATGTAAGTGCCTCCAAACGACAATACCCCGTGGCGATTGCGGACACCACGGGGTATTTCTATATATTTCCCGCCACGAGGGCTGAGAAAGCTAAGTTGTCCGGTTCCGCAATAAACCTCGATACCGAGGATACACCATTCGGCGATGGGATGCACGCTGCATGGAGGCTCCATATATTCACCATGTTTGTAGTAAGATAGTCTCCTACAATGCTTGCAATATGACATATCGCTCTCCACGTATCCTTCACACACCCATTTAATTATTTATAGGGACACGCGCGAGGGGTAGCCGAGTGCCAAATCGGTCGGGAATGTGAAATGTGGGTGCCGAAAGCGCCGAGGTGTCGTATCATCGAGTCAGTCCTTTCTGCTTGATGAGTTGCAGCAGAGACGGGAGACCCGCAGGGGGAGGCATCTGCCATCCGCTGCGGGTTTTTCCCTTTTGCGGCCTACCAGTCCGCCTGCTTCTCATCCTCGGCCATGTCGATGGTTTCCGGCATCTCGGTCACATCCTCGACCGCATCTGGTTTCCCTGTGCGCTTCGGCTTCGAGGAGCGCTTGAACGCGTCAAGCGCCTCCTTCGCCTCCATGGGCGTGCGCGTGTCGGTGACCGCCATGAGCCGGATGTCCTCGGCGTTGTCGGCGAGCCAGCCTTGCAGCCCTTCGAGGTCGATGGCGGTCCAATCCGCGCCGAGGGTCTTGAGCACGGTTTCGCCGATAGCCGCGAGGGTCGCGGCTTTCCACTTCCTCGCCTGCTCGCGCTCCTTGGCGGCGGCTACCTTCCGCTGCTCCTTGAGCGCTGCGGCCTGCCGTTTCAACTCATCGAGCTTCCCGTCGATTTCAGATACCGTTGGCATGTTCAGTCCTTTCCGTCTATTCGCCGACATGAGCCTCCATTATATGCCAGAGTCGGTTTCCCACCCTTCCAACAGCCTGCGGGTCGGGTTGGGAACCCTTCGGCCATTGAAAGCGTGGAAAACCGACAGAGGTGGTTGCCTTGTTATCATTGTAGTATAGTGGTATACTAGCAATGTTGTTTTATATACGGTATCTGCCGTTCACAGGCAGGTGCCCGTCGGGAGAGGAGTTCAATCCATGGGTTTGAGGGACATGTACAGTGCCGGGGACATCATCGAGTACGAGGGGGGCGGTCGCGACTACCTCGTGTCAATCGAGGGCGAGGAGGGCCTGTGGGTGAACGCCTGCAACCCGTCGTGGGTCGAGCGCGGGCTTCGCGGCTTCTGCGATGAGTGCCACCCGTTCTTCGCCGACTGCCTGTACGAGGGTGTCGAGGTCGTGGGCCACTTCGGCGAGGGCACCGTCGAGGATGCCCGCCGATGGTACGGGGAGAACAAGGCCGTGTATCGCGGCTGAATGTGCTACGATGGTCGGGCCGTCTCCTTTCTTGACGGTGGTTGCATGTGGGGACCGGGGGATGTTTGATGCCCTCGGTCCCCTTGTCTGATTGGAGTCACATGATGGAGACCCAGAACGACCAAGTGCTCGTGACGCGCAAGACGTTCCTCACGGGCGGTCAGAAGGCGGGCTACCTCTTCGCGGGCCTGCTCGGCGGTGCGGGATGCGCAATCTTGGCGTCCCTGTGCAACATGGACGCGCCGTACCGCTCCGATTGCACGAAGTTCGCGCTCATCGGCCTCGGCATCCGAATCGCGCTGTCGGTCATCGGCTACATCGCGATGCTGCCCTTCACGGCGATGCTCTACTAGCCCTGCGCCGCGATTCCACCGATACGGCACCTCGGGTAAGACCGGCGAAGCGATGGATTGGATGTGTTACGAACTGTAGGGAGCTGCCTGCACGGAAGGGGTCGCGCTTCGGCGCGGCCCCTTTTCTCATGGGAAGGCGGAAAGAAGGGCAGGGAGAGAGGGGGAAGGGGTGACGGCTATGGGGAGGGCGGTGCCACAGAGATGGCGGCTGGTTCGCATGGGTGACGGATGGGAAGGGCGAGGATAGGGGCAAGCCCCTATGACCCAAGTTCCCTGCGGGGGGCCACTTTGTGGAGAGGGCGTGTAGGAATGTAGTTTACTACATTGATAGCATGATAGGTTGATATAATTAAGGCACGGTAAGACCAAAAGAGGAAGGAACCGGATATGAGCCGCGAGGAAGAGTACAAGCAGAAGTGCCGTCAGGTGAAGGATTACTACCTTGAGGAAATCTGCGAGCACGAGGATGCGGGATGCCTCGGGGATGCGGAGAACGCCCGCAAGTGGCGGAGGGCGGAACTTGAGGAACTTGACCGCCAGTACCGCGAGGGAGAGCCGTTGACCGGATGCGGCATCGCGTTGCAGTAGGGGATGTTCGAGGGGCATCCGATGGGGTGCCCCTTTCCACCGTAACAATAGGGAAACATGGAGGGAATCATGGAGACGGATAATGTCAATGCGAGGGTCACGTACTTGGTCGATGATTGGAGTCGGGTCATCCATGAACGCGATTTCCATACGGTCAGGGAAGCCGAGGATTGGCTGTTCGAGGAGATGAAGGTCGCGTATCGGCGCGGTGCCGAGGAGATTGCAGCTGATTGGGAATCCTTCGGCGGTACCGGGGCTGCACTTCAACTGTGCGTCATCTAGCTTGATGGGCATCCGGGAGGGTGCCCTTTTTCATGGAAGGGTTATGTTGGTTTGTAGTTTACTATATTTGTGGGATGGTAGGTTGTTATAATTAGGGCACAGGCAACCGAGAGAAGGGTAATGACATGCTGCACATGTTGGAGAAGGTGCCGAATGGTTTTCGTATCTTGTCGAACTGGGAGGGAGAGTTCTTTTCAGAGGACGGTTTCAGCATCAGACCGAGGGAGCTTCCCATGCAGCTAAAAAGGATTCTGGACGAGCTGTGGTCGCATGATTTGTATTATCCTGCCGATGTGCATTACGAGTATGGCATTGACTGTCTCCTCGTCTCCTATGAGGGATGTTACGGTCTGGCGCTCATGGGGGATTATTATGAGGATGATGCGTCATGCCTTGGTGTCTCGTATCGAACTTTCAAATATGCGGCACATGGACTTTCACTTGCGCTCGATGCCGAACTGCCAAATCTTGATGTGGTGTTCGGCAGTGATATTAAGGGCAAGGGAAAGTCCGAGATTTGGATTGTGATGCCGTGGGACGTAGATGCCGAAGTTTTCCGCAGGGCAATAGAGGTATATGGGTCCCTGTTTTGTTTAGCCAACTGATAATTAGGATGGGCATCCGGGAGGGTGCCCTTTTTCATGGAAAGGCTATGTGGGAATGTGGTTTGCCACATTGGTAGGATGCCACATTGATATAATAAAGCCACAGGCAACCGAGAAGAGAGGAAATGACATGCTGCACACGTTGGAGAAGGGCGAGTACCCGAAGGGGCACCGCTACTGGTCGAACGCGACCGGTGACCTCAACGCCGCTTTGGAAGACCTTCCCGTGCAACTCAGGCGCGTGCTGGACGAGTTGTGGTCGGACGGCTACGGGGTGGAGTGCTACCTTGTCGAATGGAATGGGCGGTACTGCGTCCAGCTCTCCGCCATGTATGATAGGTATTATGCCGAAGACCTCGGCATGGGCTACCCGGAGCTTGTCGAGCTGGCTCGCGGACGTGCGAAGGAGCTGGGAGCCGAACGGCCAAACCTACATGTGGTGTTCGCCGAGGATGTGGACCAGTGGAAGGCTAACGACCCCTTCACCGAGATTTGGGTGGTCATGCCGTGGGACGTGGACGCAGAGGCCTTCCATGAGGTGGCGGATTGGTTGGATTCCCGTTGCCGTTTCAACGAGTAGCCGGATATGGAAACATCAGGGGCACCTCGGCGGTGCCCCTTCCCCGTGTGGGACTGGAAGAGAGGGGAACACCTATGCTCGATGCGAGGACGGCGAGAATCTTGGCGAAGGAGAACGAGGAGGACATCGAGGCCCGCAGGCGGCGGGAGATGGTCGAGCGCTGCGAGAAGAACATCGAGAAGGCCGTCAATGAAGGCAGACTCGATGCGGTCCTCTTCGTCGGCGGTCTCGACGATGCCAAGCGGGAGGCGTTGGAGGTCATGCGCGGGCGGGGGTTTGAGATTGGCGAGGAGGTCTGGCGGGAAGGCATCTTCAAATACCGAGACGTATATATCGCGCGATGGTGAGGGCAGGGCATATACCCAAGCGAGGGCATCCGAGTGGGTGCCCTCCTCTTTGTGATGGATATGTGGATGCCTGTCTTACTATATTTATAGTATTGTGGTTTGCTATAATGCTATTGACACAAGCCGATGAGGAAGGGATGGGGACATGGGGAAGATGGACAAGACCGAGAAGTACACGGTCGCGGGTCTCTGTTTCGGCGGGGGTGGCGTGTTCCTCTGCGAGGATGCCGTTGTCTGCGCCCGAGTCTACGGATACTGCGATGGCACGGTGGTCGAGTTCTGCTTGGGAATCACCTGCATCGTCATTGCGACCGTCTCGCTCTATATAGCCGGTATGCTCCGCGACCGCCGCATCCAAGCTGAGTTCGCCCGCCGCCGCGCCGAGCGCGAGCGTCGCAGGGCCGAACGGGAGAACCGGGGATGGTGACACCGTGGGGCACCCGAGAGGGTGCCCTTTGGCATGTGGCTCATATAGATAGATACTAATCTATCCTGATGGTATTGTGGTTTGATGTGATAGCGCCTAGATAAGAGGTCGGGGAGGGGATATGCCGGACATGCGCGAAGGCGGTTGGGGGACTGCCGCCTGTTATCTCACGGTCGAACGGCTCGCCCTGCAAGCCGGGGTGGAAAGCCCTTTCTGGGACGAGGCCTCGCTGTTCATGGGCGGCTGCGAGGGGCCTTGGTACAAAAAGCCCCTCACACCCCGCAGGCTACGGTCTTTCATCAAGCGATACGGCGGGAGCCTTCCCGATGATGCCGGACAACGCGGGCAGGTCGCGTCCGTGTTCTCGGATGTGATGCGCATGCACGGCGTCCCCATGGAGGATGGGGCGGAAGGCCTAGGTGCGCTCTACGTGAGGCGGGCGGAATCAGTCGCTATGACCGTGGCGTTCTTCGCCACCGGATGCACCCTAGCCGATATGGCGGTAATTACGGGGCTTTGCGAGGAGGCGGTTGCCGAGCGCATCACGCGCACATGGGACGGCGATGCGCCGGGGCGGATATACGGACTCGCCCATGCCGCGTACCACGACCATATCCCCGAGAACTTCGCATCATCAGATGACCTTGACGAGCCGTAGGGGATTGGATGTGTCCATGTCGGGCATGACGAGGGCTATGCCTTCAAGTCGCCGCTGTGGGAGGGCATGGGCTTCGAGCCGCACGTGCTCACCGAGGTGGTGCGCCAGAGCGACCCCGAGTTCATCGGCCAGCTCAACCGCGCCCGCATCGGCGATAGGGATTGCATCGCCTACTTCAACGAGCGCTCCGTCTCCGACCGCAAGCGGGCACCGGAGGATGACCTGTGGCTGTGCGCCACGAACCGCATGGCATCCACCATCAACGACGAGCGCGTGGGGGAGTTGGAGCGCATGGGCGCGAGGGCGCGGACGTACACGGCGTACTCCCACGGCGACGTGAAGCTTTCGGACAAGCCGACCGACGATAAGCTGCGCCTCGTGGAGGGCGCACGCGTGATGCTGCTGGCGAACATGCCCGACCACGGCCTCGCGAATGGCTCGCTGGGGACCATCTCGGAGGTCGGGGCGGATTGCGTGGTGGTCGAGTTCGATGACTGCGAGTATCCCGTCGAGGTGACCGAGAAGGAATGGAAGGTGCTGAAATCCTCCGTGCGCGACATCATCGGCGATGACGGCAATCCCGCGCAGGAGCTTGTCACCGACACGGTGGGCGCGTTCACGCAGATTCCCCTGCGGCTCGCGTTCGCCATCACCATCCACAAGTCGCAGGGCCAGACCTTCGAGCGCTGCGCCGTCCACTCCAAGGTGTTCGGCGCGGGTATGCTCTACGTCGCCCTATCTCGCTGCACGACCTTCGACGGCCTCACTGTCTGGCCTAAGATAGAGCGCCAGCGCCTCTACGCCAACGAGGCGGTCATCGAGTTCTACGACTCCCTCGCCGCCAAGGCTGAGAAAGCGCCCGAACCGTCGCAAGACGCCCCGTTCGATGCGGATGCTCCTTCGGACGCTTTGCCAGCGCCTACGGACAAGGAGGGGCGGACTGATGACGGCATGGTATACATCAAGTGCCCCGCGCAGATTGCCGACCGCGTGCGAGGCTACATCGACGCGCTGATGGAGGGTGCGGACAGGGCTGTATAATCAGCTCATCCCGGAGATTGAGGAGAGAAAGGATAAGGATATGACTCGTTGCGACCCGAAGGTGCGACCCGAAGGTATACGACCCGGAGCGATACGCGGTCGAATAGCGCCTTTGTGAGATTTCCACCGATACGGCACCTCGGGTAAGACCGGCGATGCGATGGAAAAGACAGGCAATGTAGCGAACAGATATGGCTTAGAGAAGACCAGACTTGTTCTGACGTGAGATGGCAGGGAGAGGGGTCGCGCTTCGGCGCGTCCCCTTTTCTCATGGGAAGGCGGAAAGAAAGGCAGGGAGAGAGGGGGAAGGGGTGACGGCTATGGGGATGGCGGTGCCACAGAGATGGCGGCTGGTTCGCATGGGTGACGGATGGGGGAGGGCAAGGATAGGGGCAAGCCCCTATGACCATGCTCCCTGCGGGGGCGGGTTTGTGGAGAGGGCGTGTAGGAATGTAGTTTACTACATTGATAGCATGGTAGATTGATATAATTAAGGCACGGTAAGACCGAAAGAGGAAGGAACCGACATGTTCGAGCCGAAGTGCGACTGGTGGAGGAAGATTAGGTGGGAGGACAAGACGGTCCTGTTGAAGGGCATCCTCTCCATCAAGAGGAAGGATTACGGCAGGTTCGTCGAGCTGGCGCTGGACGCTGGCATGAGGGAGGCGCTTGTCGGGGATTACGACGTGGAGTCGCAGAGCGGTGAGTTCTGGTTCGATGCCGAGAAGGAGGGGCCGCGCGGCATCCTCAACTGGCTCGGCTTCTCGGTGGAGGACGAGACCGAGGATGGCATTGATTTCGTCTTCTTCGAGGATTGCGGAATCGGCGCGTACAGGGATGACATGGGCCGCGCCGTCTTCGAGGCTTGCGCCCCCGTCATCGGGGCGGGTTCGGTCCTCATGTTCATGAAGAACTGGGACGAGGCCGAGGAGAAGGACCCGCGCATCTGGCGCTACACGTTCGATGGCGAGAAGATGTACGTCCAAGATGGTCGCTTCGTCTTCGACTAGGTGGCAAGAGGGGCATCCGCGAGGGTGCCCCTCCCTTATGGAGAGTCTATGTGGCATACTGCGTTACCACTTTTATAGTATTGTAGGTTGCTATAATTAAAGCACGTTAAGACCCAAGGGAAGGAACCTACATGAAGCGCAACGACCTGAACGCCATCATCACGGGCATCGTGCATCGCTACATCGAGGACGGCTGGGTCCTTGAGATGGACAATGCGAGTTACAGCGATGTCGTGGGCGTGCATTTTCTCTCCCGTGGCCGCGAGCGCGTCGCGGTCGGCATCCGCCGCCCAGAGTTGAAGGAGGTGACTGAAAGTGGTCGCTACGCGAACTTGCGGGGGCTGGACTCGCGCATCCTGTTCGAGTGCTGCGCCCCGAAGGGGTCCTTCGATTGGGTTGAGCTGGGGAACGTCATCAGCGAGCGCGTGTTCTTCAAGGTCGATGGTGATTGGTACGTCGATGATGCCCGTGAGGCGGATGGAGCGAAGGCCAAGAGGCGCGAGAGGGCGAGGCGCGACTTCTACCGCAATGCCTCTCCCCGTTCATTCCACCCCACCAAGGCGTTCCTCGACAAGTGGGTTCGCGAGATGTACGGATGGAAGAACGTCAAGCCCTCCGATGTCATCATAGCGAAGGAGACTTGCGCAGAGGGGATTTATTACTGTGTGCGGAAGACCGTCGGCAATGGGGACTTCTTCTCGGTCACGAGCTTTGGAAAGCGCTAGGCGCGGCACGGGAGGGGCACCGGAAGACCGGTGGCCCCTCCTTGATTTGTTGAAGGATTGGGAGGATGAAGAAGATGGAGAACCTTGTCGAGGACAACGGAATCTGCGATTGCCATTACCTGCTGACCATGCGTTTGGCTTTGCAAAGAGAGGTAGACAGCCCGTTCGGTATCAATTCCATATATGACTTGGGTGATTGGTGCGCTCCGTGGTGGCGCAAGCCCGTGAGCTACGCCGATTTGGATGCGTTCTTCGAGTCCAACGGATGCGGTTGGCTCCGCCAGTCTATCGGTATCGGCAGCTGGCGTGGGGATGCAGGAGAAGACGAGAAGGCGGCTCGGATTATCCGCGCGAGCCTTGAGCAGCATGGCCTCACGCTCGAACGGGCACGTGCCCGTTACGGCAAGAGGCGCGTCAGCGAAGCTAGGAAATGGGCTGAGACCGTGGCTTTCTTCGCCACCGGGTGCTCGTTCCTCGACATCGCCGAGGTCGTTGACAGGTCGGTGGCGCAGGTGTCAAAGGAGATATACGACACTTGGTGCAAGGATTATTACATCGGCTGCGTGGACAACATCTGCAAGTTGGCGTTCGTCGGTTATCTGGTGCGCGAGCAGGGACTTGATGAAGATGGGGTCGAACCGGGCGAGGTCATCGTGCTTGAGGAGTACATGGATGGCGAGACGCAGGAATTGCGCAGCCTTGGCACGTCCGACGTACACGGCGTGTAGAGGATATGGAGGTTACTACGTTTCAACTATACTGGCATTATAGTTTGCTATATTAGTAGTGCCGAAAGGCAGGTAGTCATATCCGAGTAGATTGGATTCAGGCATGGCAATCAACCGAGTCATCATCGAGGGCAACCTGACGCGCGACGTGGAGATGCGGGCCACCGCCAGCGGCCTCGCGGTCGCGGGGTTCACCGTCGCTGTCAACGAGAAGCGCAAGAACGCCGAGGGCGAGTACGTCGATGCCCCCGTGTTCGTCAAGTGCTCCCTGTTCGGCACCCGCGCCGAGAAGCTGTCCAAGTACCTCTTGAAGGGCACCAAGGTCACCATCGACGGCAAGCTGCGCTACTCGCAGTGGGTCAAGGACGATGAGAAGCGCCATGAGCTGAGCGTCATCGTGGACCAACTTGAGTTCAGCGGCGGCAAGCGCGAGCAGACCGGCGATGCGCCCGCTCCTGAACTCGACCTCTATGACGAGGACATTCCGTTCTAGGGTTCGAGAGGAGACCGGTCGTGTTCGCAATCGGCTGGGGTTTCCTGATGCTGGCGGTCATCCTCGCCGCCGCCAGCATCTCCCACGATTCCACGTACATCTTCGCGAGGAGGAAGATGACGCGCAAGAGGGCGCTGCAAATCGGCTTCCTATCGCTTCTGGCCGTCATGTTCCTCCTTGCATCGTTTCTAGGTTGATGGAGGTGCCGGATGGCAAGGTCGGATAAGGTCGCGATGTGCATCATGCGCTACATGGTCCCGCCCATCTTCGTTGTGGAGTTCATCGCCATAACCGCGCTGGCATGGTCGCTGGGAGGTCCGCGATGGGCTTTCGGTGCCGTGGCGGCGGTGGCGCTCATGCTCTTGTTCTCCTATGCGTTCTGCTGCATGGCCGCAGTCTCGGACGGGTGCGGTCCCGACGATTCGGAAGGGAAGTGATGCCGATGGCCTCGAATGGGCTGCATCGGAAGCGCGACCACAAGGGCCGCAAGCCCATGTTATGGGAAGCGGAGCTGACCATCGCGGTCGCCTCCGCCGTGCCGATGGCGGCAATCATCGCCCTCGCTCTTGGCTGCTATATCGGCCTGAGCGTACCCGGCATGCTCGCGGTCACGTTCCTGTTCACCGCGCTGCTCACCATCTATGCCGTGACGGTTCGCGCCCTTTGCTTGGAATACCGCAAGAGCGGCCTCGCGGATTAAGCGACTCATGAATCAAGACACGAAAGGACTGATGTATATGTTCACGATTCTGTTCCTCAACCAGAAGGGCGGTGTCGGCAAGACCACCCTCGCCGACGAGCTGGCGTTCGCGCTTGAGCGCCGAGGCTCCACGGTGGCGTTCGTCTCCACCGACCCGCAGGGCGGCTCCGTCCACGAGGTCTGCGATGACCCGGACTACGCCGAGTCCTGCGATTACCAGATTGTCGATACGGCTGGCGTTCTGAACGACGGCATGGGCGATTGGTGCCGCGCCGCCGATGTCATCCTCATCCCCATGCTCCCGAGCACGCGCGATGTGGAGCCGACCATGCGCACCTACCAAATCGCCAAGGACTCCGGTACGGACGCGACGATACGTCTCGTGGTCAACAACTTCTACGCGTTCGGCAAGCTCGACAAGCAGCTCGTGGAGTTCCTTGAGTCAGAGCAGGTTCCGGTCATCGCGAAGGTGCCCCGCGCGGTCGCGCTCTCGCAGGCCGCAGCCGAGGGCAAGTCGGTCGCGGAACACAGTCCGCACAGCCACGTCATCCCGGCTCTTGAGGAGCTGGCAGATTCCATCATCAACGAGAAGGAGAAGAAGTATGTCTAACAACAGCAACGCCTTCATGGCCTCCGCGAAGAAGTCCAAGCGCCAGCAGGCCTCCATCCAGCACGCGCAGCCGGAGGTCGATGAGCTGGTGTGCATCAACGTCCGCATCCCGAAGTCCATGCACACGAGGCTCCAATATCACAAGGTGGAGACGGGTGAGAATATGACCGTCCTCATCAACCGCCTCCTCGAAGCCGAGTTCGCGTAGGCGGTGCGCGATGGGAAAGCGAATCGGGGTGTACAAGTACATCCATGCGCTCCCCCGCGATGCCTACGGGAACCGCTATCACATCGGGGGTCGAATCCTCTCCCAGAAGTTCGGTCTGGGTACGGTCATCGGCGTAGCACGCGGGGGCGATGGGCGCACATGCGTCGTCTGCAACTTCCGCGCGGCCTATCGCGAGGGCGGCGTGGTCGTCTCCAAGTGGCGCACATGGCTCGTGCCAGCCGAGGAGGGCGTCGCGGTCGAGGTGAATGAGGAGACGGATGTCGAAGCCCGATAAGCCCATATTCAACCAACAGGGCGGACGCGGGAAGCTCTACGGCCCGACTCATGGGGCGACGTACATGGGCACATACCAGATGCCCGACGGCAAGATGGACCGACGCATGTTCAACTGCGCCACCAACAAGGATGCCATCAGGGCCTACACCGATTGGTGCGCCGACATGGACGCGCGAATCTTGGATGCGATGAAGGAGAAGGTGCGGCCCAAGGCGAAGGCGCAACAGCCGAAAGAGAAACCTGCATACACGGAACCGTTCAAGAAGGACGAAGTGAAAGGAGCCGACATGGCGACAACGGCAGATGCGAAGCTCGACAAGATTTACGTCGTGATGGTGGTCGGCGGCGTGGCCGTCGCGTGGTGCGAGTCGTTCGACAAGGCGGTGGCCGTCTGCGACGCGCTCACCCTCGGTGCGAAGGCCAGCGGTTTCGCCGCCACCTACGATGTGGTCGAGGTCAAGAAGTGGACGGCGTAGAGATGGCCGTCGAGGTTTTGGATGAAGGCATCATCAAAGTCCCCAACCCAACGGGCGATGTGTACATCCTTGCGGCCACGGCGCGTGGGTGTGCGTTCGGAGAAGATATGACGGCACGTTGGCGGGAAGTAGAAGCCTGTCAGCGTCGTGATGCGGTGCAGGGGTACATGAACACCTATGCGCAGCTGAAACCGGAACCGAAGAACAAGTTCGACCCACAGGCAATCGAGGTCCTTGCGCGTGGAGAGTTCTTCGGTCACATGGGCTACATCGCCAAGGAGCAGACCGACGCGGTACGGGCACTTGCTCGATACGCTGGTTGCGATTTGAAGGACATTGCGGTTCAGATTGTGTGTACCGGTGATGTCGGATTCAAGAGCGTGAGGCTCGCCCTCATCGCCGCCACATAATGGGAGGTGCGATGTGAGGAAGAGACTGAGCGCATCGGAGCGGCATGACCGCAAACATGCCGAGCACAAGCGCTATTACGCGCAGACGGCCTTCAAGTACGAGCGACGAAAGTGGACGGATGACGAGGATAAGTTGGTTCTCATCCAGAGGATTCCCGATAGCGAGCTTTCACCAATCATCAAGCGCTCGATGAAGTCCATCTCGAACCGCCGTTGGCGATTGCGCAAGGAGGCATCTGAGAACAAGGAGACCGGCGATGCCGGAGAGTAAGGAGAGAAAAATGGAGAACAACAACCTGCCCGAGATGACCGACGAGCAGCGCAAGGCCGCGCTTGAGCGTTCAGCAGAGGCGCGGCGCGAGCGTATGGAGTTCAAGGAACTCGTGAAGACGGGGGAGATTTCCCTTGCCGACGCCCTTGCAGATGACCGCGCCAAGCGCATCCGCGTCCACGAGTTCCTGATGTGCATCCCCGGCATCGGCAAGGCGAAGGCAGATGACATCATGCGCAAGCTCGGAATCGCCGAGAACCGACGCGTGCAGGGTCTCGGTTGCCGCCAGCGCGAGGGAATCATCGAGTTGGTCGCGAAGTTGAAGTAGGAAGACGGAGCCGCCCATGTGGGCGGTTTCCCGTATCAGCCGTCCGCGACGAAGGGAGACGCAATATGGACGAGCGCAAGAACAAGATGACCGACCAACGCTATCGCGAGAT
>PPYE01740467.1_pt1 | contig 16628 bp, 15 predicted proteins | sample 1559881 | NCBI WGS metagenome assembly PPYE01 (sample SAMN08240022, study PRJNA423297) | Human gut metagenome, whole genome shotgun sequencing project. | reverse complement strand
AGGAGGTCACTGGTTCGAGTCCAGTAGTCTCCACCAAAAAGTTCCTGATTTCGCAAGAAATCAGGAACTTTTCTTTTTATTCGCCGATAAAAAGTTTGCTAAAATTTTCGGCTTTTTCTCCGACCAATACACTGACCAATACGGCGATAACAAAAAATTCAAAGTAAATCTTAAAGATTATTTCTATCCCCGGGTCTCAAAAATATTCTAGTTTTGCTAGATCGTTCTTGCGCTGCTTTTACCATCCGATTCTATGTAGCCCAGCTCCCATGCTACGAGATAATTTCTGTTCGGACGTTTAATCTCATCAGTATTTTGAACCGCATCCTCACCAATCCCAAGAATATGCATCATTTTTTCGTATTCTGAACGTTCAAAAAGTAAATTTTCCATATTAATCACAATTCCCTATTTGCTCTGATGTGTAACAAACCGTGCGCCCAAATGGTTCTCTATTATCTTTGTTGCGTTTGAGGTATCGAAAGTAATAATAAACGCATGGTGAATGCTTAGGACCAAATCTTGCAACTCCTGATCCTCTTCTAGCATTTCCACATTTAACCCAAGGCTTTTGCAAAATTCAACTGTAAAGTGCCGAGAATGAGATTTGTTGTTAGCATTCAGTTTGTTTAAAATCTTCGTGACCTTTTTCTTCACCTCTGCCCTCTCTTGACCAGCAAACATGTAAGTTGTCAGCCAATCACTGACTAAGGCGCTTGATAAAGAAATTGCATCAGCAACAGAATAAAAAAATGCTGCTGGATACTTGTCTAATTGAAGTTTCCAGTATTCTTTGGATTTCGGATTATTCTCAATATCAGCTTTGGCCTCTCTGAATTCCGTAATAATATTATACGCAGGAATTCCCCCGTACTGAGGATCGATTGGACCGAGGCATGATTGCTTACCCATTACTATGGTCTTTGCTGCACATGCCAACATTGTTCCTGCAGACATCGCCATTTGGGGCACAATCACACGAATATCGCCTTGAAACTTGTTGTGTAAATATTTTACAATTCCCTCTGCGGCAGTAGGACTCCCACCTGGTGTATGAAGGATTAAATCAAGGCCTTTGGTACAATCTAATCCCTTAAGGGCGTTCATAAACCCAGTAACATCACTGTCATTAATATCAATGTTTAATGTTTTTCCGGGTTTCAGCCAACCAGAATAATACGCAATTACATTCCTGCCCGTTTTCTCATACAGCAAGTTTAGATATTTGTCCCTTAGCTGGTCATTGTCCAATCCAGGAACACCTGCTCCCTCAGCATTTACGTGAGGTTGCAACTCAGTTAGCAATTCACCCCAAGATGGCATCAAATTCACCCTTTCAACAATTGATAAAACTATATTATCATTTTGCATCCAGAGCGTCAATTGTCGGTTTATTTGTCTCTATCATTAAATTTTTCAAAGGCTTTTCAATTTTGACGATGTTACTGTTAGTTGTATCTGAAGTATAGAATTTCCCCCTTTTTTCTCCAAAATGCCATACATCTTTATAATAATCGTCACATCCACAGATATCCATTTCGCCCTCCTCTATATATTAACGCAGTCTATTTCATTCCGCGCTGCATTCACTATCTTAAAACTACAGCAAGGCTCTTTTCTGCATGAACCCTGGCGATTTAATTTAAAAAGTCAACCAGAGTTCAAATGTATAAAAACTACCAAGAGGCACTCCTTCGCTCTTTCATCATATGTGATTTATCTAATATAGTTTCCTTGATATAAAAAATTGCACGTTTCTATGCAATTTAACTAGCAAATCTTTCACCGAAAAACAGCACCACCTGAATTTCACATGGTGCTGCTTTCCACTTACATCGCGTTTTCAATCACATTTCCCATAGTATCTGCCGCTTCCCGCATCATATCCGGTGTGGCGTGGGTGTAGGTACTAAGGGTGAATCCCGCGCTGTAATGTCCTAAGGTGCTGGACAGGGTCTTCACATCCACTCCGTTCTTCAGAGACAGCGTTGCGAAGGTGTGCCGGAGATCGTGGAACCGGATATGCTCGGCACCGATGGCTTTCAGGATATTCTCGTGGGTGTGCCGGAAAGAATCTGGATCGAACATTCCTCCCGTCTTGGGTGACGGGAACATGTAAGGATTCCCTGGATGCTTCTTGTGCTCCTCCACCAGTAGCTCCACCGCCTGCTGCGAGACCGGCAGGACACGGATGGAATTGTGGGTCTTGGGCTGGCTCACCACCAGTTCTCCCTTGGTGCGGGTCACCTGCTTCGTGATGGAGATGGTTCGCTTCTCCACGTCCAGGTCCGTCCAGAGGAGAGCCAGCAGTTCTCCCCGCCGCAGTCCCGTGGTCAGTTCCAGGTAGAAGGGTGCCAGCAACCCCCGCTTGTCCGCCTCCATCAGATAGGGGCGGATCTTCTCTTCCGGCAGGACCTTCATCTCCCGCTTCTCCATCTTTGGCAGCTTGCACCCTCTGGCAGGGTTCACAAGGATCAGCCGCTCCGCCACCGCCTGCTCCAGGCAGTTATTCAGCAAGGTGTGGATGCCGTGGACCACCCGGACGCTCAGGCCTTTGTTCTTCAATTCGATGTGCTGATACCGCTGCACCCGCCCGTTCTTCTGGAGATCGTTGTAGAATTTCTGGATCTGGATCGTAGTGAGCTTGTCCAGCTTGATGTCTCCCAGTTCGGGGATGATGTGGTTGTTGATGTAGTTTAGATAATAGTCCTTGGTGTTCTCCCGAAGCCGGGGCTCGGCATAGACTTCATACCACATCTGCACCCAGCTTTGTACCGTGTGGGTACCGCTTCGGTTCATGTCCAGTCGCTGGCTGTCTGCAATGGCCTTTTTCAGCTTCTCCTTGACCTCTGCCTGGGTCTTCCCCAGGACATTCTTAATTTTCTGCTTTCCGGTCGCCGGGTCATAGGAGGCCGTGTAGAACCCCTCCCACCGGCCATCCTTCCGTTTGCGGATGCTGCCCTCGCCGTTGGCACGTTTCTTCCCCATCCATCATCTCTCCTTTCCTGCCAGTTCACAGGCTTGCTGTTCGTCCTCGTTTTCAAAGTTGTACGGCGGCTGGTCTGCCAGCAGCTCCTGCTGGATACCCTGAGCCAGACGGTAGCCAGATATGAAGTTGTTCAGGCAGGCTTCCTCCCGCAGAGCATCTTCCAGATCCGCCATCTTCAGGAGCAACTTCCGTTCCGGCTCATCCAACAGACGGGTGAGCTGCCTGTAGGTCCGTTCGATTTTTCTGTCCAGATATTCTGCCCTCCGGGATGTCGTCTCGAACCTGTAGCAGAGGGCTTTCATATAATCACGCATGATGTGGCACCTCCTGTCAGCGACACACAATACCATGCCCTGACCTCAATAGCCATCCCAACCGGGCAGAGTTATCAATTTGTTAGCAAATTCAAGGCGGCACCCGAAAAACCGGGTGCCGCCGTTTTTTACTGGGTCTCCTGCTTCCCCATATTCCGCTTGATCCATTCCCGGAGTTCATCCTTGGGAATCACGATACGGGTGCCGATCCTCAGTGCTGGAAAGCCCTCGGACCGAGCCAACTCATAAGCCCCGGCACGGGAGATTCCCAGCGCCGCTGCCATCTCCGGAACCGAGAGCATCAGCGGCAGATCTTCATAAGATTTGAATGTTCCTTTTTTCACTGGATATCCTTTCTCCTCTCCAGCCGTGGGAGAGGTTTTTATTTGTTATACTTCGTCTTGTTGATACATTTCCTCACCATCTGGTGGAGGGACTGCCCTACAATCAATGTGGTCTACGATAAATTGCGGACTCTTACCATCCCTTCATGGTCATGCCACCCCAGGTTTGCGTCTGCGTTTGTTCTTCTTCATGGTCGTCAGGCTGATGCCCCAGAGCGATGCGCAGCTCCTGGAGCTCCCGCATTCGCTTGCGGTCAATATGCAGCCGCGGCTGTGCGGGCGCGGTGGGGGCGTTGTCCCGGAAGATGTTGCTCATGTGGTAGAGCAGACGGCTCACCGTCATCAGGAGCTGCGGCTGATGCCATTGATCTTGGCGTTCCAAAATGTACTGGGCGTTTGGATGGCCATACGCATCCGCCATCCGGAAGCAGTTCCAGGCCACCTCTTCGTCTTTGGGAACGCCGTTACCAGTGAGGTACAACTTCCCAAGCAGATAGTTCGCCCAGGGATGATTTTGGTCTGCTGCATAGCGGAGATACTCCGCCGCTTTGACTGCGTCCTTTTGCACGGACTTGCCTGTCAGGTATTCCTTTCCCAGCCGGTAGGCGGCGTCGGTGTTCCCGTTTCGAGCTGCTCTCTCCAACCATTGGATGCCATCGGAAGTATCATGCACCTCCGGATCATCGGAGAGATATAATTTCCCCAACGCATATTGAGCTGCAGACAGATTTTGCTTTGCCGCCAGTTCCAGCCAGCGAGTCGCTCGTTCTGCGTCCGGCAGCAGCAGACCGCTATCCCGGTACAGCAGTCCCAGGAAGTACTGGGCGTGGACGTCGCCGTACTCCGCCAGCCGCTCCAGATCCTCCACCGCCTCATCCTGCTGATCCAGCGGCAGCTTATTGTCTTCAATCCTGGCACGTAGCCGCAGGCACTCATAGGAGACTTCCCAGTTGTCCACCCACTCGCCCCGCTCCTCCATCTTCTCGTCCTCGAAGGTGAGCTTTTCCAGACGAATGTTCTCTGCCTCCTGGATGACCGCATTCCTGATGGCCCGGAACTCCTTCTGTTTTGACAGCGGCGGGCGTTGTTGCTTCTTTCCCGAGTAGAACTCGTTCACCTGACACTGGAGCTCCCACCATTTCTGATAGCACTCGTTGACGACAGGAATGCACTCCAGCTGATCCACGATCTCATCCACCTGCCGCTTTAACGCTCTCGGAAGATATCCGTAGAACTTCTTGCCTTTGACCTCACCCAGCTGCCGGGACAGCTTCCAGATCATTTGCTCTGCCTGGGTGTGCTCGCAGACCGTCTCCCGCATCTGCCGGGACAGTTCCAGCATGACCTTCCGAGTTTCACGAACCAGTTCATCCCGGGAGACAGACTTCTGTTCGTAGACATGGAGCAGCTCCTGTTGGAAGATATCATTGGTGAGCTGAGACTTCATCTGGCGGATGCCATCCCGATCCAGGTGTGCTTGCCCCGGTTTCACCGACCAGGCCATCATGTGGACATGTGGATGGTGATCCTCGTCGTGGAACGCTGCATACCACCGGAAGTCTTGAGGCAGGATGTGCATAGCTGCCGCGATGTCGTTACGGCGAGCACGGAGCAAAGCCCGCCACGCCTGTGCGTTGTTGTAGCCAAGACGCTCCGCGTCTTCCCGGTGCAGAGAGATGATGTGTGTCCAGACGTTGCCGGTGTAGTGTTCCAGTTCGGACATGGCTGCGTCCAGATCCACATGATCCACGTCACCGAACAGGCCATGGTCACCCAGCCGCTCTGCACGAGGCCGGGTTGCGATGTACTTCATGTAGCCATCCGTCTGCTGTACCTGCTTCCAGTGTTCCTCCAGCGCCAGCGTGATGAGCGACGAGGCGTTGGCCTTTGTAGGCTTCTGCACGTAGTCCTCGTATTCCAGCAGCTCTTTCACATCCGGGAAGTCTTTTGCCAGCTTTGTGATGAGCTGTTCCTGCTTGCGGGTTGGCGGACGATCATCCAGGATGATCTCCACCCGCTCCCGCGTTGCGATGTAGCGAAGATAGCCACCGGCGTTCTGCTTGCCGCACTGGATGTATGGGCTCTTGACGATCAGTCTTGCCATTCATCATCACCGTCCCGCTGCTCCTGTGCACGCTTTGCCAGTTGTTCCAGACGCAGACGACCGTTGAGTTTTTTCACGTTGACCACGCTCTCCGCGCGCTTTCGTCGTAGGTATTTCTCATCTAGGTTGACGCAGTCCGCGAGAACACTCATGACCATATCCAGTTCCACCGACTGCTTATAGAGCAGCGACGCCATACGATCTTCAAACTGATCCAGCCGACCATCCAGATAGGACTGCACTGAGGATGGCAGAAACATGCCGGCGTTATTGGCACTGAGATAGTCCAGATAGAAGTTGATGGCGTTCTCGATAAATCCGGTGAGACTGCGGCTGCCGTCTTCCGTATAACGCTTCTCCAGCCGCGCCTTCATTTCCGGCGTCAGGTAGAGGGCAAATTTCTCTTTTTGGCTCATAAAGGCCTCCTCTCTTCGGATTGACCCCCACTTTTTTCTCGCGGGCGTAAGCGCTGCGGGATAACGACCGCAGAATTTCTTTTCTCTGCCATTTTTGACCCCATTTCTGCTAACTCCGGGGTCCTTTGAAACTGCCCGCACTGTGGGCAGATGTGCCGGGTGAAAGCTGGGGCGGTGACCCCGGCTCTTTATCCCGCTTTTTCTTTCGTCCTCCGCAGAGCCCCAAAAGCGGCCCACAACCGCCCGAAATTCTCGGGAGGGGCTGGGACCCTGCCGGGTCCCAAGCCGCTCCACACAGGGCCTCACAGGGGCACACGGGCTTATCCTTGTTATCCTTCGTCTTGTTGATACACTTCCCCGCCATCTCCTGTGGTGGCCCCCGTACTTGCACGATGCCATGCAGTGGGAAGCGCGGGCAGCGGCAGGATGTAGTAGTGGTTGTTACTCTGCCGCCAGCTTCCATCGCGGCGCATCTGCTTGGTTGCTACCTTGCGGATAAATCCGCGATCCACCAACTGCTTGACTGCGTCCCTCGCAGCGTTTTCCGAACAGCTGCAGTGCAGTGCAATGGTCTTGATGCTGGGCCAGCAAAGTTCTTTCTGCCCGGCGCAACAGACCAGGTAGCTGTACACCGCCAGTGGGATCGGTTTCAGGTCATAGCAGAAGATGGCATTGCTCATTTGATAAAATCGTTCACCGAGAATCGGCATAGAGTACCTCCGTGTTCTTTTCGAAATTCAGAGAACAAAATCTTGCGTTCCGGAAGCCTCTCTGTTAAACTATTTGCAGATGGAGTCTGCGTTTTTCGGAACGCGGCGCGCCGCCGGACTGTTGCAGCAGTTTCGGCGGCTTTCCTTTTGCTGCGGTTTCCTCCGTTTTTCATCCCCCCTCAAATTTCTGCTCCCTGCCACACGCAGTTCCGCCCCGCGGTTTCATCGTGCGCAAGCGTTCGGCTGCTTCGCTTCGTTGGCAGGGACCTGTTGTTGCGCACCTGATTAAAATATCGTATAATATCGGGTGCAATAGGATTGTACCATGTTCCGGAGGTGATCCGCAATCGCTCCGGAGCATATCAGGTACATTTCAAAAATTCAATCGGGTATGTGGGGGCATGGGTATGTTACACAGTGTGACCGGTGACGCAGTCGATCTGTTTGCGGTGGCGTTCACTTCCAGAGAATGTGTGCTGGGCATTCGATCCTATCCGCTGGGATTCTTTGCCGCAGAAGCGTTGGACAGGATCCCGGACATGGTGGAACTCCAGTCTTCCGTTGCCGGTATGAAGGAAGCGCTGGAGGTGTTTCTGACCGCCAGGGACGCGTCCAGCGCAGGGATGGCATATGAGGCCATCGGCGTTCTTTGGCGGAAGCTGATGACACTGCCGGTATATGAGCGGCTGATTCGGGATGAGCATCGCGCTCAGGCAGTCGTCTCGGATTGGCGAAGTTCACCGGAGGCCATGGACGAGATCCTGACGCCGGGGACGGACCGTCATACCGCGTTCCGGCAGTGGCTCTCCCGGTTGGAGTCGCTGGAGCGGGACCTGAAGCTCTTTGAGCAGAACATCGGCTGGATGCTGGAGATCTACTTTGAATCGCTGCCATCCCGGAAGCGGGAAGCGTATGCGGAGGCGTTTGCCGATTACTGCACGGATGTAAACGGCGCGATCCGGGATCGGGAGGAATACGGCGAGGAGCCGCTGCTGTTTGATCTGGATACGCTGGAGTATGCGCATCCCGTCAATCTCACGTTTGTCTGCAGCCAGGATTCTGAGACAGGCCTGCCCTGCATTGCGGAGAGAATGACCTTTGAGAAGCTGAGTAGTTTTCTCTATGTGGATCTTTACAAGGGAATGGCCGCCGGAAACCTGCCCCGGCGCTGCGCCCACTGTGGGCGGTGGTTTTTGACCGTCGGCGGCTACAATACCATGTACTGCGACCGGGAGATCCCCGGTACCAAAGGAAAAACCTGTCGTATGATCGGTGCCCACGAACGAGAGAAGGCAGCAAATCAGAGCAATGAAGCCAGGAAGGAATACTCCCGCATTTACAACAAGCTGAAGGCGCGCAAGCAGCGGGGAACCATTTCCACGGACCAGTGGAACCGACAGGTCGCCGCCGCCCAGCGGCTGAAGGACGATTTCACGGAAGGCCGGATCGACGAAGAAGAGTATGTGCAGCGGCTGGACGCGCTGTGAAACCAGGAAAGATCTGGCATAAGGAAATCCCATCATTGGGGACGCTTGCCCTTCAGAACAGATGAAAGAAATACAACAGGCCCTCTGCCGGTTTAAGCGGCAGAGGGCCTGTTGCATGATGATGGAATCAATCCAAAACTTCTATGCTGTCATCTTCACCGATGGCCAGCTTCATATAGGACATGCCATCATTCTCACAGATGCTGTAAACCCCCAGGATAGCCGCATCCGACGCAAGCTCTTCTTTACTGTAAGTCGTGCCGTTAAAGACGAAATCGGGGCCATCGGTCACCACACCGACGGCGTATTCCGTCTCCACTGTGACATCTTCACAGGAAACGAACACTTTGACGAAGTTGTCCTCCAGTCCCATATCCTCTCCGGCTCCGGGCGTAACCTCCTTACAGGTTACAGTGGCCCCGGCCCCAAAGGAACAGCCACTGCCTAAGCTGACCATAGCGTGATAGTCGCCTAGGATCGTAAGGCCGCCGTTGAAAGTGCAGTTGTCAAAATAGATGCCGCTGCGCAAATCAATGGAGCCATCCCGTGTACTGGCGGGATCAACGGTTACTGTGACCATCTCGTCAAAGGTTACATCATAGACTTCGGTCGTCTCGCCCGCTTTCAGTTGATAATCGTACTGTACTTCGGCAGCATCGCCGTTGGAGTCATCTCCCTGGGGTGCATTGGAGTCATTGGTGGGTGCAGAGGGGTCTGCGCCGGAACAGGCGCAAAGCGCCAGCAGCATGGCTGCCATCAGGAATGCAAACAGTTTCTTCATCATCAAATTTCCTTTCTTCTTGCGTATTGAATGACTGGTCATCCCAGTCGGTTGCCCCAGATGTCCTCATCCAATAAAATGACCGTGCCGGACTCGTCCCCCAGTGCCTCCATAGCGGCCTGGGGTTCATAGATATCCATGTCCAGATTCTCACTGTCACTGTGGATCAGGGGGATGTCGGCATACTGCACATAGGTGTTGCCCTCAAAGTCGGGAAAGTACTCCTCCACATATTCCTGAATATAGACGATGGCCGACCGTGCCACGAAGAACACGTTGTCCCGGACGGCGCATCCTTCCTGGAGATTGGGACCGCCCTCGTGGGAAAAGGCGGGGGAAAAACTCTGATCCATCCAATTCTCCAGGCCGGTGAAAAGCACCCAGTTGTCCTCATAGACGCAGTCTACAAATTTACGCTCCGGGTTTGGCTCTTCGTCCCAGTTGAAAAAGGTCAGACCGGAGGCACATTGATAAAAGACATTCCCCACAAACTGTACTCCATAGACACTGCCGGATTCAAAACCCTGTTCCTCAAAAATTTCGATTCCGCCGCCGGCGTGATACATGTGGTGGACATAGTTGTTCTGATACCGGGTGCCGTGATTTCCGCCGCCCATGGCGCCTGCCAGGCGCTGGATACCGCCTCCATAGCCCGTTGACGCTTCTCCTGTGTTGTAAACTGCGATGATACCGCCTACCCAGCCAACCTCACAGTTCTGGACTGTCACGCCATCCCCTTCTGCCACGGTTAACACACCATCTCCGGCAAACCCGATAAACAAATTGTCTAGCACGCAGCCGTCGGCAACATTGTCAAAGAGAGGGCACTGGGTCTGGAACTCAATGCTCTCATAGAGTTCCCCGGGATTTCCCCCGTCACAGCGGAAGTACAGCTCCCCCACAGGGGTGTGTCCATCCCACTCCCAGCCGGTGAGAAAGACGGGCAGGGTATCCGGTAGGGTGCTGTCTGCTTTGGAGAAGAACGTCAAGTTTTCCGTCAGCTCCGTCGTCACATCGAAGGGCGCCTGTGAGAGCTGCTCCTCCAGGTCAAAGTCTTCCGCCGTCCAGTTGGCGGGGCCGATGTAGTGGAGAAACTCAGTCCCGCTCCAGTAGCCCAGCACCTTCTGGGCAACGATCTCCTCATTGAGCACCATGGCACCGCAGTCTGGCATATCCCGGTGGTAAAGCCAGATCTTCTCCCCGTTTTCTCCCTCCCACCAGAGGGACCAGAGATCCGGATTTCCTCCGCTTTCCGGGGACGCACAGATACGGGGCTTTACTCCCTCCCCGTAAGCGGAGTAGGTCACACCCTCTTTTGTTTCTACGGTGGTGTTCCGCCAGACGCCGCCCCGCTCAAAGAATACTGCGTCGCCGTACTGAAGCGGAGCCTCGTTGACCCGGTCCAGCGTGGCCCAGGCAGCTTCAGGGCTGAGGCCATCGTTTCCGTCGTTGCCCTTGTTGGACACATAGTAGGCGGTACCGGTGTAGGTTTCACCGGGAGTAAGGGTTTCGCCCCGCACAATTTGTGTTTCAGTAGTCAGGATGGTTTCCCGTCGCTCCACAGCCTCCTCCAGCAAGGCCGTGGCGGCAGCCACATTCTCATCCACGGGATCGGTGGAACTGCCCACACTCTCGCCCTGGGGGTCCGCTCCCGCACCGGCAGCACAGCTGGACAGCAAAAGAACAATGGTCAGCGCCAGCAGCATTGACATACCTTTTCGTTTTTTCATAACGAAGCCTCTCTGTTCAGAATATTGCGTGGGGACAGCGGAAACCGACAGTGACTTTGCTTTCGCCTGTGCCGCAAACAACGCACAGACACCGTCATCCCTCGATCACCACCGCCCCCTCATCGCCCAGAAGCGGAATCCCCCCTGTCAGCGTAAGGGCGGTGTCGCTGTCCGCCAGATAAAGGCCGGTACCGCCGGGGCTCTGTACATAGGTGTTGTCTGTAAAAATACGGCTGTATTCTTCTGAGTACCGGTCCACCAGGATCAGCGCTCCCGTGGCAAAAGCAAAGGTGTTGTTCCGCACCTGCACAGTGCCGTCATGGGCGCAGGGCCCGCCCTGGAGGACGAACGCGTCACAGAAGTCCTCCTCCCAGGCGCTGTTGAACCAGTTGCCCTGGCCGGAGTACAGCACCAGGTTCTCCTCCACCACCGTATTTCGGAAGATGTGCCCGTCCACTGCCTCCTCGTCCCAGTTGCACAGCAGAATGGCCTGGGTGCAGCATTCCACGAGATTGCCGGAAATGGTACAGCTTTCCATGGTGGGGCAGTCCTCAAACAACTCCAGAGCAATGCCCTCCTGGAAGGTGTGGTGGACATAGTTATTCCGGACGGTGATGCCGCTACCGTTGAAGGCCATGCCGCCGCCGTTGCAGCCCATGGAGCCGCAGTTGTAGGAGATGTGGTCATCGGAGCCGGAGGCAGGCCTATACCCGGTGACATTGCCTCCCATGAAGCCCACCTCCATATTCTGGATAACACTGTGGTTGCCGGTGGGAACACCGTCGGCGCTGCCGCTGACGAAGGTCATGGAAGAGAAGAGGATACACAGATTATCGTACACCTGGTTGTCAGCAAAGCCGTCCACCAGGGGGAAGGGCTGAATGAACTCGATGCTGTCGTAGAGTTCCCCCGGATTTCCCGCGTCGCAGCGGAAGTACAGCTTCCCTGTTACATAGTCGTAGCGGTTTTCCGCCTCATTCCAGGTATGGAAAATGCGATCGTTGTAGAGACCCTGCCGGTTCTCCGGGTAGCGCAGGTCTGGGAAGCAGTACCCGTCGGGCAGGTGTTCTTCCACCGAGTAGACGGTTCCCTCCTCCAGAGGCCAGTAGTTCTCGTCCACCACCTGATATTCACTGCCGTTCCAGTAGGCTTTGTCCCGGTTTGCCACAGTCTCCTCGTTTAACACGATACCGGCCACCTCGGTCATCTCCGTGGAATAGATCCAGATCTTTCTCCCGTCCGCCCCCTCATAGGCGAGGGTCCACTTCTCTCCGCCGGCACCATTTTCCAGGGAGCCCAGAAACCGGGGCTTTTCTCCTTCCCCGTAGGCAGAGAAGGTAACCCCCTCTGTCCACGCGGCTGAGCTGGGCAGACTGACCCCACGCCACACACTGCCCCGTTCAAAGAACACCGCGTCGCCGTACTGAAGCGTCACGTGATCCAGAGCCGCCGGGGTGGCAAAGGCAGTTGCCGGGCTGAGGCCGTCCTGATCGTCGCTGCCGCCGTTGGAGACATAGTAGGCCGTGCCGGTGTAGGTCTCGCCCTTGACGAAGGTATCACTTTTCACGATCGTCGTTTCACTGCTCCGGATGGCTTCCCGGCGCTCGTCTGCCTGGGTCAGGATCGCCTGGACCTCCGGGTTGGAAAGGAAGGCCTTATCCCGGGCTTCTATGGCCGGTGCGGCACAGCTCTCCTCCGACTCATACAGCCGCAGAACCGCCAGCGCGGCCTCCTCTATGGTAAAAGGCTGCTCCAGCCGCAGATCCCCGGCCTCGTCAAACTCCAGCAGGGGAAGACCGGACACCAGGGAGACCCGCCGCTGAGAAAAGTCATAGGCCGGCCCCACATGGTTGTTGTCCGCGCAGCCTTCTCCCAGATCAATGGGGTTATCCCAGTCGAAGAGGGGATAGTCCATGGTGACCACCTCCCACACCCGACCGGCGTATTCCCCAAAACAGTCTCCGGCCAATGCGTTAAAGGAGGCCAGCCCCATGGCCTTTGCTCCAAACAGCAGCGCCACCATGCCGCCATCCCGCCTCATTTCTTCCTCCGGCGCGTCGGCAGTCTCCTCCTCCCACGCTGGCAGCCTGCTCTTGTCATACAGGGAAATTGCCTTCCCGAGCATGGCACAAAACTGGGCCCAGGTAACGGCGCTGTCCGGATCTCCCGCATCCTCCGGCAAAAAGCCATACCAGGCGGCGCGCTCCCACTCGTCCATAGGGATTTTTGCAGATAGGTCCTCCGCTTCCGCGGTGGCAGTCGGGGTAATCGGCGGTTCCTCTGTACCGCAGGCAGACAGGGAAATCAGAAGGCAAATTGCCAGAAGAAGGGCAGCAAATCGTCTCATGATGCCGTGATCCTTTCTCATGGAATAGGTTAAAAAAGAGAAATTCCCCGAAGAGGGCCTTGTACTCCTCTTTGGGGAATAGTTTAGCATATATGTCTGAATATGGGGTGCGCAGTCTGCGCACCCCATATTTTTACTGATATTGGATCTGAAACGCCGCTTGAGACAGCTGCTCCTGCACCAAGGGCTGATGCTGCTTGCTCAGGGTCAGAAGCGAAAGCCAGGGACAGTCCAGCAGCGGGGTGAGGTCGGTAAGAGGATCGTTCCGCAAGTCCACATCCGTCATTACGGGCATTTCAGTCAGAAAGGACAGGTCACTCACCCCTGTTTCACCGAGGTTCAAATAACGCAGACTGGACAGGCGGGTAAGCGCCTCCGGGTGAGAGACAGCACTGCCATACAGATCCAGATTCCGCAGGGCTTGAAGGCCCGTAAAGTGAGAGAGGTCTACATCCTGCGTAGAGTACAGCCGCAGTTCCACCAAGCTGGTCAGTCCCGCCAGGGTCTCCGCCGCCCCATCCGGCATACTGCCGGTTATCAGTCTGGTAAGGTTGGGGCAGGTCTCCAGGGGCGTATAGTCATTCACCCAGGTGGTACGCACATTGAGCGACTGAAGTTCACTTCCCGCAAACACCCCCACCGAGGTAATCCCCGTGGCCTCCAGTGTCACCTCCCGCAGCTGGTGCAAATCCGTCAACACCTGTACCGAGCGCACCGGATTTTCTCCTAAATCCAGCACTTTTAACTCGGTCATCCCGGACAGGGGGCTGAGGTCGGACACCTCATTTCCTGTGAGGCTAAGGTACTCCAAAGGCAACTGGGCCAGAGGAGACAGGTCGGAAATCTGCTGATAGTCCAGAATGAGCACTTTCAGATTGACACACTCTTCCAGCAGCGCCAGATCCTCATCGCTGATATCCCCATGGGCCCGCTCCTCAATATAAAAGTCGTGGGTCCAATTGACCATTTCCTCATGCTCACGGATGGTGCCTACCAGCTCCTGTCCGCACACAAAGAGCTGCTCCACCTCGCCAAGCCGCTCCACTGGAATGGGTTCCCCCTCCTCTAACTGTAGTTCCTGGCGCAGCGCGTCCTCCAACAGGGAGGACTGGACCTGCGCTTCACCGGCGGGTGACCATAGCAGCAGAAAGAGAATGGCCGCGCACAGTACGCCTCCAGCAACCCCCGTCATAAGACCCAGTCGGGGGTATTTCAGCGCCCGGTACACCGCACGGGCGGAGGCATACCGGTTTTTCGGGTCAAAGGCAGTGCATCGTCGAATCACGCGGCGCAGGTATCCGGGGCCCATATCCTGATTGGAGAGGTCAAAGCTGCCTGTGAGCAAAAAGCGCATCAGGACGCCCAAACTGTAAAGGTCGGAACGCTGATCCGTCTGCTGATAGCCGAATTGTTCCGGTGGCGCAGTGATCTGGGTTCCAAGGAACACGGTGTCCCCCTGCTGCTCCGGCCGGTGGCGCCGTGCGGCGCCCAAATCGATCAGATGGCAGCGGCCCGACGGGTCCAAAACCACATTCTGGGGCTTGACATCCCGGCAGATGACCGGCGGATTTTGACTGTGCAGATATTGCAGCACCTGACATAGGGATAAAGCCATCTCCCGCACTTTGTCTGGAGAAAGGGGGCCTTGGGCCGTCACCTGTTCATGGAGGCTGATGCCGTCCACATACTCCCGAACCAGGTATTCCATTCCCTCCCATTCCAAATAGGTCATAGGCTGGGGAAGCTGCGGATGCCGCAATCCGCGCAGCAGTTCATACTCCTGCTTCAGGGCATCCTCCCGTCCCGCAGGCTGGAGTTTCAGAACCGCTGGCAAGCCAGCCTGATCTCGGACCAGGTACACCTGCCGTTCCCCGTCTTTCAGGCAAGCCTGGGGAATGTATTGGGCACTCAGACAGGGGGGCAGCAAAAGATCATCCAGCACCTGAGTCTGATACTCCCGCAAAAACTGTTCCCGTGTCCCCATATCAACTCTCCCTGGCATAGAGGCTTCGCTCGGGCAGGGCGGCAAGCAGATCCTCTGTTTCCAGTAGGGTCATATGCTGGTTCAGGGCAAAAATCACCGCCGCGTCCCGGCGTATTTTCGGGTAGAGCGCCCCACAACCTCCTACCATCAGCAACCGTTGGGTCTCTTTTAGACTCAGAGATAGAGACAGCGCCGTGCGGAGCAGGATGTCCCGGCCCGGGATCCGCTCACCGCGCAGAACTTGGTATGCGTAGGACTTGCTGATGTCGGCAGCGGCAATCCACTCTGGAGCCGACACTCCCGCCTGCTCCAACAGCTCCTGAAGGACCTGCGCGCAGGTGGGATCCGTCCGCTCCTGGCTTAAAAAGGCCTTGCCGCTCTCTCGGCCGCGCAGCCTATGGAACAATTTACTTGTGGTTTCAGGCATATGCCCCTCTCCTCTCCATCATTGCCGCAAGCCTGTCCCAGCCGATCAGGCTGAAGAGACAGAATTGTCTGATTCCTATTCTGACTCGGATGATCAGTGTCCAAAAAGCAATATCCGATATCAATGAAGTTCAAGCAAAATAGGTTTTGCGAATAGCGGAAGGTTCTTGATGCCTTTGCTTTTTGCACTGTTATTTTTTATTCTACCGCAAGAAGCAAAATTGCGCCAGAGGGAAGAGATAATCTCCAAATCCATTGCACTAGGCAAACTTTGTTATAATCCGTCTAGTTGATATATTTCCCCACCACTTGGTGCAGTAGGGGGCAGCGCAGGACAAATTGTCTGGCCTGCAAACAACACTTGACATTTTCTCGATTACAAGCTACCATCACGGAAACAAGGCCACCACTTACGGAAAGAGTCACCGGCTCCGCTCAATGAGCGGAGCCGGTGATTTGACCAATACGCTGACCAATATCCGGATAGTAGCGGGTGGACGCAGTGGACAATGGCCTCTTGCCTGTTCTGAAAAAACGGAGCAAAAAGTACCGGAAAGCGCCCAATAGCAGGGCTTTGACGTCCAGACGGATCTTCACACGCAGGAGGTCACTGGTTCAAGTCCAGTAGTCTCCACCAAAAAGTTCCTGATTTCTTGCGAAATCAGGAACTTTTCTTTTTATTTGCCGTGAAAAAGTTTGCTTAAATTTTCTGCTTTTTCTCCGACCAATACACTGACCAATACCGCGATAGTAGCCGATAGAATGGGGCAGCACCGGGCAGGAATTTCCCAGCCCGGTGCTGCCGTGATGGTTACGATCCTTTTGTATGGTCAGAAAAAATCCAGCCTTCCGGTTCACATGCGTCTGCAAGCGCTTTGGTGAGCTTTTTGAGTGGAAAGTCCGGTGCGGTTTGTATCATGAGTACCAAATGTCCCCAATCCACATGCAGGTTTAGAAGAGCGCTCTTCTCCAGTGTCGAACCTTCATCAAAATGAA
>PPYE01433329.1_pt1 | contig 16635 bp, 10 predicted proteins | sample 1559881 | NCBI WGS metagenome assembly PPYE01 (sample SAMN08240022, study PRJNA423297) | Human gut metagenome, whole genome shotgun sequencing project. | reverse complement strand
ACGGGGGCATAGCTCAGCTGGTTAGAGCGCCTGCTTCACACGTAGGAGGTCACAGGTTCGAGTCCTGTTGTCCCCACCACCGAAAAGACCGCTTGACTGTTATGGCCGGGCGGTTTTTTGCGTATCCTTTTTTCTGACCCGCTTCCGCCACGGGCGCGAACCCTGCCTGGAAATCCCCGCGGCACAAGGTGGATACCAAGACCCGCAGGGCCTCTGCCTTTCACGCGGCGGAACGCCCCCCAGGGAAGCGCACCGTCCGGCCCGGCAGGCCGCCAGATGGGCCATTCTCCAATTTTATATCCGGGTGTAGCGCAGTTGGTAGCGCGCCTGCTTTGGGAGCAGGATGCCGCAGGTTCAAATCCTGTCACTCGGACCAGTCCGAGTGTTCATATGGGCACTCGGATTTTTTATTTGGCAAAGTGCCGTTATGAACATCCGTGCCAAGCTGAATCTGGACGCAATTTGCGTTCCGGGCTCGGCTTTTTCTTTTGCCCTTTCGCCCGCGCTTACAGCGTGCAGTTATCCTTCCACCTCGACCAGCGGCAAGCTGCCGTTCCCCAGTCGTGAACTTCTCCTTTGGGGGCTCGCGATTTTTCTCGCCTGTGTTTTTAGGGTGTTACGGGGCCAAGCGCTCGGATTTATCATTTCTATTTGAAAATTTGATTTGACGGACAAGGGCAGGAGTTATACTCCTGCCCTTGTTTTTGGTTTTCTATGCTGATATCATGTTTGACTTAGAAAAAACAGCTTACAGAATTCCGCTCTGTAACTCTGCAGAGAATTTCCGCCCACCTCTCTGTCGCAGGCTCCCCCATCCTCTCTGTTGATTTCCCCTCCCTAAAATTTTTCTAAAATCACTGCGCCACACTTAAGACAGGCTCTTTGCATTATCCAACTTAACAAGATCGCCGCAAGTAATAATAGGCCACTGTAGAGAAGGAATCCTGACGATAAAAGGTAATAAATCCTTCTTCAGGAACTTCTTCCCATTTCCAGTCGCGTCGGTAAAGATGGGTCATTCTCCCCCCCAGGTCATATGCCAAAGGGAGCATACTGGCACCTTGTTCTTGAATTTCCCTTGCCAGTGCCTTTGGCGCCCCACCAATAGCCTGCAACTCCACTTTGCACCCGTTTTGAAAAAAGATGGGATCCTTTTGGTGGAAACGGTAGAATGAAGCTCCTGCACTATCTACTGCAGCACATCCCTGCAAACGGTTGAAGAACACGCCTTGTCCCCAAGCCGTGCTGATGTAGTCTTCTGTTCCTGTTCCCACTAAGGAAGGGGTTTCTTCCCCATTCAGGTATATCTTTACTTCTCCCTCTCCCCACCAGCTGCCTTTATACTGCATATCCGGAAAAACGGACACATTCATTCCCAAGAACCGCCCTTTTCCCTCGGGCACTTTCAAAATCGTCACGTCTTTTCCTAGGGGATTCTTCGCCGGCCCATGGTGATCCGCATGAAAATACATGGTTCCTTCTGGCAACTCCTGCTTTGTCATATCCACATCATAGAAGAGATGACCATTTTCTTTTCCGGAGCAATTCTTCAGTGTAAGCTTTCCGCGCTTAAAAAAAGGCATGGGGATTTGACAGAGGAATGACCGGCCTTCTGGAGAGGCAAAAAACTCGTTTTCAAAGGTTTTCATCCCCCCGTATCCCATACAAAAGAAATCCCCAATAGGAGCACACACCGAAGGCTCTTTCTCCCCATCCCAATACCCATTGAGGTAAATTCCTTCCAGCATCTCTGGACTGCGGTCTTCCAACGTGAACCAGATTCTCCGGATCACGCCTGGCCCTTCCACATCGCACAGAACCTTCTCTTCACCTGGGGCAACAAACTCAAATGGATGCCCTTTTGCTCCAAAATTCTCCTTTCCTCCGCCTCCTGGCTCCCCCGTAGGATTCTCAAAGCTAATCCATATGGGGCGATGATCTTCATAACAAAAAAGTTCCATTTACACTCATCCTTTCACAGCACCAATCGCGATTCCCTTTACAAAATAGCGTTGAAAAAATGGGTAGACAATTAAGACGGGGAGCGCCCCCAGTACTGCCACTGCCATTTTTATGCCTATCTCTGGCATGGGACCCATAGAAACTCCTGTAGTCGCTGCCTGCTTCAGCATCTCTGTTTTTGTCAGCATACGGTTAAGAATTACCTGAATGCTAAAAAGCCTGTCATCTGTAATGTAGTAAAGGCCATTCAGCCAGTCATTCCAGTACGCCAGTCCGGCCAATAATGCCAAGGTGGCAACAATCGGCAAGGACATCGGAAGAACAATTTGCAACAGCAGCCTGAATTCTCCGGCACCATCAATCCGTGCGGCCTCAATCACAGCATCGGGGATGTTGGAGTTGATGTAAGTTCGCATCATAATAACATTAAACGCGCTCATCAGCAGCCCGGGGATTAAAAGCGCAAACAGTGTGTTCTTGATGTGGAACGTCTGGGTCCACATCATGTACGTCGGCACCAGCCCACCATTGAACAGCATGGTGAAGAAAAGGAAAAACGCAAAGAAATTCCGCATAGGTAAGTCTCTACGGGACAAAGGATAAGCAAACATCACCGTAATCAGCAAATTCGCAATGGTTCCAATAACTGTGACCACTATAGAGATCAAATACCCTCGAACAATGGCAGTGGAATCCACCAAAAGATACCGATATGCATTCAAACTCAATTGTTGAGGGAAAAATGAATAGCCATCCCGTACCAAAGTGGCTTCGTCTGTAAACGATGATACAATTAGCAGCAAAAATGGAAGTAGGCAAAACAAGGTAATTAAGATCATGATGCAATGGGCAAAAAATTGAAAACCCTTTTTTCTCTCTACCATCTCATTCTCACCTCCAGATCAGAACAGTGCGCTATCTGCATCAATCTTGCGGACAATAAGATTCGCACTGATTACCAATATAAACCCCACAAAAGATTGATATAATCCAGCAGCTGCCGTCATCCCCAAGTTTGTGGAATTCATCAGCCCCCTGTACACATAAGTGTCAATGGTGTTTGTAACATCCAGCAATGGTCCTTGGTTCATAGGAACCTGGTAGAACAAGCCAAAATCCGAATAGAAAATCTTGCTAATACTCATCAGGGTCAAAATAATGATTGTGGCTTTTAGTCCCGGCAGAGTGATATGTTTAACCTGTTGCCATCGAGACGCTCCATCAATCACAGCGGCTTCATAAAGTTCCCGGTCTATCCCCACTAATGTAGCATAGTAAAGAATACTGTTATATCCCAGGCCTTTCCAAAGGTTTACCAATACCAAAATAACCGGCCAATACTCGGGGGAAGAGTACCAAGAGATGGTCTCTAGGCCCAAAGGCTCTAAAACGCTGTTGTTAACAAATCCGTTCTCTGTGTTTAGGAAAGCATAGACCAGATAGCTTACAATAACGATAGAAATAAGGAATGGGGTTAAAATTACAGTTTGATAAAGCTTTTTGGCCTGCTTTGCACGGATTTCGTTGAGAAGAATTGCCACTCCAATGGCCAACACTGTCCCCAAAACAATAAAAACTAGATTATATGCCAGCGTGTTGCGAGTGATTACCCAGGCGTCTTTCGTGGTAAATAGAAATTTAAAATTATCAAACCCCACATTAGGACTGTTATAGATTCCTGTGGAAAAATGGTATCTCTTAAATGCAAGGACAATTCCTGTCATAGGGATATAATTATTGATAAGCAAATAGATGCATCCTGGCAACATCATAAAGTATAGTGGTAAATACCGCAGGAATCTTCTCTTTTTTGCATGGACTTTTTTCATACAGATTTCCTTTCTGAAAAAAGCGGCGGAAGCGCTTGGTACACCTCCGCCGCATCCTTTCCCATATACGCTATCCCTGTTCAGCAAGCCATGTATCCAGCTGAGCCTGCTTCTCTGCAATGATGGTGTCCAAACCAGCGTCTTTCAGTTCCTGATTCATCTGAGGCAATGTCTCCGCCGGGTCGAGCATCCCGCATTCCAAGCCATTTTTGTACTTGGTCACCACATTTTGGCAAGCAGTAACCTCGTTGAGCACATTAGAGTTGTCCCAGGTAAATCCTTTCGCAGGAGATGGAGTAGCGGTTTCATTGAAACTGCTCAGCTGATCCCAAATATCCAGATCATCCCCATCCCAAATAGCGCCCACCTGCTGGTTGGGCCACGCCCAGCCTAGAACAGAATATCCTGTGTTCTCAGTGGTAATTCCATCAGCATAGCCAACTACATTGTTCTCCTGATCAACCCACTGCCAATGCTTGCCCTCTAAGCCATAGACAAAAGCATTGGAAATATCCGCATTGGTATACATCAAGTTTAATACCTGCATAGCCTTCTCTGGGTTTTCACTGCTGGAAGCAATACAGAAGGGGGCTGCCACCATGCTAGTAGTGGAAACTGCTTCTGTCAATTGGACCTGTACCAGTTCTGTTCCCGCTTCACGGCTGGCCTGAGGTACTGCACCAGGTTTAGAGGGAACAAAGCCGCCAAACCCGCTGCCCGCGCCCAACAACTGCTCAATAGAAGACGTATTGCTCGAAGCATCTGGCATAATTAAACCTTCTTGCGCCCACCGGTACATGCGGTTGACCATATCGGCATAAGACTGTGTCTCATACAGATTCACTACCGTCGTACTGTCCGTTGTCATGTCTTCCAAAACGCCCAACCCATCGGAAAGGTCATCATAAAGCAAAGGAAGCCCTATAGATCCAGTAGCGCTTACCACGGGATAAACTTCCGGCATCTCCTCTTTTACTTGACGCAAAACTACTTCCAGGTCATCCAGGTCCTGAATGGATTCCAAATCAATCCCCAGCTGTTCCACATAGTCCTTACGCATTTGAAATGCTTTGCTCTGGGCTTTGTCTTTATTGGTGGGAACACCATAGATCTGGCCGTCCATAGAGACGCATTTCCAGTCGTCCTCGCTGATCATATCCAGCATATCTGGGCCATATTCCTCCAACAAATCATTCAGGGGAAGGACCTGACCATTGGAGATCAAATTAGTCAAAGGTGTGATCCACGAGAACGCAGACAACAGATCCATTTTTTCACCGGAAGTGAGAGCTAAGTTCACTTGCTCGGCAGTGACACCGGGAATAATTTCCACATTTGCGCCCACCAGTTCCCGCGTCATTTCACTGATATACGCTGCCACCTCTTCGCAATCCTCCGTCTTAGCGGTATGGATATTCATAACCCGCACAGTGTACACATCTTCCGAACTATCCCCAGTTTTTGAGTCTTCTGCTTCAGCGCCTTCACTTTCCTGGGACACCTGGCTTTGGGAATTCCCGCTATCCCCGTCCACAGAGCTTGCGCCCCCGCTACCGCAACCTGACAACAGGGTAAGCAGCATGGCCATGACCAAGAAAACAGCGATCCATCGTCTTTCTTTCATGATTTTACCTTTCCTTTCATTCCAGACATTTCTGCCCTTAGTTTGTTACTGTTACTATAGCAAATTCGCGGTGCTCCGCTCCACCGAAAAAAAGACCTGCCCTGCAAATTTTCAGACGTCATCCTTTCTAAATCTTCGTTAGCTGTCAAAAAACCGACTTCTCCTGTCATTTTTTCGCCATTTTCCCAAGAATCCCGCCTTGTAAAAAGCAAAACCACTAGAAGCCTAGTGGTTTGTGTCCCCATGTATTTTCAAAATTTAGTTGAATATCCAACCTCTTTTTATTCCGTGTTTTGACGGTCCTCCTCTGGCGTCATGCCCATAACTCGTTTATAGGTCTGAGAAAAATGGGAAAAATTCCGATATCCTACCCGCATCGCAATCGTACTGATGGGAAGCTTCGTGCTTTTGATCAGGCTCTTCGCAAGTTTCATTTTTTCCGTGATAATAAACTCCTTCAACGAAACTCCCATTTCCTTTTTAAACATCCGCGACATGTAGTCGGGATTGAGGAAGACCTCCCTGGCTATGTCCGTGCGCTTTAGGTCGCTCTCGATGTGATTATAAATATATTGCAGCACGCTGTCGGTCTGACTCTTGCTGTCCTCAGGTTGTTCTTTTTGAAAACACGGAATCACATAGTCCACTAAATGTTTCATATCTTCCACAGACCCATATGCCGTCAAATAGAGATCCAACAGTTCCGGGTCATTCAAATACGCCTTCAGCTGGATTCCCTTCTGTTCTGCCACCACGGAAAGCATCTGTATAAGGCACTGATAAAACATCTTCAAGGACTTGGCACTGAGTACTCCTTCCCTGGCCTTCTGATCCAGCCACGCATGGATTTCCTCTTTCACTGGCATAGCGCTTTCGCTAGACAGCATCTGCTCCCAACACTTTATTTGCGCCTCAAAATGAAGCTCCTCCGCCCCATCTTGCCGCTTCCTTTGCGAAAAAATTCCAGGCGCTCTAGAAACATTATCCCGCTCCAGCTCTTTGAGAGCCTCTACCTGGGAGGAAAGCTCCGTCTCCGGAGTTGATTCACCAGTATAGCAGGCCAACAAAACCCCAATCTCTCTTTGACAAACTTCCGTAAACACCTGCATCTGGCGCAAAACTTCCTTTTGAAGCACCGGGAGGCCTTCTTTTTCATAAATAATTATAAAATAGGTGTTTTCAACAGAGGACCAAAGCGCCCTATATTGGTAGGCTTCCAAAATCTCAGACAACATGTTTTCCATTGCATACCGCAACAGACCTTTCTCCCATGGATGGATTCCCTCTGCCCAAGACAACACTTCCAACAGGACACAAACCACCTCTTGTCCGGGCACTATAGACACTCCCAAATATTCCATCTCCCGGCACACGAAAGCCAATCCCCTTGCCTGCCCATTTAAACATTTCCGAACAGCATCTTCCAATAAAGCCGCCTTATTTTTTGAGAAAGCTTGCCCGAACATAGAGTAGCGAGCCGTCTCCTGCTTAAGCAAAATACGGTTTTTCGCCCGCAAGATCGCATTCTGGATATCCTCATAGCGGGCAGGTTGGAGAATATAATCAAAGCTTCCCAGCCGAATCGCCTCTTGTGCGTAGGAAAAATCTGCATGGGCTGTCAAAAAGATGCACTCAACTGGATAGTTCTGTGCTTTAACCCAACGAAACAAGCTAATCCCACTTTCCACTGGCATTTCAATGTCACACAGTATTATGTCAACTTTATTCGTCAAAAAGACACGTCTGGCCTCAAAAGCATTATATGCCGTCAGAGGCTCTTCCACGCCCAGAGACTTCCAATCCACCCCATTCACAATCCCATTTACCACATGAATTTGATCATCTACAATCAATACCCTCATAACCCTTCCTCCTTTACCCTCCTGTCAGATTTGTCTAACATTGGGAAAAATATCTCTGTTTCCGCTCCTCCGCGATTGGAAAAAAAGAAGGTACATTGGTCTCCGTAAATCAACTGGAAGCGTTTTGACACATTTTGAATACCCAAATGTTGATTTTCCCCGTCCCATATCCCGGTCTGTAAATGTTTCAAACTCTCTTCTGAAAAACCTCTCCCGTTGTCCCGAATCACAAGAGAAACATACTTTCCCGCTTCATCTTCCAATAGCGTAAGGGAGATATGGATTTCCAGAGTTTTCTCCGGTACGCTCCCATGTTTTACAGAATTCTCCACAAACGTCAGAAGGGACAGTGGGGGAACCCGAAGTGCTTTCAGCCGGGAATCGACCCTTGCCGTAAAAACAGGCGGGGAGTGCTGAACAAGCTGCTGAAGGGCAATAAAATTTTCTACGTTTTTCAACTCGATTTCCACCGGAACAAGGGATTTCGTCTCTTGGAACAAAAAGCGCAGATGCTCTGAAAGGCGCAAGATCATCTCCTGCATCTGGATATAGCTTTGCCCTTGAGCAAGTGCATATAAATTTTTTAAGCAATTCAGAAAAAAGTGCGGACGAATTTGAATTTGCAGGTATTGCAGTTCTACCTGCTGTCTCTCTAGGTGTTGTTCATATGAAGCGATTTTCAATGACTGAATCTCGTCCATCATTGCATTAAAGGTGTCTTGCAAACGAATAAATTCATCAATAGAACTGGAGGTTTTCAGCTTTGCATCCAATTGTCCTTTCCGAACTTTCTCCATCGTAGAAACCAATGAGTCGAAGGGCTGCAGGAAAAATTTAGTAAGGAAATAGAAACTAAACAGAATTAAAAGAATAATGGCAATTGAGCCTACCAATATGGTGACCTGCACAACATCCATATTTAATAGCCAGCCATGGTACGGCATGGCATAATAAAGTGCTAACCCATATTCTTGTATAGATGTCTGGATAAGAAAATACGAATTGCCCCTCTTTCCTTGAATGGAATACGGACGATCAAAGGGTTCAAGTTTCACGCCCGCTTCCTTCAGTTTTTCTTCCCCTGTTACAGGCACCCCTTCTGGGTCCGCAAAAAAGAGAAGGCCCTGTTTATCATCCCCAGCGTTCTTTTGAGGAACCTCAACATAATCTAAATCTACAACACCCACATGGACTACGCCATTGTTAGACAAAAAGCAAAAGAGAAAGGGGGTTTCTTCAATCGAGTGATAAAACCACCCCTTCCCCAAATAGGAGTCCGGTTCCTGCAAAGTGCCTTTTACAAAGCTTTCCATTGCCGCTTTGGTCTCATAGCTGTAACTGTGATTATATGTCTCGCGAGTCACGCCGTTGTTCTCTGAATGAAAAAAAACTGCAGCCATCGAATTCTTTGTTCCCATCATTGTGCGATACTTTAGAAGGATCTGATCACTGAGAACATGGGATTGGAGCGTGGAAAGAGGATAGCTCATTTGGATGGAATCCGTATCATTAGCAAGAAAATTTGCCATATAACTCTCAATATCCTTCAAATCCGTCTCGCAAGAAATAGAAAACAATTCCAAGGTATTCCGATTTGTTTCTGCAATTCTCTTGTTGAGCGTATTCACATTGTACAGGTTATACCAAATCAACAGCCCCAGAAGTGGAAGAATGAAGATCATCATAGTCAATACAATCCGTCTCTTGGCAGAAATATTCCTCAAAGTATCATCTCCCCGCTATGATGCTTTAAGAATACTCCTCCCTTCTCTCTTTTGTCAAATAAAATTCACAGATAAATTCCTTCATTCCAAAACAGTTTTAAAAGAATTTCCAAAAAGATCCTTTCCTTCCGGCCTTTACGCAGCTGCCATTCAGAACCCCCCGCCCGGGCACAAAAATTGCCCGGGCGGGGGTTGGGGACCGCGTTCGCGCGCCTTCCAAAAGGGCTTCAGCGCTTTCCGATCTGTTGGACATATTTCCGCGGCGTGATGGATTCCACCCGCAGAAACGCCCGTTTGAACGTGGTCTCGTTTTCATAGCCGGTCTTTTTGGCCACTGCCAGCACATCCCGCTCTCCCGCGTCGAAGTACTCCTTGGCCTTCTGCACGCGGAGCAGGTGGAGGTAATCAATAAAGTTGACTTTCGCTGTATTTTTAAACACCTTAGAAACCATGGACCGGGAGATGTGGAACAGGCTGGAGAGCTGCTGCTGCGAAAGGCTGGAGTCGCAGTAATGCTCCCGCACATAGGCGATGAGCTGGGGGCCGATCTTTTGAGAGGACATCTCATCCTGCCTCCGCAGTTCGCCGCAGATCAGGTCCACTGTGCCCGCCAAATAGTCCCACGCCCAGGTCCCGTCTCCCGAGGAGAGGATCTGGCTAAACTCCTCCCGGGCATTGGGAACCTCCAGTTTCATGTCAGAAGCCGCGCGAAGCAGCGTCTCCAGGACCAGCATGGCCGCCCGGCGGCTGTCCTCCCCGTTCAGGGGACGGCTTAAATTTTCTTCCCGGAGCTCCTCTAAAATTTTCCGGGCCCCGTCTTGGCTTCCCAGCTTCAGCTGGTTAATCAGCTGGAGCTCCATCTCCAACGGATAATAATACGAGGTCTGCGCCTCATCCTCCTGGCTGTGGCTGCGCGCCTCTTGATAGGATTTCCCAATGCCGCTCAGGCCCTTCTGGGGCAGCCCGCAGGAGAACCCCACATCCTGGCCAAAATGTGAGGCGCAGTAATCCCGCACCAAGTTGGCGCCCTCAAACAGGCTTCCGCTGCCCTTGGCAGAGGTGAAAATGCCCACCAGCTGCTGATCCATGGACTCCATCCACTGGGCGGCGATCTGCCGCTCCTGGCAGAAGGTGTTAAGCTGCATGTAGTCCACCGCTTTCTGCTCGGGGCTGGCAGCGTCCACATACTCCAAAACCCCCACCAGATATTCCATCTCCTCCTGGAAATCCAGGCCGAACAGCGGCAGCTGCTGGGCAATCCGCTCCTCCGAGAAGGCGCCCGCCAGCAGGGAGGAAATCAGGTTGGTGCGCATGGTGTTGTAATATTGGGTGGAAATCTGCTCCAAGTCCCGGTTCTGTTTTCCCAGGTCCTGGAACACATGCTCCAACGCCTGGAACTCCTGCTCGTTTTCCTGGGTCTCAATCAGGTTCAGCCGCTGCATCAGCTGGAACAGGGGCGCATAGCTGGCCCGGGCCAAAAACAGGGCCAGGGCCCCGCCCACCAGCAGCACCAGCAAAAGCAAAGAGCCCAGCATCAGCCCCTGGCCGGCAAAGGCCGTTTGCGGCGGCTGGATGGCGATGGAATAGGTCCACTGGTACAGGTTAGAATCCAGCTCGAAACGCTGCCACTGGTCCGGGTCCCCTCCTTCCTGCGTCATAGAAAAGACCACCTCCCCGTCTGAGATGATCTCCAAAGAGCCCAGCGAATCTGCAAACCGCTGGGACAAGAACTGCTGGAACCAGGAGGCGTTGATTAGGCAGAACAGCACAGAGTCCGGCTCTGTGCCATAGTTGAGCTGCTTAAACACATAAAAGCTCCCGTTCTCCCCCGGGACCAGCAGCATGGATTTATAGCTTTCCACCAGGGCCTTCTCGGTCTCCTCGTCAATCAGGTCCTCCTCCAGGCCAATGGAGGAAAAATACCGCTCTTCTTCCCAAAAGGAGACCCGGTCCACCGCCTGCTCCTTCTCGGGGAGCAGCAGGGCAATGCTGTCTGCCACCTGCAAAATGCTGTAATACGTCTGCAGCTCTTGGCAGATGTCCCGGCGTTCCAACACAGTGATGGAGGCATTGAGGATTTCTGACTGAGACCGTACCTTTTGAAACCACTGGGCCGAAGCAAGCTGGGTGCCAATGTTCTCAATCTCGGTAAACTTGTCATCCACCACCTGCATCAGCAGCTGGGCGTCGCTGCGGCACTGCTGTTCCTGCACGCTGCGCTCCTGCTGCAAAATCTGCTGGAAAAGAATGGAGGAAAAAACAAGGGAACAAGCCAGCAAAATGGCGGTATAAGAGAGAAAAAGCTTGCGGAAAAAGGGCTTTTGAAAATACTTTGTCATACGGTTCTACCCTCCGTTTCGTCCCTCTTCCGGGAAGGGCACCAAAAGAGCACCCCTTTCGCGCATTGAATGATACGCATTATTATACAAGAGAACCAGGGCAAAATCAACCAAGCGCCCCATTCCCCGGACACGGGAAAAAGCGCGGTGCTTTCACCACGCTTTTCCCCTTCTATTTTACAGTACCCCAAAAGAAACAATTCCTATCCGTCCGTTTTTCACGCATTCCCCTGGGCGCGGTCGTAGCGGGCCTGGTTGATCTCGATGAGCTGGTCAAGGCCCAGCCGCTCCAGGTCTGCCATATAGGTGTCCCAGTCATCCATGCTCTGCTGGCCCAGGATGAGCTTGGTCAGCAGCTCTTCCGAGTAAGTGGTCAGGTCGCTGGTGATGGAAGAGATGGTGTCCAGTTCCTCCGCGGTGGCAGGTGCCAGCTCGGGGTTGGACTCGTGCGGCAGCTTATACTCATAATCGCTGTATTCATCGAAGAATTCTTTCTTCTTCTCAAAGCCCGTCTCGGGATAGCCCATGGTCTTGCCAGCGTCCTGATAGCCCTGCAGCTCAGTGGCCCAATCTTGGGCGGACTTCAGCTCGAACCGGGGCAGAATGGAAGCGTTGGTCCACAGGGCGCAGCCGGCAGCCAGCTGCTGGGCGTCGGACTCTTCCGCGTCCTTGATGGCGTTGTAAGAGCCGTCCTCCCCCAGGGTGTAGGAGTAGTCCTCCAGGCCGTACTCGGTGAGGATGCGGTAATCATCGCTGACCAGGAAATCAAACAGGCGGCCCACGGCGTCCAGGTCCTCACAGGCGCTGGTGACAGCGTATTTGTTTCCGCCCAGCTGATAGCCCTGCTGCCAGCACAGGTAGGGCTCCGTCTCTACGGCGGCGTTGCTGGCCTTCAGGACAACGGGGGCATAGTAGGCGGCGGCAGCGCCTTCCGGCACGGTGATACCCACTTCTTGCCAAGTCTCGCCCGCCCAGTCAAACAGGCCCGCAATCTTGTTCTCTGCCTTCTTTTCATCCAGCTGGTCGCTGGTATCCACATATCCGGCGTCTACCAAAGACTTGACGAACTCGATGTAAGATTGGATATTTTCATGGTACCAGGGGGACTCCACTGTGCCGGTCTCGGTGTTCACATAGGTCAGTTCACCGCTCATGGTCCGGCCGATGCCGTAGAAGTTGGACAGGCCGCTGGAAAAGTCGCTCAGGGAGATGCTGAGCACCTCATCGGCCTCGCCGCTCTGGTTCACGTCGTTCTCCTGGAAGGCCTTCATGGTCTCCATCAGCTCGTCGGTGGTGGTGGGGGCGGAAAGGCCCAGCGCGTCCAGCCAATCCTGGCGGATCATAAAGGACATGGCGGCGCCCTGGCCCACCTCGCCATCTTCATTTAAAGCAATGGTGATATCCGTCAGCCAATAGGTGTTGCCGTCCTCCAGGGCCAGCTTGTTCATCATCTGGGCGCCGTTGCCGTTGGTGTAGTACTCCTTGGCGGCGCCTTCCGAGTGGTTCTCCACCACCTCGTTGATGGAGATGAGTTTTCCCTGGTCCACCAGGTTCAGGCGGGTCTGGTCATCCAAGGGGGTGACGTTCATAATGTCCGCGTCAATGCCGGCGGCCAGCTGGGTTTGGCACACGGTCTGATACTGGTCCTCGGGGATCAGGTCCAGCTCCAGGGCAACGCCGTACTCGGCCAGCTTCTCCACAAAGGCGTCGTAGATGGGGCTGCCGCCCGCCACCCAGTCGGAGAGGGAAATCTCGCCGCTGTCCACTGTGGCGGTCTTGTCAATGCCCATAATTTTCAGGGTGGTCACTTCTCCAGTGGCGGTGGAGCCGCTTTCCGCGCCGCTCTCTTCCGAGGTGGACGCCGAGGCGGCGGAGCCCGTCTCAGACTCTGTGCCAGAGCTCCCGCTCCCGCCGCTGGAGCACCCGGCAAAGGCGCTGGTCAGCAGGGCGGCAGATAACAGCAGGGCCACTAGCTTGCGCATGGTCGTTTTCATAGTTTTACCTCCCAATTTTTATTGGTTTGCTTTATGTAATGGGGGACGTTGCCCCATTCAGCCGTTTTCGCGTTCCCGGTCACTCTTTCAAGGAACCCAGCATCACGCCCTTGACAAAATACTTCTGGAAGAAGGGATACACCACCAGCATGGGCAGCGTGGTGAAGATGATCATGGCGTACTTCAGCTGGGCGTTGGAAAGGTTTCGCAGGGCCATCTCCCGGGCCGTATCCGGGTCCAGCGTGGTGGTAAGGGTTTCGGTGCTCTCCACCAGCACCCGCCGCAGATACAGCTGCAGCGGCTGCCAGTCTGTGTGGGGCAGGTATACCAAGGCGTTGAACCAGCTGTTCCACATGCCCACAATGGTGTATACGGCTATCACCGCCAGAATGGGCGCGGACAGGGGCAGGTACACCTTCAGCAAAACCTGGTACACGTTGGCCCCGTCAATCTTCGCGGCCTCCCGCAGGGTCTCTGGGATGGTGCCGAAGAAGGACTTCACCAGGATAATGTTCCAGATGGAGTAGCAGGCCGGCAGGATCTGGGACCAGGGGTTGTCATACAGCCCCAGCTTGGTAATCAGCAGGAAAGAGGGGATCATGCCGCCGGAGAAATACATGGGAATCAGCAGGAACATGTTGATGTACTTGCGCCCCCGCAGGTTCTTATAGGTCAGGGGATAGGCCGCCAGCACGCAGGTAAGCAGCATCAGCAGGGTGGTGGGCACCACATAGAGGAAGGTGTTGAAATAGGCCCGCCACATCTCACTGTCCGTAACCAGGGTCTCATAGGCCGCCAGGCTGAACCCCTTGGGGACGGTGTACACCTTCATCGTGGCCGCGGCACTGGGCTCGCTTAACGAGAGGATGAGCACATAGTACATGGGATAGAGGGTGATGAACAGCACCAAAATGGCGATGGCGTACATCACAACGCTGGAAACCCGCCCGTTCTCCCGGATCTTGTTGGGGTTCCGCTTTCTCAAGGTTCTCTTTGTTGCCGTTGTTGCCATAGCGCTCACCTCACCAAAGCCCCATGCCTGTCAGGCGGTTGCTCACCTTATTGGCCGTATAGGTCAGAATAAATCCAATCACCGACATGAACAGCCCCGCCGCTGTGGTGTAGCTGTACTGCCCGCCCACAATGCCCAGGCGGTAGGTATACGTCCCTATCACGTCTGCCACATTATAGGTGGCCTCTGTGTTTCCACACATTGGTGATGGTGTAGGTGGCCGGGAAGGCGTCCGGGTTGATGCGGTAGTTCTGCCGTTCAAACCCAAACAGTGTGAGGAAGTTGGTGACAAGCCCCTGGTTGTCGATAAAGGAGATCACCATGCCGGCCACCACCACCGTGGAGATAAAGTAGGGCATGTAGCTGGCCGTCTGCACCAGTTTCTTAAAGCGCAGCGCGCCGATCTGGTCCATAAGCAGGGCAAACAGGATGGGGGCGGTAAAACCAAACAGCAGGTTCAGGCCGCTGAGCACCAGCGTGTTGCGGATCAGCCTTCCAAAATATTCGCCCTGGATGAAGTCGATAAAATGCTCCGGGCCCACCCATTTCACACCCTCCCCCAGGAAAGGGGCCCCAGGCACATAGTCCTGAAAGGCGATTACAATGCCGTAAAGGGGGATGTAGGAGAAAATAAAAATCAGGATGAACACCGGGATCATCAGGCTGTAAATCTGCAGCATCTCGATGCGCCGGGACCGGCTGGCCCGGACCTTTTTCTTGGCTTTCAAAGTGGTTTCCTCCCCTTCAATTCCTCGCCAAGGCCCTTCCAAAGCGGGCCCAGGCATGTTTTGTTTTCGCTGCCATTATACCCGCAAGGCCCCCGGGGAAACAAGAACCAGAAAGTTCCTGCCTCGCCCGGCCCTTCTCATTCCGTCCGGAAAAAAGCGGACCCCTGAAAAAAACATTCGAAATTTGCAGGCCCGCGGGAAATTTTTCCGCCATTTCAAAAAATGTACCCGTTCACAAAACGCGCCCCAGAACTTTCTGAGCCTTGTTTTTCCCCAGGCGCCCCCGTACAATGGGGGTACAATCTGTGGAAAGCGAGGCGTCTGCCATGAATTTAATCCCCAACGCTCCCGGCCTGAGCCCCAACTATTGGTGTACCTGGAGCACGCAAAACTTTGGACGGGAAGACGAACATCCCGATTACCACAACTACCTGGGCGGGGTGGGCTCCCAGTTTGCCCGGGCAGAGATGAATGAGAAAAACCTGCGCCGTTGGCTCCAGCAGTTCCCAAAAATCCGAGGGGACCTGTATCTGATGCTGGACGACGGCTGGGACGTGCCCTACGGCGTACACCCCGATAAAAGCAGGGACCGCTTCGGCACTCTGGAGCTGGATGAGGAGCGGTTCCCCTCCTTTACCGGCACGCCAGCCCAGCGACTGAAGAAGCTCAACGATTTTGTGAAGGAATCCGGCTGGCGCGGCTTGGGCCTGTGGGTTCCCGCCCAGGCCGCGGGCTCCATTGAAAAGGGCCCCGCTATGGAGGCCTATTGGACCGAGCGGCTTCTCTGGTGCAAAGAGGCCGGGGTGGAATATTGGAAGGTGGACTGGGGCACCTATGCCCACGATGTGGAGTACCGCCTGTTTCTGACCCAGCTGGCCTCCAAGCTCTACCCCCAGCTCATTGTGGAGCACGCTTACTGCATGATTGCCTACAACGGCAGCCAGCTCCCCACCCAGGACTACGCCGGGGACCGCTTTGCCGAGATGGGTGAGATCCCTCAAAAATCCCTGGAAATCCACCAATTCAGCCAGGTGTTCCGCACCTATGACGTGTTCAATCAAATGGGAAGCTCCACCACCTTGGACCGGACGGCATACCTTTTGGCGGGCCAGGGAGGGCTGCTGACCTGTGAGGACCATGTGCGGATCTCCGCATCTTTGGGCTGCACCGCAGGCATCATGCGCTCTCCCTATTGGAACGAAATCGAGGGCCTGGACTACGACTCCACCCTGCTGCGCCGCCGCTTGGATGAGGTGACGGCCGGCGTGCTTTGGCAGCGGCTGGCCCCTGCGTTCGCGGACGGCCAGGTTCTCTGCTCGGCGGAAACCCTGACGGACCGGTGGCTGTTTAAAACCGGCGAGTGCTGGGTGGACCAGGTCTTTGGGCAGGAAATCCACCAGACCGCCCCGGCCGTCATCGCCCGGGGACTGCCCCTTCCCCAGGTAGAGGCAGAGGGAGAGCGGCCCTTTGTCACCTGCGCCCAGAACCCCAATGGCGCCTTAAGTGTAACCGCCCACCGGCGGCTCCTCCCCACCCGCCAGGAGGTGCTTCCCCCTTGCTC
>PPYE01233470.1_pt1 | contig 16636 bp, 13 predicted proteins | sample 1559881 | NCBI WGS metagenome assembly PPYE01 (sample SAMN08240022, study PRJNA423297) | Human gut metagenome, whole genome shotgun sequencing project. | reverse complement strand
ACACCAGTCTCAATGGTGTTCTCGGTGCGCGGTGAGACCACGCCATGCAGCGGTAACACTTTCGTTTTACGGGATTTATCAAATTGCGGTGCCACCACCACGGAGTTAAACCAGCCGGTGGCAGATAAACGACGGTTCAGCTCGCCCAGGTCGCTAGACTGGTAGTAGTCACCCTTTTTAAACGGCACCAGGTTTTGCAGATACTCATCACGGATTTGCGATCCTTCAAAGGTTACATCGCCAAACCGATAGCGCTCGCCGCTGTCGTAATCGATATCCCAGAATGCCTGACGTCGTTCAAGCGCAACGCCCAGCTGGCTTTTGTTGAACTGGCTGTCAAAGTAGCCTTTGCGCAGCGAAACGCTGGTTAAGGATTTTTTAAAGCGATCGTAATCCCCGTGATTAAGCACGGTGCCCACTTTCGGGCGGTTGCTGAGCAGATCCAGGTAGTCACGATCCGTGCGTGCACCGCCGCGCAGCACCACGTTCGTGCCGCCAATCAGGACGGGTTCTCCCGGCGAGACGCGGGCAATCAATACCTGACGTCCTTTAGCCGGCGGCGGCCGTAAATCGAAATCAATGGTGGGTTCGTAGTACCCCAACGCCTTTAAGCCTTCGCGAATGGCGTCATCCACGCGCGCGCGAAAACGCCGATCCGGCGTGACTTCATCGCTCTGGATGGTGGAAAGCTGCGCACGCACGTTTTTTTCCAGCGCCCCGGATAACCCCTCAACCTGCAAACGGACATTCGCCGCGCTGGCAATCCCGCTTGTCAGCATTAAACTGACTAAACATAACTGGCGGATCTTTGTCACGTTTTCTCCTGAATATCCCTGTTTCCACCCTGGAAGCAAATGCAGTGCCGCTCCGCGGCAAAATACGGCCTGAAAGCCAAAAACCCAAATTACGGGTTGAAAAAGGGCCTAACACCCAAATATTTCTTATGATTAAATCTAGACTCATTCATCGCATTTATTGTGTTCAATTAAACGCTTCGTGACAACCTTAACCGAAACAACGCTACCCCGGAGGCCCCACCGTGAGTTTATTAGATAAAAAGCATCTGGTATCACAAGCCGATGCGTTACCGGGACGCAACACCCCTATGCCAGTGGCGACATTACACGCCGTAAACAACCATTCAATGACAAACGTTCCTGATGGAATGGAGATCGCCCTGTTTGCCATGGGCTGCTTCTGGGGCGTAGAACGCCTGTTCTGGCAACTGCCGGGCGTGTACAGCACCGCTGCGGGCTACACCGGAGGATATACGCCTAACCCAACCTACCGCGAAGTCTGTTCCGGTGAGACCGGTCATGCTGAAGCGGTACGTGTGGTGTATGACCCGAGCGTCATCAGCTATGAACAGCTGCTCCAGGTGTTCTGGGAAAATCATGACCCGGCTCAGGGCATGCGTCAGGGTAACGATCACGGCACCCAATACCGCTCGGCCATCTATCCGCTCACCCCTGAGCAGGAGGCTGCGGCCCACGCCAGCCTGACGCGTTTCCAGGAAGCGATGCAGGCAGCCGGTGATAAACGTCAGGTCACGACGGAAATCGCTACTGCGAAACCGTTCTACTATGCCGAAGACGACCACCAGCAGTACCTGCATAAAAATCCGTACGGCTACTGCGGCATTGGCGGCATCGGCGTCTGTCTGCCTCCACAGCAGGACTGATTACTGCATCAGCGCCACGCGAGCCGCGTGGCGCGCCTGTAAGCAAAAGTGTCAGTTCATTACTTAACCACTCACTGCCTTTTCATCCGGCCACTTTTTGCCGAAAACGTGACCTCTGGCAGATTTACACGCCTTTACGCTATACTACCGCTGAAATAATCGGCTCAACGCTACGAGCTGAGTTCAATGTGTCTTCACACGAATGGTATCAACTCCCCTTCTGAGGATCTGGCGAGAAGCCGGATAAACTATGTTAAACAGTATTTTAGTAATACTTTGTCTTATTGCCGTCAGTGCATTTTTCTCGATATCGGAGATCTCGCTGGCTGCCTCCCGTAAAATCAAACTGAAGCTGCTTGCCGACGAGGGCAACATCAACGCATCACGCATTCTGAAAATGCAGGAAAACCCCGGCATGTTCTTTACCGTGGTGCAGATTGGCCTGAACGCGGTCGCCATTCTTGGCGGTATCGTGGGCGATGCAGCATTTTCTCCGGCGTTTTATAGCCTCTTTGTAAAGTACATGTCCGCAGAGCTGGCCGAGCAGTTGAGCTTCATCCTCTCCTTCTCGCTGGTCACCGGTTTGTTCATTCTATTCGCGGACCTGACCCCGAAACGCATCGGTATGATTGCGCCAGAAGCTGTGGCTTTGCGTATCATCAACCCGATGCGCTTCTGCCTGTATGTCTTCCGTCCGCTGGTGTGGTTCTTCAACGGCCTGGCGAACGTCATTTTCCGCATCTTCAAGCTGCCGATGGTGCGTAAAGACGACATCACCTCCGACGATATTTATGCGGTGGTGGAAGCCGGGGCGCTGGCAGGCGTGCTGCGCAAGCAGGAGCACGAGCTGATCGAGAACGTTTTCGAACTGGAATCCCGTACCGTGCCGTCCTCCATGACCGGCCGTGAGAACATCATCTGGTTCGATCTGCATGAAGACGAGCAGAGCCTGAAGACTAAAGTGGCGCAGCATCCGCACTCCAAGTTCCTGGTCTGTAACGAAGATATCGACCATATCATCGGCTATGTGGACTCCAAAGACCTGCTGAACCGCGTACTGGCAAACCAGAGCCTGGCACTGAACAGCGGCGTGCAGATCCGTAACACCCTGATTGTGCCGGACACCCTGACGCTCTCCGAAGCGCTGGAAAGTTTCAAAACCGCCGGTGAAGACTTCGCGGTGATCATGAACGAATATGCGCTGGTGGTGGGCATTATCACCCTCAACGACGTCATGACGACGCTGATGGGCGACCTGGTCGGCCAGGGGCTGGAAGAGCAAATTGTGCAGCGTGATGAGAACTCATGGCTGATCGATGGTGGTACGCCGATTGAAGATGTCATGCGCGTGCTCGACATCGACGAGTTCCCGCAGTCCGGAAACTACGAGACCATCGGCGGCTTTATGATGTTTATGCTGCGTAAGATCCCGAAACGTACCGACTCGGTGAAATTCTCTGGCTTCAAGTTTGAAGTGGTGGATATTGATAACTACCGCATCGACCAGCTGCTGGTAACGCGCATTGATAGTAAACCGACCGTGCTGGTACCGAAGCTGCCAGATGCGGAAGATAAGGTGTCGGCGTAACCCTTTGTATGTCCCACAAACATCAACGGCTCCCATCGGGAGCCGTCTTTTTAACTACTACTGCATAGCACGTTGGTTAAGCCATCTCAGTTTGCAGACGCATAACCTGACGGTTGACTTCGGACATCACAGACAAGTGCTGTTTGTCCTTCACTTTCGGGATAAGGATTTTGCCCTTATCGAACTCAAAAGCGCCAACATCCTTGATATACAACCGTCCACGGAACAGGATCTTCACGTACTTCGCCACCTGAAGCGGGTTGTAGCGTTGGAAAATTTTCATTCTTGTATCTCCTGCGAATCATACGCCCTTGCGGTGCCACAATCGGCCCGACTGTCCTGAGCGCAAATTTTGATGCCCAATGACTATAGACCAGAACCTCGTACTTACCCAGTGTGCATAAGTTTATTTACCGTTTGATTACAATTATTCAGAATAATCTTTGCAAAGCGTGATACAGAGCAGTATATGCCGTCGTTTTTGCGTGGATATGTGCGTTCGCCCGCAAACTGGCATCGGGATTGCGGGAAAAGCCCATTGATCGCACTTATGATTAAAAGCGCATGACCAAGTGGTCGGATCACCTGCTCACAATAAGGAAACACCATGACCCTACGTAACCTCCTGGCAGCAGCTTGCCTGTTGCTGCCGCTGATGGCTTCCGCACACAACATTGAAAAAGGACAACGTGTCCCGCCGGTCGGCATTGCTGACCGGGGAGAATTGATTCTCGACAATGATAAGTTTAGCTACAAAGCCTGGAATAGCGCGCAGCTTGCGGGCAAAGTGAGAGTTGTACAGCATATTGCCGGACGTACATCCGCTAAAGAGAAAAACGCCACCCTCGTGGAAGCGATCAAGGCCGCAAAACTCCCGCACGATCGCTACCAGACCACCACCATCGTGAATACCGACGACGCGATTCCCGGCTCCGGGATGTTTGTGCGCTCAAGCCTTGAGAGCAATAAGAAGCTCTATCCCTGGTCGCAGTTTATTGTCGACAGCAACGGCGTGACGCGTAAGGCGTGGCAGCTGGAAGAAGAGAGTTCAGCGATTGTTGTGCTGGACAAAAACGGTCGCGTACAGTGGGTTAAGGACGGCGCGCTGACGCAGGATGAGGTGCAGCAGGTGGTTGCCCTGCTGCATAAGCTGCTGACTCAGTAAAGTGATACCCTGAAGCCAGGATTGAGGAATGACTCGCGCGGGGTGTAGTCCAGTGGCTTACCCTGCCAGTCATGCACATGCGCGCCTGCGGCCGCAGCCACCGCATGCCCTGCCGCCGTATCCCAGACGTTCGTCGGCCCGAAACGGGGGTACAACTGCGCCTGCCCTTCCGCCACAAGACAGAACTTCAGCGACGAGCCGATCGACGTCGTCTGGTGTTCCCCCAGCTGTTGCAGGTACTCCTCCAGCTCGCTGTCGCTGTGCGAGCGGCTGATCACCACCAGCGGAGGACGGGCATCTCGCACCTGGATCTGCTTACGCACGCCGCACTCTTCCTTCCAGGCTTTACCTTCCGCCGCGCTGTACATCACCTTCATCACCGGGGCATAAACCACGCCAAGCACCGCCTTTCCTTTTTCAATCAGGGCGATATTCACGGTAAATTCACCGTTACGCTTGATGAACTCTTTCGTGCCGTCCAGCGGGTCCACCAGCCAGTAACGCTGCCAGTGCTGACGTTCGTCCCAGCCCTGGGGCGCTTCTTCAGAAAGGACCGGAATATCCGGCGTCAGGGTCTGCAAACCTTTCAGGATCACCGTATGCGCCGCGATATCCGCCGCCGTCACCGGGGAGTCGTCCGCTTTGCTGACAACATCCATCGGTTTCGCACCGTCGTACACCTGCATAATGGCATCACCCGCATCCTGTGCGAGCTGACAAATTTGATCTAACATTCTCCACCTCTTCGTTAACGCAGTGGGCATAACTTATTGTTTTAGTTATATCGTAATGTGAACAATTCCGCTATCTGTGAAGCAATTCTGGTTTCAGCGTTCTTTTTTCTGGCAGCATTCACACTTCTGTAAGCAACAAATACTACATACATACTCTTTTGTGGCTTGGATCGAAAAAAGGACTCCTCAGATGATTAAGTTTAGCGCAACGCTCCTGGCAACGCTGATTGCGGCAAGCGTTCAGGCAGCGACGGTGGATCTCCGCATTCTGGAAACCACCGATCTGCACGGCAACATGATGGACTTCGATTACTACAAAGATACGCCTGTCGAAAAATTCGGACTGGTACGTACGGCAAGTTTGATCAACGCCGCCCGCGGTGAAGTGAAAAACAGCGTGCTGGTCGATAACGGGGACTTAATTCAGGGCAGCCCGCTCAGCGACTACATGGCGGCGAAGGGGCTGAAGAAAGGCGAGATCCATCCTGTTTATAAGGCAATGAATACGCTGGACTATGCCGTCGGCAACCTGGGCAACCACGAATTTAACTACGGCCTGAAATACCTGCACGATGCGCTGGCAGGGGCAAAATTCCCGTACGTTAATGCCAATATCATCGACGTTAAGACGAAAAAGCCGCTCTTTACCCCTTACCTGATTAAAGAGACCGAGGTTGTCGACCAGGACGGTAAAAAACAGACGCTGAAAATCGGCTATATCGGCTTTGTGCCGCCGCAGATCATGACGTGGGATAAAGCCAACCTCGACGGGAAAGTAACCGTCAACGACATTACCGAAACGGCGCGCAAATACGTGCCGGAGATGCGGGCGAAAGGTGCAGATGTGGTGGTCGTTGTGGCCCACTCTGGCCTCTCGGCCGACCCGTATCAGGCGATGGCTGAGAACTCCGTGTATTACCTCAGCCAGGTACCGGGCGTGGATGCGATCCTGTTTGGTCACGCCCACGCCGTCTTCCCGGGCAAAGATTTCGCCAGTATCAAAGGCGCGGACATCGAAAAAGGGACGCTCAACGGTGTGCCATCGGTGATGCCGGGCATGTGGGGCGACCACCTTGGCGTGGTAGATCTGGTGCTGAATAACGACAGCGGGAGCTGGAAAGTCACGCAGTCGAAAGCGGAAGCGCGTCCGATTTATGATGCCGCGGCAAAAAAATCCCTGGCCGAAGAAGATAAAAAGCTGGTCGACGTCCTGAAGCATGACCACGACGCAACGCGTGAATTTGTCAGCAAGCCGATCGGTAAATCGGCTGATAACATGTACAGCTTCCTCGCGCTGGTACAGGATGACCCGACCGTGCAGGTAGTCAACATGGCGCAGAAAGCCTATGCCGAGCACTATATTCAGGGCGATCCGGATCTGGCCAATCTGCCGGTTCTGTCTGCCGCGGCGCCATTCAAAGTGGGCGGGCGTAAGAACGATCCGGCCAGCTACGTTGAGGTGGAAAAAGGCCAGCTGACCTTCCGTAATGCCGCCGATCTCTACCTCTATCCCAACACCCTCGTGGTGGTGAAAGCCACCGGGAAAGAAGTGAAGGAGTGGCTGGAGTGCTCTGCCGGACAGTTCAACCAGATCGATCCGCACAGCAGCAAACCGCAGTCGCTGATAAACTGGGACGGTTTACGCACCTACAACTTCGACGTGATCGACGGCGTGGAATATCAGATTGATGTAACCCAGCCCGCGAAATATGACGGCGAATGTCAGGCCATTAATCCGCAGGCAGAACGCATTAAACACCTGACCTTCAACGGCAAAGCGATTGATCCGAATGCCACTTTCCTCGTGGTGACCAACAACTACCGCGCCTATGGCGGTAAGTTTGCCGGTACGGGTGACAGCCACATCGCCTTTGCCTCGCCGGATGAGAACCGTTCGGTGCTGGCGGCGTGGATTAGCGCGGAGTCGAAAAAAGCGGGTGAAATTCATCCGGCGGTGGATAACAACTGGCGTCTGGCGCCGATCCACAGCGACACGACGCTGGATATTCGCTTTGAGACATCACCGTCCGATAAAGCAGCCGCGTTTATCAAGGATAAGGCGCAGTATCCGATGAAACAGGTCGCGACGGATGATATTGGGTTCGCGATTTATCAGGTGGATTTGAGCAGGTAGCGATGATTGTGCCGGGTGGCGCTTGCGCTTACCCGGCCTACGGGATCGAGGATTGCGGGTAGGCCGGGTAAGGCGAAGCCGCCACCCGGCATTTCATGCCGCACGATCGTCCCGATTCGCCATCACCTTCGGCGTATTCACCTCAATCCAGTCAGCCAGCGCGGCCACCTTCTCGCTCACCTCCAGCCCCATCGGCGTCAGGCTGTATTCCACGTGCGGCGGCACAACCGGATAAGAAACGCGATCGACAAACCCGTCCTGCTCCAGCGCCTGAAGCGACTGGGCCAGCATCTTCTCGCTCACACCGCCCAGCTTGCGGCGCAGATCGCTAAAACGATGCGTCCCCTGACGTAACGCCACCAGGATCAGCACGCCCCAGCGGCTGGTAACATGTTTGAGCACTTCCCGTGACGGGCACTGTTCTGCGAAGAGATTGCCATCGCGCATTTGCTCGCTGAGCGTCGGTATCGGTGTTTTCATACTTACCTTTTTGTGCGTACTTACTAAAAGTTAGTTATGGTGATAGTGTGCCACAACACCAGACAAACACGAAGGAGATGTACAGAGACAATAAAGTTGTATATTAAGCGCCAAAGTTGTAAATCAATGGGGCAAAAATGACACTAAAGTTGTATACTTAAATTTGAGTTAGGCTCACTTCATGCAACTTTTATAATTTTCGCGGTAATACTTATCATGAGTCGTCAACGAAGGCTTAGGTCTTATGAGGATTACGAAAAAGCACTCAGCAAAGGTGTCGGTTCGGGTCAACTCCAGGATTACCAGCCCTGGCTGAGGGTTCAGGATGTAAAATCCCACGGTAATCGTTCTTTGATCTTTGGCCTGAAAACCCTGCGAAATCACCACGTCATGTCCTCTATTGAAAGTGATTTCTTCTACCAGGCTGAATTCAACGATTCTGTCATTGATATCCGCGAGCAGTTCCCCCTCCTTCCCCTTAATCTCACCGAACAGATAGCCGGACACATCGGTGTAAAGCATCCTCTCGTCAGAGGGGTAAAAGGCCCTCCGGTTCTCTACGTGATGACTACCGACTTTCTTTTAACGGTTAAGGACCCTGCCGGAGGCATTAAATACAAAGCCTTTGCGGTAAAACCTGACTGTATCCCTACCCTTCGGATGGCAGAAAAATTAGAAATAGAACGCCTTTTCTGGGCTCTGCATGACATTGAATTCAAGGTGTACGTTGGCTCTGAATTAAACAGGATCAGGAGTAAAAATATTGCATGGATAACATCAGCCATAAGAATTGATACGGCACACTATGAACACCTGCCCTTCGATGACGTTGTACAGGCATTGCAGCCAGGTGACTATGCTTTAGAAGCCCTCTGCTCGTCTCAGGCCCGGAGACTGAATGTCGAAGGCAGCGACATTATGACCATCATTCAGGTGGTTATCGCCAAAAAGCTCATTCTGGTTGATTTAACCACCCCCATACCTGAACTCGGCGTTCTTCGTGTATTAAGCAACAGCTATCATCAGAAGGTGAATGAACGATGGGTATAACAAAAAACAGCGTCTGGGAAAGTAACAGGCCTTATGAGCTGAAGCGTGGCTTATACCGGGTTCTGCACATCGATGTTGATCGGGATGCCATAATTCTTTTTGAGCTTCAGGAAAGACGTATAAGCAAACCCTTCATATTTTCATTCCAGCGCTTTCGCAACATGGTAGAAACGCGGACCGTCGGACGCACCCGTTTCGTTCTTCCGTCTTACATGCTTGTTGATGAAGGAGATATCGACCCGCTAAGTAAAAGAAAGCGGGATGAAAATTATCAAATGATTTTACCTCTCATCAGCGATAACACGTTCCTCTTCGAATACGCCCTGTCTAAGCGCTCGGCGGCGCTGGTAAAGTACGCGTCTGAGAAGGGCGTAAATTCACTTCATCTCCGAATGTTACTGGTTCTTTACTGGCGTTATGGTCAGAACATTTATAGCCTTCTCCCCGCCTACTCTAAAAGCGGAGCACCTGGAAAAGAACGTAAAACTACGGCCTTGCCTCTCGGCAGTAAGAAAAAAAATCGGGTATTGCCGATGCAACGCGCAAGTACGTTCTTAATGAAAGATACTGATAAAAAGAATATTGTTAAGTCTCTCAGGAAGTACTATCTGAAGGTCAACGGATATTCACTTACTGAAACCTATAAAAAATATACCAGTGACTTTTTCAGGGACGAAACTGACAGAGCCAGGCTGGCAAACGAAGCTCCCCACATCCCCTCTCTGCGGCAGTTTCAGTACTGGTCAAAAAAACTCATCTCCACCGGAACGCGGATCCGCTCAAAATCTACCGTATCGAATTTCTTACAGAATCAGCGCGCCCGCACAGGCTCCGCAGCGAACACAGGTACGCTGCCAGGAGACGTATTTGAAATCGACGCCACTGTTGCCGATGTGCATCTTGTCTCTGCTCTTAACAAGACAAGCGTGATTGGCCGACCTACCATTTATACGGTAGTAGACCGCGCAACAAGAATGATTACCGGCGTCCATGTCTCGCTCTACCATGCCTCATGGAGGGCGGCCAGGCAGGCTCTGGCTAACTGTTTCATGCCCAAAAAGAATTTTTGCAAACTGTTCGACATCAATATTTCTGAAAGGCTATGGCCATGCTCGCACGTCCCGGTAAAGCTGATATGTGACAACGGTGAAATGATAGGTCTCCAGCCCCAGGATAAGGTCACGCCGATGACTGCGCTTGAAATTGCACCTGTCTACCGGGCTGACAGAAAAAGTGTGGTTGAGAGGCGATTCGGGATTTTAAATCAGAAGGCAATCCATCCCCTGCTGGGCTCAACACGGGGCGGTAAAATTATCAAAGGAGAGCCGTTACCCGCATCGCGAGCCTGTTTGACGTTGCAGGAAGTCACCAGAACAATAATTCTGGCTATTCTTGAGCATAATCAGTCCATCTTTAAAGAGCTGGCGTACATAAACCCTCTCCTGATCGAGCATGACCTTGTGATGTCCCCGCTGAACAGTTGGAAAATCAGCCTTAAAAAAAGCAGGTTTAGTGCCCATACGATTAATGAAGATGAAGTCATTTCGCGACTTTTACCGCCGGAACAAGTCAGCATCACCCCCGGCGGATTACAGTACGGTAATCTTTATTATGAGTGTGATGACGACCTGGCTTCAGCTGCACGGGTGTTTGGTCAATCTCGTTGCGATGCCCGCATCGATGATAATTGCGTTGACCATATCTATGTACGTCTCGATAAAAACAAACCGTTTTCTAAGCACCGACTGCTTGAGAAACGGAATATTTTTAAAGGAATGCCTCATCTTGAATCTGATGTGCTCGCCGACTGGATTGACCTGCAGTATGAAAAATCGCCCGTGACGCCGGTCACCCACCTCGTAAATGACTATGCTGAAAAATTAAACGAGACAGGGCTGCAGCGGCTCAGTTCTCTCAGGGAGCAGAACAGAAGCCGAACGAAGAACATTTCCAATAATAAAAAGGAGGAGCTCAGGAGAAACACTGACGCTTTGAAACCTGAAACTCAAAGAGTTCATCTGACTACAGTCGAAAACATCTCTCTGCTCCCGGGCCCAAAAGAAAAGGAACAGTGGCTGGCAAGGCAAAAAGGTCACAAGGACGCTCAGGAAGATAAAAAATGAAAAAAGTCATCGCACAGTATCGTGAGGCCATTCTTCCCGAGCACAGAGGTAACCCGTTAATCGAAGCGTTACCCCCGATGCTTGATGAACAGGAAATTTTGCTGGCTTTCAGCCATTTTCCTCCGCCTGATGAACATATCCGATGGAGTGGCTCAGCTTCTGTCAGGAGGCATTATGTTGACCGTATTAAAAATTTTCGCTGCCCCCAGACGTGCTACACAGAATGTTATAGATATCTTGAGAGAGTAATCCGGGACGGATACGCCGCAAGAAACCCTCTTAAAAGCAGCACTCAGCAATACCTGCATTACTACGCGGATGAACGACCAGATATCGAGCCTGAGGATGGCTATTTCCATCCCAGTGCCGATACTGTAACTATTGTCGGGAACAGTGGTTCGGGCAAAACGACGATGCTGGAACAGGTTCTTGGTTATTTTCCTCAGGTTATTGAGCATACAGAGTACAAGGGTACTATTCCCGGTGTCTCTCATCAGGTCATCTGGATAAAGGTTAATTGTCCCTATAATGCCAGCGTCCGTGACCTATGCGAATCCATCCTTGCGATGCTTGATAATGTTCTGGGTTCAGACACAACGAAACCGGCAACCAGAAACGGATCGCTGGCACGGCAGATAGCTCAAAAGATTAAATCCTCTTTTCTCGGTGTTCTGGTTATTGATGAAATGCAGCGGCTGAAGTTCTCACGCACAGGAGGTGAAGCCACACTGATTGATTTCCTGCACGAGATTGTTGATTCGCTAGGCGTTTCGCTGGTTTTTTGTGGCAATCACCCGTTTGAAGAAACCCTCTCTAAAAAACTCAGGATAGCAAGAAGGGCTGAATCCGGAGGCTTTATGATAATTTCAGCGCCGGGCTACAATACCCCAGACTGGCAGTCTTTTATTACCTATCTCTGGCCGCTCCAGTGGACGAACGTGGAGACACCGTTAACCCGGGAACTCAACGAAGAGCTATTTTTGCTTTCCAGAGGCAATCTTTCCGTCGCACAACTTATTTACAGAAGGGCGCAAATGCAGGTTATTGGAAGCGGTAATGAGGTCATCAATAAAGCCGTGCTCAGGGCGGCCGTTCCCCCCCTGTCAGCACGCGCAGAGGATTTTACCGATATAACAACTTTTCTCTCAGCCCCTGATCCTGTTCCCGGTAAGCCTGACACACACAGGATAAACTCTGTTTCAGAAGCGATAAATGACGACGGTAGTGAGTCATCATGCTTATTGATTACAGGGGATTTGACCCGGCCCCAGCATACTGAGCTGTATGATAAGACGATGGATGCACTCAAATCATTCGAGGATAAAATCACCCGTATAAAATACCGTTCGGTATTTCGAAGCCTTTCTGCAGAACAGGAAAATTTCGGCCGCTTAACCGCTTACGGCTTACTGTGCACTGACCCTTCGCTGGAGTAAAAGCTATAATGTAAATAGTCACAGTCATTTCCACGGTGTTCTATGCGCATTTTGCCCGCCCTGCCGGAGGAAACGCTTTTCAGCCGCTGCGTAAGAACGCGGGACGTTAATGGCATGACGGCGGAGCATTTTTTCAGGTCATTTCTCAACAACATCGCGCATTCTCTACATCCCTCATTAACCACATCGCTGAATATTCTTACTGAGAGTACAGCAGAGACCGGGCACGAACTATGGTTAAACCAGACGCTGGTCCCGCTCTACGCATGGGCCTTACCAGAATACCGAGCTGAGCTTGAGGACTTGACCATTTCAGCCGCCAGGTTACATACGCTGTGTAAATTATGCCGTTTTACAGAGCATTACACTGCCGTGTTAAAGCACTGTCCGGTGTGTGTGCACGCTGATATCAGGAAATATGGTGTGGCATACTGGCACCGACAGCATCAGATATCAGGCGTAACATCCTGCCATCATCATCAGGTCAATTTAAATCATATCGCTGACCCCAGACTTTCTTCACTGCATCTGCATTTCCCATACAACAGGGAAAAAATGATTTCACTCAGTGGGCATGATGATTTTGAATTTGCGAAATTCACCGCTTCTGCGCTGAGCCTGATATGTCAGTCAGCGCCTGGCTTTGTCAGCTATGATGATTCCCCACTGATTGCAGGATTTTTACACCGTCTCTCAGCAAAAAACGCCCCAACGCTCTTTGAGAAGATCAATCATCTGGCCAGCCGGTCAGGAAATACCTGTAAAGCCCTTTTTCCTGTTCGGACAAACATGGTTAGTCAGTGGAAAGCCTTACTTTACAACCCTTCACCGCAGCCGCCTGCCAGAACCTTACTCCTTTTATATTGCCTTCATCAGTTAAAGCTAAGCTGACTGTATCCTGAAATCTGGCACCCACATAATGTATGCTGGCCTCAGGTTAACGCCGGGAGAAACCAGAAGTAAATAACAATCCTAACGGGCTGAGCTATTACAGAAGGTGCCTAATACTCACAACCCCAGCATTAAAAATGCACATGAGTAAATTATCCCAAGGTTAATAACAAAAGACATGCAACGCTTCACAAACATTTTCCCTACCTGTAAACAGGAAACTATCTATATGTAAATACTTACAAAGCAAGAAGGTTTTTTGATATAGTTAATGACATTGCGCTGAAATACACATGAGGTTTAAATGTTATTAAGGACAGCATATCAGCCAGATGAAACGCTGCACAGTTTCATCTTCAGAGTCTGCATGGTTAACGGTGTCGAACAATATGCCGATTTGACTGACAATAAAGGTCACTGGAGATTTAACCTAAAGCTTAGCGAACAAATAAGACAATACTTTATGAGTTATAGCGACCGGGATATACTTACGCTTGGTCAAAACTCCGGTCTCATCAGAAAAAACACAAACACTTTCGGTAATCCGTTGGAATATATGTTAATTATAAAAAAACTATATTCCATTAAAGGAGACTATAACAATATTTCCGGTAGTCATCCCGTCAATTTTTGTATCGACTGCATCAGAGATTCGTTAAGGGTCAACGGATATGGCTTTTTCAAGGCAGCATGGATGCGGAAATGGACCAATTTTTGCGATATCCATAATAAACCTCTAACATTCTGCCCGGCCAGACCGGCCAGATATTCGCATGAAGTAATAAAACAAATTTTGAGAGGAGAATATCCTCAGGGCAGCTTTAGTAAGCTTTACCGTAGCCAGATTCTAGAAGAAACCCCACCTTTAAACTACGTAATGATAAATGAGGTTAATTCAAGCGAATACAAAAAAGCAGATTACATACACCTGGCTATTTGCCTAAAAAATGCCATCCGAAATTTCATAAACCATACATCCAAATGTAGTTTACACATATTTTATTTACTTGATTTCTACAGGGAAAGAGGCAAATGGCGGCCTTACAGAAATATTTATAATATCGAAGAATATGAGGTTGCGGTCATGATAAAGGCTTTATTTAACGAAAGAAACAGGTTATTCCTTGACTTTTGGCATGAAAATGCAAAAGCAACAACCCTCTATGGCGGGATTTTCGAATATACAGAGGTATCAGAAACGCTTTATATTTATAAAGGGACGGACAAATGCGGTACATGTAGTTCCCTGAACTGCCCGGTAAAGGCATCTAAAAGCGAGCCGTGACTGTCTCTTCTAATTCAGACGGCACAATCGCACATTCGTTATATCTCATTAGACCCCATCACTGCCTACTCACCGTGACGGGAACCTGATTTCCTACTGATTATGTTGGCCTTATTTCTCTTACTGGATAGAAAAGTAACTTTAAACAGATTCAGCACCGCAGCAATCCTTGATAGAATATAAATGCTATTCAGCACTACATCGGTTTTGGCACCGCAGTCGAAACTTAATTTCATTCACGTTACACATCCCAGATTTATATAGACCTACAGAAAATTCCTCAGCGGACAATTGATTGTTGACTTGGCATGTAAACCTGGATATTCCTAATGAGCTATGAGGAGGTGGAGGTGCGGACGTTACAAATTTGCTGTCACAAAGTTTGTTCGCGCAATCTATCTTGTTTCAAACCATGTTGATGGTTAGTAATTTCATTATTATTAGCAGACAACAATAAATTATCTAGGGTAAAACCAATCAGCTGAAGCGTATTTGATCATATCTCTGTTTTCCAATTTTGTAGCCGCTGTATGGCCATTTCTGACGCCCCGATACCGCCTTCCCTGGCTGTGGCCTGAAATCAGAACTGGTAACTGTAGTTTATGCTCGCAAACCACAGATAGGGATCATCGTAATGGCCTTTTAAGCTCTCGGGCGACTGGACGCGAGAGGACTGCATATGTAAATAAGAGACGGCGAAACCAATATTACTTTGCGGCGTAACCTGATACTGCGCGCCAGTGGCGAAGCGCCATTCATCGCCAGTCGGTAGAGTAAGTGCCACGTCACTCTGGGAATCATAAATAGTACTGTCAAAGGCTACACCCGCGTTTAAACGCCATTGTTCTGTAGGACGGTACTGAACGCCAAGCGCGCTGTGCCAGGAGTCTTTCAGGCGACTCTTTTTATCGAGTTCCTTGCCGTTAACGGTGATTTGCGGCGCGCCGAACTGACTCCAGTCCTGCCAGCCAAGATCGCCCATCACTGACCATTGTTTATTCAGGTCATGCACCAGACTCAACATGATCTGTTGCGGCGCACGCACCTGAGCGGAAATGGGAAGATCATATTCAACGTTTGGTAAATTCGGGAAGCGTGCTTTACCGTCAATATCAAAATCGTATTTGGTTTCACTGGTCCAGGTGATACCCGCACGGGTCTGGTCAGTGACATCAAGTAACAGGCCAATACGGTAGCTCATGGCCCAGTCGTGATCCTTCTCTTTTTCGTTATTGCCTCCTACGTCTCGTGTCAGGGAAAGAAAACCGTAGTTTACGTTGACAGAACCACCCAAGGAGAGCCTGTCATTGAGTTTATAGGCCAGCGACGGGCTTAAAGTCATGCCAACCATGGTGCTTTTGGTGATGAGACGATCCCCAGTCCAGTCGCCAAAATCAATGCCCAGCCCATAGTTGCCGTAAAGACCAATACCCGCATAGAGCGCGTCATTCATTTTCTGGGTATAGAATGCACTGGCGTTGGGGAAAAAACGCATGACATCCCCAGGGCTTTTTCGACCATTTTCATCATCAAGCTGATAGGAGATATCGCCGTCCATCGCCTGTAGTCCCCCCGTGAACATGCGATCCGGCAATCGTGTCATGCCCGCAGGGTTAGTCACAATGGTAGAAGCATCCTGCGCGCGTGCAGCCTGGCCCGCCCCCGCCAGAGCGGTATCCTCTGTTGCAATTTCATAAAAATAGAGACCACTGGAGTGGGCTGACTGCGAAACGAACAGGCCCAGACAGACTAAAATAGGTTTATTCATTTGCCACCTGCTTATTATCATCATTATCGAAATATTTATTGTCACTACAAGAATAGAATGCGACGTTCAAATAACCACTGAAAACAAGCCTGAACTCTTTATTTTTCTATCCTTTCGAGTTGAGTTTTGTCAGCCTCACTGGCCTTATTCGCCAGCATCTGGAATAGAGCAGGATCATAATAGTTTTTCGGTCTGGGGAGGGACTGCATTGATGCCCCGGGATAGAGTTGCAATTCCCCTAAGCGTGACAATAAATGCCCTGTCACGACGGCAGGAAACGTGAGCATGAAGGGTTTCGATC
>PPYE01293757.1_pt1 | contig 16643 bp, 13 predicted proteins | sample 1559881 | NCBI WGS metagenome assembly PPYE01 (sample SAMN08240022, study PRJNA423297) | Human gut metagenome, whole genome shotgun sequencing project. | reverse complement strand
TTTACACCAAGAGCCAGGCCTTGCACAGACCTGGCTCTTATTCTCTGCAAAAAAGTGCTGCCGCACTAATTATTTAGTGTGATAGCCCTTGCAGATTATTCGGATTTGTCCTTTTTATCTTTTTCGCAGGTATCGAGAATTGGCTTGATAAAATCTAATTTTGATTTCAGGACTGTCTCAAGAGTGGTGATTTTATCCACCATGCGGAAGAGGTTGCGGCCGTCCTTAAGGAGGAGTCGGCAGGAACGCCAAAAGATATCCGCACCCAGGTGGAACCCTGGGGCTATGATACGGCTATGATTGCAGACGGACAGGTGATTTCCGGGGATAACAGCGGACAGATGCATGATCTTGCGGAGTATTTCCGGCAGGAAGAGGAAGGAAATGGCCAGGTCAATATCTTTACCTTTCAAAAAGCAACCGTAGTAGAGAAATACATACCTGAGCAGGATGCCCGTCTCGTAGCGGCACATTTCCCGGAAGAAAACTGGCTTATAACCTCGGTTACGAGTCCGTTCTCAATATTCCTGGCGGCGGTATGTGTCGCGGAGCTGTTGCGATCGCTGTTCTTCTTCTTTTAGCGGCATTTTTTACCCGCAGGATGAACCGGGTAGTGCTTGAGCCTGTGGAGCTTCTGGTAGATGGAGCAAAACGGATCCAGGACGGGAATATGGAAGAGGAGATCGATTATCAGGGCGAGGCGGAATTTGAACGTGTATGTCAAAGCTTTAATGATATGCAGCGCACCATTTTGAAAAATCAGAAACAGCGGGAGAAAAATGAGAAAGCCAGAACCGATATGGTAACAGGTATTTCCCATGATCTGCGTACACCTCTGACGTCAATCCAGGGATATATCAAAGGGGTACTGGACGGGGTGGCTGATACGAAAGAAAGGCAGGAAAAGTATCTGAAAACCGCATATGATTCAACCAGGGAGATGAATGTGCTTCTTCAGAAGCTGTTTGAGTTTTCGAGAATCGAGAGCGGGCAGATGCCTTTTCATATGGTCCGTGCTGATCTGGCGGAGTTTACCAGTGTTTATATTGCACAGAAAGAAGAAATGGCCGATCCAGAGAATGTGACGTTTTCATTGAAAGTAGGGCAGGAAGCTATGCCCGAAATCAATATGGATGTGGAACAGATTCCCCGTATTTTTGACAACCTTCTGGAAAACAGCATGAAATATGCCGGGACAAGGCCGGTAGAGATTGAGATCTCTGTCTTTGCGACAGAGACGGAGGTGGTTCTGGAGTGGAATGATCATGGAAACGGTGTGTCGGAGGATAAACTCCCACATATTTTTGAACGGTTTTACCGCTGTGACGAGGCAAGAAAGGAAAAAGGGAGCGGCGTAGGACTTTATGTAGTAAATTATATTATGGAACAGCATCACGGACGTGTGGGGGCAGAGAATGACGGAGGACTTAAAATCCGGCTGCTGTTCCCGAAGGAGGACTAAAAATGGCAAAGATACTGATCGTGGAGGATGATGAAAAGATTGCCTGGCTGGAAAAGGATTATCTGGAAAGTAACGGATATGAGACGGATATCATAGACGACGGCAGAAAAGTCATCCAGGTGCTCCAGGAAAAAAACTATGACCTGGTTCTTCTGGATCTGATGCTTCCCGGACTTGACGGCTATGCGATCTGCCGTAAGATCCGGGACGAGATAGATATTCCTATTCTGATGGTAACCGCAAGAGCGGAAGCTGTGGATGTGATACGCGGACTGGGACTTGGGGCGGATGACTATATAACCAAACCTTTTGATCCTTCCCAGCTGGTGGCGAGGGTCCGTGCCCATCTGAAACGGTATGAGCGCCTGACAGGCAGACGGGAGAATGCGCATAAATCCTCTAATGAAAACGGAAAGCTAAAAATACAGGATGTGGTCGTGGAAACAAAGACCTGGAAGGTATGGAAGAAGGGACGTGAGATCCGCCTTCCAAACCGGGAGTTTGAGCTGCTCCGCTTTCTGGCGGAAAACCCTAATATTGTTTTTTCAAAAGAGGAGTTGTTTGAAAAGATCTGGGGATTTGATTACATTTCTGATGCGGCTACAGTGTCTGTCCATATCAACCGTCTGAGAGAAAAAATAGAGGATGACGCAAGAAATCCTCAGATCATCGAGACGGTATAGGGGGCGGGCTATCGTTTGAACCCATACTAAATCATACTAAATCATACTATTTTGAGGCGATCAGATTGCTGACATAGGGACGTTTTCCGGAGAGCACATCATCATAGAACTGCTGCTTCCAGTCGATGTAGTCCACGCAGCTCTCCAGTTCCTGAATAGAGGAGAGGAGTTCTTCTCGTTTCACGGACAGCATTTCCTTTCGCCGGGTGACCGTGGATGGGCCTTCCAGGCAGAGAGCGAGATAGTCCTTCATTTCCTGGATGCTCATCCCGCATTTTTTCAGACAGACCAGATCTTTGATCCATTTGATATCTTTTTCATCAAAAATGCGCCGGTTATTTTTGTCGCGCTTTACATTAGGCACCAGCCCTTCATTGCAGTAATATTTCAATGCCTGATAGGTCATATCTGCTTCTTTGCATGCCTGCATCATGGTATATATCATAGTTTATTCCCTCCTGTACTAACAGACCGATAGAAACAACCGGTTGAAACAATCATATTTTACTCCATGGATATAAAAATTGCAAACCCTATGCTTTTAACATGGCATTTCCGGGAGAATTTTGGAAATAAGCATTTGCGAGATGCAGCTTTTGGATGGTATCGGTACGATTCCAGATTCGCATTGCCCATTTATAACGAACAGGGAATATTGGAACGGCATAACGTATATCATGTTTCCATGTTGGTCCGCCATGCAAAAAATGGAAATTATTATCTATATGACATTTTAGACGTAAAAAAAGAAACGAGCAACCCGTTCAGATTTTAAAATCATACTTGGTACAAACCCATTTCTCTTCTTTTTTATACTAATGAGAACTGACGGTTTTGTCAAGATGAAATTGAAAAGAAAAGCTAAGGAACAAACTGAAAGGAGAGGCTATGCTTATTAGCGAACGAATCTATCAATATCTTGAGGAAAAGGGAATGTCACAAATTGAATTTGTGAAAAGAACAGGTATCTCCCAGAGTACGGTCAGTGACTGGCGGAGAAAGGGAACGAATCCTTCTGCTGATAAGATTATGATCATATGCGATGTGTTGGAAATTTCACCATATGAGCTGCTGTTAGAGACGGACAGCAAAAATCCGAAGGAACACAGGCAGATGGACTATGTCGTGATTAATAAGAATTCAAAAGAATATGAACTGCTTCAAATGTATGAAAGGCTTGAATCTGGTTCGCGGAAGCGTTTGGAGGAATATTTGCAAGCTTTAAGTGACATGAAATAAAATATAGTGAAGAGGATATTCTTAAAAATGTGTTTAACAGGACATTAATAGGACGAAAATGTCCTGTTAAACAGTGATGAAAAAGTAAATTATCCACTTAAGATATATAAAACTATATATGAAACCCCTGTGGAAAAGGTATTTGGAAAACGATCATCCCCTTTGTTACATCAGGTGGCAGTGGATTTTCCAGTACGGTTTCTGAGATCGAGGATCTGCCAGGCTGAAGTGCAGGAATGGGTAAATGGATTGGGACTGTTGTAGTTTTATAGTTGTTCTTTACGGAATATTTTGCTATGATGTGCCTGTGAACACGGCAAGTAACTCAACCGAAGGAGCGACGAATGAAACGAATAACAGCAATTTTGATGGGAATAGGGATCAGCCTTGCTTTTGCGGGATGTACCTCCCAGAGCCTGGAAGGACAGCAGGAGCAGGTGAATTTTTTTGGAATGGATACATATATGACCATAACAGCTTATGGAGAGGATGCAGGCGAGGCAGTAGAAGAGGCACAGGCGAGGATCCTTAAGCTGGAAAAGGAATGGTCCGTTACAGATGAAAGCAGTCAGATCTATCAGGCGAACCACAGCGGGGGAAGCCCTGTGACGCTTAGCGATGACACAAGGGACGTGGTCAGCTTTGCACTTGAAATGGCAGAAAAGACCGGAGGCGCACTGGAACCGACCATCTATCCGGTGCTGGAGGCCTGGGGCTTTACAACAGATGAGAACCGCATTCCGGCGCCGGATGAGATCCAGACGCTTCTGGAACATGTGGGATATGAGCAGGTGAGCCTGAGTGGAAATGAGCTGACACTTCCGGAGGGAGTGGAACTGGATCTGGGAGCCGTAGGAAAAGGCTATGCCGGAGACGCGGCGGCAGAAGTGATCAAAGAGCAGGGCGTAACGTCTGCACTGTTGGATCTTGGAGGCAACATCCAGGCAGTAGGCAAGAGACCTGACGGCACCGACTGGCGTATCGGGATCCGCAATCCTTTCGGGGACGGACAGATGGGCATGCTTCTGGCTTCTGACTGTGCGGTGGTGACCTCCGGAAGCTATGAGCGTTATTTCGTCGGGGAAGATGGAAAAGAATACACCCACATCATCGACCCGGAGACAGGTTATCCGGTGGACAACGGCCTGGTGTCTGTAAGCATTATCGCAGAGGAAGGGAAAGTGGCGGACGCCCTTTCTACATCCATGTTTGTGAAAGGACTGGAAGGAGCTGAGGAATACTGGAAGGAACACCAGGATTTTGAGATGATTGCTGTCACGGAGGATGGAGACATTTACGTGACAGAAGGAATTGAAGATCAGTTTACCCTGGGAGATTCTTTTGGGAATATGGAGCTTCACATCATTACCTCATAACTGTATAAAATATTCTGACGGGAAGCAGAGCCGAAAGGCTCTGTTTTTTTCATGAAAAATATGAAAAAAGCTATTGACCGATAGTTACAACCGGTTGATACAATCACAGTGTAAAGAAAGGAAAGAAAAAATCAGCACTATATTATCGGTATTAACAGGAGGAATGGATTATGAACGAATTTACATTTACTCATCCCACAAAAGTCTATTTTGGTGAAGGAGCTGCAAAAAAAGCTCTTGCCGCAGAAGCGCCGGCCGTAGGGACAACAGTGATGCTGGCTTATGGCGGAGGTTCCATAAAGGCAAACGGCATCTATGACGAGGTGAAAGGAATCTTAGAAGAGGCGGGAAAAGAAGTGGTTGACTTTTCCGGCATCATGCCGAATCCCACCTATGCCAAAGTACAGGAAGGCGCCGCGCTTGCAAGAGAAAAGAAGGCGGACTTCATCCTGGCGGTAGGAGGAGGAAGTGTCATTGACTGCTGTAAGGTAATCTCTGCGCAGGCAAAGACAGATCAGGATATCTGGGAGATGGAGTACGGCTCCGGAAGATTCCCTACAGAAGGCATCCCTATGGGAGCAGTAGTGACGGCATCCGGTACGGGAGCGGAGATGAACCCTGGTGCAGTCATCACCTGCGAAGATAAAAGCTGGAAGGGACCGATCGTTGGAAGCTCAGCAAGATTTGCTGTTCTGGATCCGGGATATACGGCATCTGTTCCAAGGATGCAGGTAATCTCCGGTGCTTTTGATACCTTAAGCCATGCGATGGAGACCTATCTTGGACACTCGGATGAAGACAATGTATCTGACGATGTGGCACTTGCCATCATGAAAAACACAGTTGTCAATATGCGCCGTCTCCTGGCTGATGTCAATGATATGCAGGCCAGAGGCAATCTGATGTGGGATTCTGCAATGGCAGAAAATGGAATCCTGAAGGTAGGGCGCCTGACAGACTTCCAGGCACACCAGATGGAGCATCAGCTCGGAGCTTACACCGACTGTAATCACGGACAGGGACTGGCAGTGATCCATCCGGCCTACTACCGCCATATTGTGAAAGATGCAGAAACGAAATTTGAAAAATTCGGAAAGGAAGTCTTCGGCGTGGATACTGCCGAGGCAGCCGTGGAAGCGCTTGCAGACTTTATTAAAGAGTGTGGCCTTCCTACAAAGATGGGAGAGCTGAAATCAAAGGTAGAGATCACACCGGAAGTATTAAGAAAGGTAGCGGACACTTGCAACATCATTAAATGCGGACCAAGAGAGCTTGGCCGGGATGAAATCTACGACATCCTGATGGAGTGTATGTAAGGAGGAGGTGTAAGCGATGAGAAAACGATTGATCAGCGTACTTCTGGCGTCAGCTATGGCTCTGGCTCTTACGGCCTGCGGCCAGAGCGGCAGCAGCACCGGTACAGATGATGGCGCAGACACAAGCACAGATGAAAGCACGGGTACGGATGCTTCCGGGGGCAGCAATATTCTGGTCGCCTATTTTTCCTGGTCAGGCAACACAGAGGAAACGGCTACGTATATCCAGGAACAGACCGGCGGCGACCTGTATGAAATTCAGCCGGTGACACCTTATCCGGAGGACTATAATGAGTGCGGAGATGTGGCTCTTGAGGAAAGAGACAATAACGCAAGGCCCGAGATTCAGGATCTTCCGGCGGATCTTTTCGGCTATGATACCCTTTTTATCGGATATCCAAACTGGAATGCAGACCTTCCCATGCCTCTTTATACGTTCCTGGAGGAGTATGATCTTAGCGGAAAGACTATCATCCCATTTACGACCCGCGGGGGCAGCGGATTTTCCAGGACCATTGATACGATTGCCGAACTGGAGCCGGATGCCCAGGTAGAAGAAGACGGGCTTGCGATTTCAAGAAATGCGGTGCCGGTTGCGGAAGGGGAAGTAACCGACTGGGTCAGCGGTCTGGGAATCTGAGGATAGAATGATACAAATCCTTTGTTTTGTACGATGACAAACAGATGTTTTTTCGCTATAATAACAACATTAGAGGGGGATAGAACAAAGCATGGCGCATGACAGAAAGGGGATAATACATCAATGCTTCAGATAAGAGACATCTGTAAGGAATATCGTACCGGAAGTCTGGTCCAGAAAGCGCTGGATCAGGTGAGTCTGAATCTGAGAGACAATGAATTTGTTGCCATCCTGGGGCCCAGCGGCTCCGGGAAGACAACGCTTCTAAATATCATCGGAGGTCTGGACCGCTACGACAGCGGAGACCTGATCATCAACGGAATATCCACGAAAAAATACAAAGACAGAGACTGGGACTCATATCGGAATCACACCATCGGTTTTGTGTTCCAAAGCTACAATCTGATCCCGCACCAGACCATTCTTTCCAATGTGGAGCTGGCGCTTACCATTTCAGGAATTGGGAAATCCGAGCGAAGAGAACGGGCAAAGAAGGCTTTGGATCAGGTGGGGCTGGGCGAACAGGTTCATAAGAAGCCGAACCAGCTCTCCGGCGGACAGATGCAAAGAGTTGCCATCGCCCGGGCGCTGGTCAATGATCCGGAGATCCTGCTGGCCGACGAACCGACAGGAGCGCTGGACAGCGAGACCAGTGTGCAGGTCATGGAACTGCTAAAGGAAGTGGCCAGGGACCGGCTGGTCGTCATGGTTACACACAATCCGGAGCTGGCGCATGAATATGCTACCCGGATCGTGAATCTGAAGGATGGGAAGATCCGTTCCGACAGTGATCCCTTTATGGTCAATGAACAGGAGCTTGAAGAGCCGGAGCACAAAAACATGGGGAAAGCCTCCATGTCTTTTCTGACAGCCCTGTCCCTAAGCTTTAACAATCTGAAAACCAAAAAGGCAAGGACACTTTTGACCTCCTTTGCAGGTTCGATCGGAATCATAGGAATAGCACTGATCTTAGCTTTATCTACAGGCGTAAATGATTATATCAAACAGATAGAGGAAGAGACGTTATCTGAATATCCGCTGCAGATCCAGAGTACCGGTGTCGACTTTTCTTCTATGGTAGAAAGCGGAGAGGAAGCCGGAACTCAGGAAGAAGAGCAGGGAGATATCTATGTGGTCAATATGGTAACAGATATGTTCTCCACTATGGACACCAATGATCTGGAATCTCTGAAATCCTATCTGGACAGCGGTGACAGCGGAATCGAAAAGTATACGAATGCGGTTGAGTATTCGTATAATACGGAGCCTCAGATTTATAAAGAAAATGGGGATGAGATCCGCCAGGTGCATCCGGACAGCTCTTTTTCCTCTCTGGGACTGGGATCATCCTCGAATACGAACAGCATGATGTCCAGTATGATGAGCACAGATGTGTTCTTTGAGATGCCGGAAAATGAAGAGCTGTACGAGGGGCAATATGACATAAAAGCGGGCCGGTGGCCGGAAAATTCCAATGAGTGTGTGCTGGTCCTGACCCAGGGCGGAGCGATCAGTGATTTCATGCTCTATACGCTGGGACTCAGAGATCCGCTGGAGCTGGATGAGATGGTCAGTCAGTTCCTGAACGAAGAAGACATAACTGTACCGGAGGATATGGGAAGTTATGATTATGATGATATCATCGGCATCACTTTCAAATTGGTAAACAGTGCAGATTATTATGCGTATGACAGCCAGTACCAGGTATGGACAGACAAGTCCGGCGATCATGATTATGTGAAAGGGCTGGTGGAGAACGGGGAGGATTTGACCATTGTCGGCGTCGTGCAGCCTTCTGAGGACGCCAATGCCTCTGCCTTAAGTGCGGGTATCTGTTATCCGGCTTCTTTGACCAAACATATGTCGGAGTATGCGGAGGATACCGAGATCGTCAAACAGCAGCTTGCAGATCCTTCTGTTAATGTATTTACGGGAGAGGCTTTTGGAGAGGAGAGCTCTGAAAATACGTTTGATATGGAGTCCCTGATTACGGTGGACGAGGAAAAGCTTCAGGAGGCTTTTGGCTTTGATGAAAGCGCGTTTTCAAACCTGTCGGATTCCTTTGATTTTTCCAGCGTATTTGAAAATGCAGGCGACTCTGTGGATCTGTCAGGCATGGTCGATCTAAGCGGAATCAACATTAGTCTGCCGGAAACGGGGACGATGGACCTGGGCGAGATGCTGGGGAATCTGGATATCAGTATCTCGTCAGAAGGATTTGCGAAAATGGCGGAAAGCCTGATGGAAGGCTACCAGCTCTATGTGAAGGATCATCCGGAGGCAGATTATTCGGGGCTTTTGGAAAGCTTTCAGAACTATCTGACCAGTGATAGAGCCAAATCGATCATGAAGGAATCGGTGGTGAATATCATAAAGGAAAGCGGTGCGATGAAGGTATCAAGCACGGAGCTTTCCAGTCTTTTTGCGGGGCTGAAGGAAGAGTTTGCAGCATCCGTGGCAGAACAGAATTTCCAGAATGTGGATGAATTTTATAATGCGCTGGTCAGCTTTATGGGTACGAACCCTACGGCTGTACAGAAATTTAATCAGCTGCTTGAAGGGAAAATGGGGAATATTACGGTTACGGATGATCAGATGACTGCACTGGCGCAAGAGATTATGAAAGGTTACTACGATTATGCGCAGGCGGGGAATGGTCCGGATCCTTCGAAGATAGGCGAGTATTTCCTGGACTATCTGCAGACGGAGGATACACAGAACCGTCTTGCAGAAGGTCTTGCAGGTACTGTTGATATGGGAAATGTGGAAAGCCAGCTGACGCAGGCGGTAGAGAATTATATGAGAAATGCCATGTCTTCCTATGGAAACGCCGTCAGTCAGGCCTTGTCCGCACAGATTTCATCCGCAATGCAGCAGATGATGAGCCAGCTTGCCAACGGCATGGGAACAGCCATGAGCCAGGCAATGGCAAATGTAGGGAGCAGTCTGGAAAACGCCATGAATATTGATGGGGATGCATTTGCAGATGCATTTCAGATGAATATGACAGGAGATCAGCTGACGGAGCTTATGATGTCTATGAATTCCGGCGACAGCGCATCTTATGAAAATAATCTGGCTACTCTTGGCTATGTGGATTTTGATGTGCCAAGCGGGATTGATATCTATCCGAAGGATTTCGAGAGCAAGGAGCAGGTGGTAAAGATCCTGGATGATTATAACAGTAAGATGGAAGAGGAAGGAAAAGAAGAGCAGGTCATCACCTATACGGATGTAGTGGGAACACTGATGTCTTCTGTGACGGATATTATTGATATCATCAGCTATGTACTGATTGCATTTGTGGCAATCTCCCTGGTGGTTTCTTCGATCATGATCGGTGTCATCACCTATATCAGTGTACTGGAGCGGAAGAAGGAGATCGGTATCCTGCGTGCCATCGGAGCGTCCAAGGGAAATATTTCACAGGTCTTCAATGCGGAAACTTTTATCATTGGGTTCTGTGCGGGGGCAATGGGAATTATTATCTCACTTTTGCTTTTGATACCGGGTAACGCACTGATCCATTATCTTGCAGGAACAGATGCCGTCAATGCCGTGCTTCCGGTGCGGCCGGCGGTGATTCTGATTCTTCTAAGCGTGGTCCTGACTTTGATCGGCGGACTGATCCCGTCGAGGAAAGCGGCAAAGAGCGATCCGGTGACGGCGCTTAGGACAGAATAACAGACAATTTATTTTCGAGACAGAAAAGGGACGACCGGCATCCGAGAGGGTGCCGGTTATTTTTGCATCAAGAAAACCTCATTTGCCTTAATCAGTTTTTCATAATATTCGCGATAAGAATTACTTAATCGCTGCATAGCGGGGATAAAAATGTCATTATAGCCATTTTCTTGATTAAGCCGCGCAAGGAATTCTTGAAGCCTATAAGCCGGAGTACTCTTGTACTCGTCTGATGCTCTGATTGCTTCGTACTGTTCGAGTATTTCTTTATTATCCTTCAAATATTGTTCAGGGTCTTGTATAGCAGCGGTAATACTTTCGGTAGCCTTTTTTATCATTGCTACATCCATATTTTTTGTTGCTTCATCAAAATATTCGCACAAATCTTCTGGGATAGTAATATTCACACTGTCTAAAAATTCAATGATCGTTTCAAATGCCTCTTGTTGTTCCTTGGTTAAAATTGGCTCGTTTAGATATGGTGCAAAATGGAGACTGATAAGTTTCCCGTAATATCCGGGAAAGCGGTCAAGCAGTCTTGTGAGAATTGTTTGTTTCTTTTCCAGTTGCTCTAATTGACTCCGGACGTATTCCCAATCCTGGTTTTCTATAAGTTTGTAAAGCAGCTGTTGCTTCGCCTGTATATCTGCAAGTTCCAAGTCCTTTTTATCGTATATATTTTGCATAATCGAATAACAATCCTCTGTCAGCACCGATTTGATGTCTGATACCGATAATCCAAGCCCTCGTAAAATTGCAATTTTACTTAAATAGGCAACATCATCTTCTGAAAAAGCCCGATAGCCATTCTCCATGACTTTTGGACAAATCAGGCCTTGTTCTTCATAATATTCAATCGCCTTTTTGGTAAGTTTACACCTCTTGCGTACTTCATTGATGAGCATATCATCACCTCCATTTATATGATAAGCTAACCCCCAAGGGGATAGTCAATAGATTAAAAAATATTTTTGTTGTCCACCTGCCGCATTGAGCGACTTAAATCCATGGTCTGAAAAATAGACACTAACAGCCACCCTGCTGAAAAATACGATGGAGTATATTATAATGGTTAGAGATGAGGAGTTCATATTTAGTAAGAAATATGAGGGGACTAAGAAAACAGAGGGATTTTTGAGAGAAAATAATGGGGGATTGTTGTATGAATAATCTAGTTTATTACATCATATTACTTTTTCTAAGTATTTGGGAAGTGTGGATGGTCTATTATTTGATAGAAGAAATTCTCTTTGAAAAAAGAAGCGAAGAGATGAAAGGCAAAATTATTAAGTGGGGGAATATTATCATTCTTGGGAGCTTATTAATGATAAATAGGACACTTGCCTTTTTTTCGCGAACTATGTTTTTGCTTGCTACTTTTATTACAATTATATGCATAGTTCAGGTTTTCAAAGAAAAAATATGCACGATATTTATTTTTGTTATTTTCTTCAATACGTCTCTCGTGCTGTTAGATTTTGTTTTTGCATATAGCTGTATTGAACTTATTGGGGTAGAGTTTGCAAAAATTGTATACATGGAAAATAATTCTATTTGGGCGATAGGAATATTTACTCTGGCAAGAGGATTAACGGCTATACTCTTATGGATGTTAAAGAAAGAATCATCAGAAGAAATGCGAATTATCATTACAACTTATAAAAATATGTTTTTTGTGGAAAGTATTTTTTTGTTCATTCTAATGCTTAGGTGTCAGGTTATTCTAGTTGAAATGGCATTAGGTGAAAGAAAGATACAGGGTATTGATAAAGCAATTTTTTTAGCGGTAATACTGACTATAGTGATCTTGGGCGGATTTCTTTATATTCAATATGTAATAAAGAGAAGAGAAACAGACCTTTTAAGGCTCCATAGTCAAATGCTAGAAGAGAGATGCCGGGAGATGCAAAATACTAGACAGATTGCTCATGATATGAAAAATCATATCGTTGTTCTGAAAAAATTTGATGAAGAAGGGCGAGGCGAAGAATTGCATAAGTATATAGAAGCCCTGTATCATGAACTAACGATCTATGAGACACAGGTGTGGACGGGAATAGAAATTTTAGATTATCTGTTGACACAGAAGGTGAAGATGACAGAGCAAAAAAAGATTTCATTACAGATTGATGCACAGAGATTGGAGTCGGTACCGTTTTCTGATTTGGAGATTATATCTGTTTTTGGAAATCTTTTAGATAATGCAATAGAGGCATGTGAGAATATGAAGAGTGGAGAACGGTGGATACATTTACTTGTTAAAAGAAAAAATCAATTATTTTTTCTAAAAGTATCAAACAGTATTGAGCAAGAAACGGACAAAAGAAGTCAGAGGAATGTGGTGAGGAGTAGGAGGGAAGGACTTCACGGGTATGGATTAAAAAATGTCCAACAAATTGTTGAACGACATAAAGGAGATATAGAAAGTGAAGTAATGGAAGGGAAGTATTCGGTAGTCATTTCTGTATATAGCAAAAATTAATTATTTATTATAACATATAATAATTAGGAAGTCATTGGTTGACTACTTAATAGTTTACCAATGACTTTTTTATGAACCCCTCACAGAGATTGAAAAATATGGTGTGCAAGTTACGGACAAATAGACTATCAAATGTGGACAACTATTAGAAGAAATATACGTATTATATTATAATTACATCAAATATTGAAAAGATAATTTTAGATGCTACATATTTAGAGCAGGAGTAAGTCATATGATAAATATTGGGATTATTGAAGATGAAAGTCGAATGAGAGAGTTTATAGGCGATTATATAGAACAGGCCATAAAAAAATTTAATGAAGTAAAATACCAGACATATGAAAGTGCAGAGACTTTTCTGGAAAGTGGTATACACTGTGATATTCTGATATTGGATATTGATTTGCCTGGGATAAATGGGATTAGTCTTGGAAAGATACTCCGAGGAAACGGAAGTGAAACAGAACTTTTATATCTTACTTCTTATCCTGAATATGCGGCAGAAAGTTATTTGATAGACGCTTACCAATATATATTAAAAGTTAACATGAAACAGAGACTTCCAGAAATTTTAAATAAATTAATAGATACAAAGATAAAGCAGAAGAAAGAATATAGGTTGGTTGGAATTAAAGGTGGGAAAAAGAGGTTGTTTTACAAAGATATTGTTTATATTCAAAAGATAGCCAAAGGTGGTAAGTATGTTGAGTATGTAACGATGGATGATATTTATCATGAGCGAATTTCTATGGGACAATTGATGGAAGAGTTAGCAGATTTAAGATTTATTTTATTGGATCGTGGACATGTAGTAAATGTGGAGTATGTTGAACGAATTGAAGGAAATGTTATTCGTCTGATTACAGGTGAAAGATTTGCAGTGAGCAGAATTCGAGTAAGTAGTGCGAAAAAGCAGATTATGACATATTTGGAGAAAGCTTAATGGGGCGAGTTTTCGGAAGGTGGATTTTAGAAAAATAATAGAAATTTGCACGTAATATAAATAAAGTGATCAAAATAGAAGGGTGTCTCCGAAAAATTTGGAAAGGAATTATAAACATGATTAAAAGCATTTTTAGAGAGTATAAAATAAAGATCTATTGTTTTATTATCATTGCGTTTATCACTCCTTGGCTTTTTGTGGCATCTGGCATGGAAAATCCTGATTCACAGGTTTTGGGTTCTTATTTAATGATATTACCTGCAAGTGCCATAATATTAGGAAGAATTGTATCCGCAAAGTCAGTCAGAGGATGGCTGCAATGGCTGTTTCTAATAACGTTTGCCCTCTTTTTCATAATGATGAGTCTTTGGGCTGTTTTTAGTTTAAAAGATAAGTTTGTGGAATCATTTCAAACAATAGTTGAAATACCTTTAAGTGTTGTACTGTTTTGCGGATGTTGTTTATATGGCAATGAGTTATATCCATTTAAAAACATCAAAGGTATGTTATGGGTCTTGGTGGTGTTTTATTTAATTGAATATATCTTTTACTTTGAGAAGGACTTTCAAGAGTTTGATATAGTTACTATGTTACTAGAACCATTTGGTTATATGGTGGCAATACCGTTTAGTGTATTTTTATTTAGCAGCATTTTGTTGATGGGCGAAGAATATGCATGGAGAGGGTGTATTCAGACTAAATTACAGGCGGTATTAGGAAAAAGAAAAGGAGTCATTATACTGGGGATTATTTGGGAATGCTGGCATATTCCGGCATGGTTCGGTTTGTATCATATAAATGAGTATGAAGTGACAACCATGGTTATGGTAGTTATTTATAGATTTTTAAGCACAGTTGGTATGGCTGTTTTTATGGGATGGGCATATATGAAAACAGAAAATATATGGTGCTGTGTTTTGATCCATGGTTATAATAATGCAGTTGGTGGATTGGTAACGGAGCCATATGTGCTTTTTGGTGATATACCGATGACCGTTTTCCGGCCAATAGTACTGATGTTATTTTTGTTTGCAAAAGAATATAGAAAAGAAAGCCCCTGCTCTGCGGCGCAACATCAACCGGTGGCTCGCTGACAACTGTTTGGGTAATTATTATACACGGACCGGCTTAGCCATTTCTCTGATATGGAGAGATGGCTATTTTCTATATCGGGAAGTGTACCTGACAGATATGAGCAAGGTAAAGAACCTTATCTGGCGGTGACCAGATGGCAGGTGGAGCATATCCTGGAGACAGTCATGAATGGATTCTTCAAGTTCTGTTCCTCGGTTGTTTCAGAGGAAAAATCAACTGTTTGTAATTGTTTTATTTATTCGGCATAATTTATGAAAGCATTAATGAGTGTCTTGTTTGATTATGGGAGAGGGTTTTGTGATGAACAGAATGAGGATATATAGATGAATGAAAAAAGTGAGTTGTTAAAGGTTGGAAAATATAATCACAGATTTAATGAAATCTTAGGGATAGAAATTGATGAGTTGGATATTTATCGTTCTAAGGGGTTGCCTGCTCATATGCTTAAGAGAAAACATTTCAAGTGCTTAAAATACATAGATTATATACCGGAAATAATAGAACATCCGGACTATATAGGGGTGAATCCAAATGAACAGGGAATAAGTATAGAACTTGTAAAAAGATATGCTGACAATATCATGATTGGAATTAAGCTTGACACAGATGGGAATTATTTATATGTTTCTACTATGTATGACATACAGAAATCTAAAATTTCACGACGCTTGTATAGTGGAAGACTCAAGGAATTCTCTATTGACTCTGATAAAAAAGAATAGTATATTATTAAGTACAAAAAGAATATGATAATACTAAGCGTAATTATTTTGAGGTCGGAAATGGTTCCCGACACACTCTGTAGAGAGTACCTGAGATGATGGATACACCGCCCATCCAAAATAATTGCGCTTATATTATTTAAAAATTTGGCACCAACAAAAGTGATATAATTCTCTTTTGAAGGTGCTTTTTTTGTTCTGCAAAATCAAACAAAGAAAAACCGCGCATTTACAAGCTTTACGTCTATTGCTCATAAATACGCGGTTCATAAAAATATGGAGTATACGGGATTCGAACCCGTGGCCTCCACAATGCGAATGTGGCGCGCTCCCAGCTGCGCTAATACCCCATCAATAATAAGTATAGCACAGCAGTGCGAAAAATCAAGATTGATTTTTGCCGGGGCGGGCGTAGAATAGAAAACGGAGCAATATGATATAACTTAAATTGGAGGGAGACAAAATGAAGGTATTAATGCTGAACGGAAGTCCTCATGCAAAAGGAAATACATCAATCGCGTTAGATGAAATGAGAAAGATTTTTGAGCAGGAGGGCATTGAGACAGAAGAAATCCTGGTGGGAAATAAAGACGTCCGGGGATGTATTGCCTGTTGCAGCTGTTATGAAAAAGGGGAATGCGTATTTGACGATATTGTAAATGAAATCGCACCTAAATTTGAGGAATGTGATGGACTGGTGGTGGCAAGCCCGGTCTATTATGCATCAGCCAATGGAACGCTGATTTCGCTTTTGGACCGTCTGTTCTACAGCACCCACTTCGAGAAACGGATGAAGGTGGGAGCCAGCGTAGTCGTGGCAAGAAGAGGCGGCCTTTCAGCTACATTTGATGAACTGAACAAGTATTTTACTATCTGCGGTATGCCGGTGGCTTCCAGCCAGTATTGGAACAGTGTCCATGGCAGAGAGCAGGGGGAGGCAAGAGAAGACGCAGAAGGACTTCAGACCATGCGTACCCTGGCCCGGAATATGGCGTTTC
>PPYE01311631.1_pt1 | contig 16648 bp, 9 predicted proteins | sample 1559881 | NCBI WGS metagenome assembly PPYE01 (sample SAMN08240022, study PRJNA423297) | Human gut metagenome, whole genome shotgun sequencing project. | reverse complement strand
TCTCTCTTTTCGATTGACAGGGGGCTTGTCAATTTACAGGAGTCTTGCTCGGATGATTTTTCGTAAGCGATTGCCCTGGTTCGTTCCGCTTTCGGTTTGACGGCGTTTGGGGTACAATGAACGACAGGCATTTGATACTCATTTCCAATGAAAAGGCATTGTTGAAAATGTCGCGCTTCTTGCGAAAGGAAATGGACGGAACGATGGATGCGAGTATGAAAGAAGAACGGCTCGAGATCGACGGCATTCCCGTTTTGATCCGCGGAGAGACGGCTGAAAAGGCGTTTGTGATGATCCACGGCCGGGGCGGCTGCAAAGAAGAGTGCCGCGATTTTTCGGAACTGGCGGCGAGCCGGGGCTGGCAGACGGCGGCGCTCCATCTGCCGGGGCACGGCGAGCGGCGTGGAGAACGGGACGGCCTTGTCCCCTGGAAGGCTGTGCCGGAACTTGAGAGAGTGACGCGCTGGGCGCGCTGCCGGTGGGCATCGGTCGCTGTGCGCGCGGTCAGCATCGGCGCGTGGTTTGCCATGTTGGCTTGCGCCGACGAAAAACTGTCCGGCGCCCTTTTCGTTTCGCCGCTGCTCGATATGGCCGGCTTGATCCGCAGGATGATGCAACGTGCCGGAGTGAGCGAGGAGCGTCTGCGCCGCGAAAAAATCATCCGCACGGCGACGGGGGAGGAGCTTTCATGGCTGTATTACGAATACGCGCGGCAACATCCGGCACGCGTCTGGCGTCAACCGTGCGAAATTCTCTTGGCGGGCCGTGACGAATTGACGGACCGCGGCGCCGTGGAAAAGTTCGCGACGGCTTCGGGCGGCCGCGTGACGGTGATGGAAACAGGAGAACATTGGTTCCATACGCCGGAACAAACGGCTTTCATGCATCGCTGGGAAGAACGAGCGCTTGCCCGGCTGGAGGTTTTATCATGAACTACGTCGACAGCCACTGCCATCTCAACTCGCCGGAGCTGCGCGGCGGCATTCCCGCGGTGCTGGAGCGGGCGAGGGCCGCGGGCGTCGTCCGCATGGCGGTGATCGGCAGCACGCTGGCCGACAGCGCCGAGGCACTGGAAATCTGCCGCCGGTATAAGCCGTACGGTTTGTTCCCCGTGGTCGGGATTCATCCGCACGAAGTCAAGGATCTGCCGGCGGGGGAGCTGCCGCGGGAGCTGCTGGACATGGCCGCGCTTTCCGAAGTGAAAGCCTGGGGCGAGATCGGCCTCGACTACTATTACGACCTGTCGCCGCGCGCCGCGCAGATCGAGAAGCTGGCGCAGCAGCTGGAAGCCGCCCGGGCGCTGAACAGGCCCGTGGTGTTCCACGTGCGCGACGCTTACGACGATTTCTGGCCGCTGATGACGGCGGAACGCGCGCCGGAAAAGGCGGAGCTGCACTGCTTCACCGGCTCGATGGCCGACGCGCGCAGGGCGCTCGACCGCGGCTGGAAGATCGGCGTTACGGGCATGGTCACGTTCGCCAAGGCCGAAGACATCCGCGCCGTCGTGCGCGAACTGCCGGCGCAAGCGATCCTGTGCGAGACCGATTCGCCCTGGATGTCTCCCAAGCCGTTCCGCGGCACGGTCAACGAGCCGTCGCGCGTGCCGCTGGTCTACCGCAAGGTGGCCGAAGTGAAAAACATGGCGCTGGACGAACTGGCCGCCCAAGTCTGGCGCAACAATATGGAATTTTTCGGTCTGGAGGAAGACGCACGTGTTTGAATACCGTTTGATCGCTCAGGATCCGGAGACGGGCGCGCGCGCCGGCGAGTTCACGACGCCGCACGGCGTGATCCCCACGCCGGTTTTCATGCCGGTGGGCACGCAGGCCACGGTCAAGGCCATGAGTCCCGACGAGCTGAAGCAGATCGGCGCGAAGATCATTCTGTCGAATACCTACCATCTGTTTCTGCGCCCCGGCCCCGATCTGATCGCCAAGGCCGGCGGGCTGCACGGCTTCATGAACTGGGACCGCCCCATCCTCACCGACAGCGGCGGCTTTCAGGTGTTTTCTCTGGCGGGCATCAGCAAGGTCATGGACGACGGCGTCGAGTTCCAGTCGCATCTGGACGGCACGCGCTATCTGATGACGCCCGAACTGGCCACGCAGATCCAGGAAAAGCTGGGCAGCGACATCGCCATGTGCTTCGACCAGTGCGTCAAGCTGCCCTGCACGCGCGAGCAGGCTCAGGCCGCGGTGGAGCGCACGCTGCGCTGGGCGGCGCGCTGCAAAGCCGCTCATTCCCGCGCCGACCAGGCGCAGTTCGGCATCGTGCAGGGGGCGCTGTTAGACGACCTGCGCGCCGCCTGCGCCGACGAACTGGTGCGGATGGATTTCCCCGGCTACGCGATCGGCGGCCTGTCGGTGGGCGAGTCGCACGCCGAGATGTACCGTTGCCTCGACGCCCTGATGCCGCGCCTGCCGGCGCACAAGCCGCGCTACCTGATGGGCGTCGGGCACCCCGCCAATCTGATCGAGGGCATCGCCCGCGGCGTCGACATGTTCGACTGCGTGCTGCCGACGCGCAACGGCCGCACCGGCACCGCGTTCACCTGCGAAGGCAAGATGAACGTCAAAAACCGGCGCTACGCCGAAGACTTTTCGCCCATCGACCCCGAGTGCGGTTGCTACGCCTGCCGCAACTTCACGCGCGCCTACGTGCGCCACCTCTACAAGGCCGGCGAGATCCTGGCGGTGCGGCTGCTTTCGTGGCACAACATTCATTTCCTCGTCCAGCTCGCGGCTGGCGCGCGGCAGGCCATCGTCGAAGGGCGCTTCGGCGCTTACCGCCGCGAGTTCATGACGCGGTACGAAGGCGGCGCTTACCTTGAAAAAATATGACAATATCGTCCCCGTCGATTTTTGGAACCCCGACCCGGCGGTGATCGCCCGCGCCGCGGCGCTGATCCGCGCCGGCGAGCTGGTGGCCTTTCCCACCGAGACGGTTTACGGCCTCGGCGGCAACGCGCTGGACGGCGAGGCGGTGAAAAAAATTTACGCCGCCAAGGGACGCCCTTCCGACAATCCGCTCATCCTGCATTTTCCCAGCCCCGAAGCGGTAGAGCGGGCGGCGTTCGTCGACGATCGCGCGCGGCGGCTGATGGCGCGCTTCTGGCCGGGACCGCTGACGCTGGTGCTGCCGGCTCGCGACTGCGTGTCGAAAGAGGCGCGCGGCGGGCTGACGACCGTCGGCTGCCGCATGCCCGATTATCCCGCGGCGCTGGCGTTCTTCGCCGCCTGCGGCGTGCCCGTGGCCGGCCCGAGCGCCAACCGCAGCGGCCGCCCCAGCCCCACGAACGCGCAGACCGTGGCCGAGGACATCGGCTCCGCCGCGGCGATGATCCTCGACGCGGGCGAGTGCCGCGTCGGCGTCGAATCGACCGTGCTCGACGTCAGCGCCGCCGTGCCGGTGCTGCTGCGCCCCGGCGGCGTTTCTATGGAAGAGCTGCGGGAATTTCTCGGCGAAGTGGCGCTGCCCGTCGGCGTCAACGAACTGAAACGCTCGCCGGGCACCCGCTACCGCCATTACGCGCCCGCCGTGGAAGTGCGCGTCTGGGAGCCGGGCGCGGCGTTCGCGTGGCCGGAACGGTTCACGTACATGGGCGTGGCGGCGTCGGAAAAACTCCCTGCGCGCCAGATCCATTTCGACGGCTTCGAAGCGTACGCCCACGGCCTCTTCTCGGCGCTGCGCGAGCTGGAAAAGGACGGTCTACCCATCGTCGCCCAGTGGCCGCCGAGCGGCGGCATCGGCCGGGCACTGCGCGACCGCATCTCCCGCGCCGCGGGGCTGGCCTGAGACGAAAAAAAATCCCGGTGAAAAAAGTTTTTGGGGGCTTGTCAAAATCGAAAAGATCTGTATAATAACCACGTGTTCAGGAAACGCCCGGGTGGCGGAATTGGTAGACGCGCTAGATTCAGGTTCTAGTGGGCACTAGCCTGTGGGAGTTCGAGTCTCCCCTCGGGCACCATCTTTTTTTCAAGATGGCAATGTCACCGATACGCGAGGGCTGCATCAAGCATTGCTTGGTGCAGCCTTTTTTTGTATTTTGCGCGGCTTTTTTCGCGGCGCGCCGCCCTTTTTGTAAACGGCGGCGAAGCCCGTGGGCGACGGATTAACCACTTAAATTCACTGAACGCTGAAAGTGGAGAAATCCGTGTCGAAATTTTCTTTCTAGTGAGACTTTTATTCTGGATGTGTGGAGGTTGAACACGCATGGCTGAGTTTGTTCCGGTGAGCAAGGGGCGTCAGCGTCTGATTTTCGGCAGCGGGCACGATGTAATCCCGCTTCCCGACATGGTGGAAGTTCAGCGCGAGTCTTACCGCAGTTTTTTCCAGGAAGGCGCAGCGCCGGAGGATCGCGAGTCCGTGGGCCTTCAGGAGCTTCTCGACGAAATTTCCCCGATCAGCAATTTCGACGGCAGTTTCCGTCTTGAGTTCCTGGGCTACGAGATCGACGAGCCTTCCATGTCGCAGGAGGAAGCGAAGCGCCGTGACTGCACGTGGCACCGTCCGATCAGGGCCAAGGTGCGCCTGCACAACGACCGCGCGCAGGAAGTGCGCGAGGAGGAAATCTACCTCGGCGACTTCCCCGTCATGACTCCGCGCGGCACCTTCATCATCAACGGCACCGAGCGCGTCGTCGTCAATCAGCTGGCCCGCAGCGCCGGCGTTTATTTCAAGTCCGAACCCGGCGCCTCGGGCGCGCAGAATTATTCGGCGAAGATCATCCCCGAGCGCGGTGCCTGGGTGGAGTTCGTCATGGCCGGCGATTCGCTGTCGGTCAATATCGACAGCCGCCGCAAGCTGCCCGCCACGCTGCTGCTCAAGGCCTTCGGCCTGGGCACGAACGAGGAGCTGCTCAAGGCGTTCGGCGGCGTTGTGGAAGATCTGGACATCGTCACGGAAGAAGCGGCCGGCCGCCTTCTGGCCGAGTGGGTCACCGATTCCCGCGGGCAGGTGCTGCTCCACGAGGGGACCCGGCTTGACAAGGACGGGCTCGAGCTGCTATGGGAGCAGGGACGCACGTCGCTCAAAGTGTGGAATGTAGCGCCGATCTTCGTCTCCGCGCTTGAAAAGGAGAACGCCAACAGCACCGACGAAGCGCTGCTGGAGATCCTGCGCCGCATGAGGCCGAACGAGCCCGTGCGCATCGAGGGCGCGCGCGAATACTTCGACGAACTGTTCCTCGACGTGCGCCGTTACACGCTGGGGCGCGTCGGGCGCTACAAGCTGAACCGCCGCCTCGGCCTGAGCCTGAAGAAAGACGAGTACCTGCTTACGCTCGACGATCTGGTCCGTATTGTCAAGGGGCTGGTCGCCCTGCGCGACACGGAGGAGCAGCGCGACGACATGACGTTCCCCGAGATCGGCGAGGAGCGTGTCGACGACATCGACCATCTCGGCAACCGCCGCGTCCGCTCCATCGGCGAACTGCTGCAGAGTCAGCTGCGCATCGGCATGCTGCGTCTCGAGCGCATCGCCAAGGAACGCATGACCACTGTGGCCGACCTCAGCAAGGCCATGGCCCGCGATTTGATCAACGTGCGTCCGCTGGCGGCCGCTCTGCGCGAGTTCTTCGGTTCGGGACAGCTGTCGCAGTTCATGGATCAGAACAATCCTCTTTCGGAGCTGACGCACCGCCGCCGCCTTTCGGCCCTGGGCCCCGGCGGTCTGAGCCGCGAGCGCGCCGGATTCGAAGCCCGCGACGTTCACTACACCCACTATGGCCGCATCTGTCCCATCGAGACGCCCGAAGGTCCGAACATCGGTCTGGTGACTTCGCTGGGTACCTACGCGCGCCTCAACGAGTACGGCTTCCTGATCACGCCGCGCCGCCCCGTCAAAAACGGCGTGGTCTCCACGAAGGCGGAAGACGTCGTCTATCTGTCCGCCGACGAGGAGGACAACTATTACGTCGGCCGCGCCAACACGCCCTTCGATCCGCAAACGGGGCGCCTGACGGAAGACGCCGTGTACGCCCGCTACAAGGGCGATATCGTCAAGATCGCTCCCGAACAGGTGGATTTCCTCGACGTATCTTCGAAGCAGGTCGTGTCGGCTTCCGCCGCGCTGATCCCGTTCCTCGAGCACGACGACGCCAATCGCGCTCTGATGGGTTCGAACATGCAGCGTCAGGCCGTGCCTCTGCTGCTGCCCAAAGCTCCTTTTGTCGGCACCGGCATCGAAGAGCGCGTGGCCCGCGATTCCGGCTGCTGCGTCTATTCTTCCTGCGACGGCTCCGTCACCTATGTCGATTCCGACCGCATCGAAGTGACCGACGACAACGGCGGCCGCCATGAATTCGAACTCGACAAGTTCCTGCGCTCCAATCAGGGGACCATCATTCACCAGCGTCCCACGGTCGACGTGGGTGACAGGGTAAAAACCGACGAATTGCTGGCCGACGGCCAATCCGTCGACGGCGGCGAGCTGGCGCTCGGGCGTAACGTGCTCATTGCCTTCGTGCCATGGGAAGGCTACAACTACGAGGACGCCATCCTGCTCAGCGAAAAGCTCGTCAAGGAAGACTATTTTTCTTCCATCCACATCGAAGAGTACGAGATCGATTCCCGCGACACCAAGCTTGGCCCCGAGGAGATCACCCGCGACATCCCCAATGTCGGCGAAGACGCGCTGCGCAATCTCGACGAGGACGGCGTGGTGCGCATCGGCGCCGAGGTCAACCCCGGCGACATCCTCGTCGGCAAGGTCACGCCCAAAGGCGAGGCCGACCACAGCCCCGAGGAAAAACTGCTGCGCGCCATTTTCGGCGAAAAAGCCGGCGAAGTGCGCGACACGTCGCTGCACCTGCCTCACGGCACGCGCGGCAAAGTCGTTTCCGTCAAGCGCCTCAACCACGTCGACAATCCCGAGTCGCTCAGCCCCGGCGTCAACGAGGTCATCAAGGTCTACGTGGCCCAGTGGCGCAAGATCACCGTCGGCGACAAGATGTCGGGACGCCACGGCAACAAGGGCGTCGTTTCCCGCGTCCTGCCCGTGGAGGACATGCCCTATCTGCCCGACGGCACGCCCGTCGACGTCTGTCTCAACCCTTTGGGGGTTCCCAGCCGCATGAACCTCGGCCAGGTGCTCGAAGTCATCCTCGGCTTCGTCGCCCTCAAGAACGGCTGGAACGTCGGCACCCCCGTGTTCGAGGGCGCCACGGAAGAGGAAATCTACAAGATGCTGCAAGAGATTTCCGACCGTGACCCCGACCTGCGCGGCAAACTGTCGTCGGGCGGCACGATCCGCCTGCGCGACGGGCGCACCGGCGACCTGATGGCCGAGCCCAGCACCGTTGGCGTCATGTACATGCTCAAACTGAACCACCTCGTCGACGACAAGCTGCACGCCCGTTCCGTCGGGCCGTACAGCCTGATCACGCAGCAGCCTCTGGGCGGAAAGGCCCAGTTCGGCGGCCAGCGCTTCGGCGAGATGGAAGTCTGGGCCCTGCAGGGCTACGGCGCCGCGCACGTGCTTCAGGAAATGCTCACCGTCAAGTCCGACGATATCCGCGGCCGACTCAAGACCTACGAAAAGATCATCAAGGGGCAGAACCTCACCAAGCCCGGCGTGCCCGAGAGCTTCAAAGTGCTCGTCAAGGAACTGGAAGGCCTGGGGCTGACCGTTTCCATCGATTACAGCGACGGCACTTCCGGCCCGCTCCCGATCGACGACGATGACGACGGCCCGCGCCGTCCCAGCGACATCGACAACATCACCGCCAGCGATATGATGTTCGCCGCCGCAGCGGACTTGCCCGCTCAGCCGGCGGAACGAAACGCTGCGGGATCCGGCGGTGAGGAGGAGTCCGAAGCGCTGCCGGATGCGGATGAAGCGAACGCCGGCGGCGAGGAAACGGCGGATCCCGAAGCGCGGGAAATGCCCAACCTGAACGAGTAAACGACAAAAAGAAAAGCGGGAGAGCGCTGTCGCTTTCTCTTCCGCTTCCGAACGTTTCCCGGTCTCGTATTCGTCTTTTCGTCATTTATTGGATAGAAATGGAGTGATTCTCCTTATGAATAAAGAAATCGTCGGAATCCGTCTGCGCCTGGCCACTCCCGACCAGATCCGGGAACTGTCCCATGGCGAAGTCAAAAAGCCCGAAACGATCAACTACCGCACGTTGCGTCCCGAACGCGACGGCCTTTTCTGCGAGCGCATCTTCGGGCCGACCAAAAGCTACGAGTGCGCCTGCGGCAAGTACAAGAAGAGCGGTCCCAAGTTCAAGGGCGTCGTCTGCGACCGCTGCGGCGTCGAAGTCACCGACAACCGCGTGCGCCGCGAGCGCATGGGACATATCGAACTGGCGGCTCCCGTCGTGCACATCTGGTATCTGCGCGGCATTCCCAGCCGTCTCAGCCTGCTGCTGGGCACGCCCACCAAAATGCTGGAGCGCGTGGTCTATTTCGCGCCGCTGCGCAAGCGCGAGGCGGCCTACAAGATCGTCATCGAGGGCAAACGTCCCGACTTGGCCGCCAAAGACGACGTGATCTCCGAATCGGAGATGCGCGTCCACGCTCATTACGACCCCAAATTCAAGGCCGAAGAGGCGTACCGCATCCTCTCCACGGACGACGTGCCGCTTGCCGCCGGCGACGTGATCAGCGCCAACCAGCTGGCCCGTTACCAGTCGGAATGGGGCGAAGACTCTTTCTCGGCGGAGCCGGCCTACACCATCCTCTCCCTCAACGGTGTCACCGCCGGCGATGTATCCGTGCTGACCGCCGCCGGACTGATCGCCGAGACGCGCGTCGACCACAAATGGACCATCGGCGACAACATTTCCGAATCAGATCTCGCAGCTCTGCGCGAAGACGGCAACACCGTCGAAGCCGAACGCCGCAAGACGGGCTCTCAGGACAGCTACGTCGTCACCTCGGTGACTCATCTGCCCTACAGCAAGGGACAGATTCTCTCCCAGTCGGAACACACCCTGTTCCAGGAAAAATATCCGCACCGTTTCACCTCGCAGCTTGAGAGCGTCGTCGTCGAGGATCCCTGTTACCTGGTCATCGACGAGGGCGAATCGCCGTTCTCCGAATCCGACATCATCATCGAGCGCGAACAGTACCTGTGCTCGGCTTACGATCCCAAGTTCAAGGCCGGCATCGGCGCCGAAGGCGTGCGCGAAAAGCTTTGCGCCATGAATCTGAACCATCTCGTCCAGGAACTGCGCGAGGAACTTTCCGAAACGACGGGACAGAAGCGCCGCAAGATCGTCAAGCGCCTTCAGGTGGTGGAGGACTTCCGCAAGGGCGACTGCGCGCCCCAGTCCATGGTGCTCGAAGTCTTGCCCGTTATCCCCCCCGACCTGCGCCCCATGGTCCAGCTCGACGGCGGCCGCTTCGCCACATCCGACCTCAACGATCTGTACCGCCGCGTCATCAACCGCAACAACCGCCTCAGCAAGCTGAAGGAACTCAAAGCCCCCGAGATCATCATCCGCAACGAGAAGCGCATGCTTCAGGAATCCGTCGACGCCTTGATCGATAACGGCCGCATGGGCAAGGCCGTGCTCGGCGCCGGCAACCGGCCGCTCAAGAGTCTTACCGACTTGCTGCGCGGCAAGAAGGGCCGTTTCCGCCAGAACCTGTTGGGTAAGCGCGTCGATTATTCCGGCCGTTCCGTTATCGCCATCGGCCCATTCCTGCGCCTGTACCAGTGCGGACTGCCCAAGCAGATGGCGTTGGAGCTGTTCAAGCCGTTCGTCATCCAGAAGATGGTCGAGAAGGGGATCGCCACCAACGTCAAAAACGGCAAGCGCATGATCGAGCGCGGCAACGAAGAGATCTGGGGCATCCTCGAAGAGATCATCAAGGATCATCCCGTCATGCTCAACCGCGCCCCGACGCTGCACCGTCTGGGCATTCAGGCTTTCGAGCCGATCCTCATGGAAGGCAAGGCCATCCGCCTGCACCCCATGGCCTGCACGGCCTTCAATGCCGACTTCGACGGCGATCAGATGGCCGTCCACGTGCCGCTGTCCATCGAGGCCCAGACCGAGGCCCGCATGCTCATGCTGGCCGCCAACAACCTGCTCTCTCCCGCCAGCGGCAAGCCCATCGTCTCGCCCACCCAGGACATTCTGCTCGGCGTCTACTACATCACCAACATGGTCTCCGGCCTCAAGGGCGAGAACACTTATTACGACAGTCTCGACGACGTGATGACCGCTCTCGACCACGGTGCGGTGCACGTCAACACGCGCATCTATCTGCGCTGGGATCCCGAATGGAAGCCGCTTACCAAAAAAGGCATGGAGGACAGCGATTTTCTCGATCCCAAGACCCGCAAGTGGCTGATCACGTCGCCGGGGCGTGCCCTCTTCAACCTGCACCTCAATCCGCGCCTGCGTTTCGTCAATTTCCAGATGGGCAAGAAAGACCTCAGCGCCATGCTCGACAAGGCCTACGATTATCTCAGCCATATCGAGATGGTGGACACGCTCGACTCGATCAAGAACCTCGGCTATCACTGGGCTTGTCTCAGCGGCCTGAGCTTTCAGATGCAGGCCATCGTCATTCCGCCCGAGAAGCAGCAGCTCGTCAACGAGTCGCTGGATGTCGACGGACGTATCCGCGACCAATACGAGATGGGAATTCTCACCGAAGACGAATATCTGCGCCAGAAAGAAGAACTGTGGTCTGGCGCGGCCGGCAAGATCGGCGACTCCATCATGGATCACATGGCCGTTACCAATCCCATCCGCATGATGGTCGAGTCCGGTGCTCGAGGCAGCAGAGGACAGCTGGCGCAGATGGCCGGCATCCGCGGCCTGATGGCCGACCCGACGGGACGCATTATCGATTATCCGATTACCACGAACTTCCGTGAAGGCATGAACATGCTGGAGTACTTCATTTCCACCCACGGAGCCCGCAAGGGGTTGGCCGATACGGCCCTGCGCACGGCCAAGTCGGGATATCTGACCCGCCGTCTGGTCGACGTCGCCCAGGACATCATTGTCCTCGAAGAAGACTGCCACACCAGCAAGGGCATCAAGATCGAACCGATGAAGAGCGACGGCAAGGTCGTCATCCCGCTGAGCGAGCGCATTGCCGGGCGCACCAGCCTCGAAGACATCGATCATCCCGTCAGCGGCGAGCGCATTGTCAGCAAGAACGAACTGATCTCGCCGGACAAAGCCGTTGAAATCGAGAACATCCGCGAACACATCTGGGTCCGCAGCCCGCTGAGCTGCGAGTCGCCCTACGGCATCTGCCGGAAGTGCTATGGCGTCGATCTGTCCAGCCGCAAGATGGTCAACATCGGCGAAGCGGTCGGCGTCGTCGCGGCGCAGTCCATCGGCGAGCCCGGCACTCAGCTGACCATGCGCACGTTCCATACCGGCGGCGTGCGCATTTCCGGAGAGGACATCACCCAGGGTCTTCCTCGCATCGAACAACTTTTCGAGGCGCGTCGTCCCAAAAAAGTCTCCTATCTGGCAGGGCTCAACGGCAAGGTGGCCGAAGTGCGCGAGCTCGAGGGCAAGCGCAAGGTCATCATCGAAGGCACGCCCAACGACAGCGATGTCGTGCAAAAAGTTACCTATAGTATCCCCGCTTCTCAAAGCATTCTGGTGGAAGAGGGGGATGAAGTCAAATCGGATACCCTGATCACCGACGGCTACATCGACCCTCAGCAGCTGCTCGAGGTCGAGGGGCAGGAGGCCGTGCAGAAATACTTGGTGGACAGCATCCAGGAAGTTTACCGTTCGCAGGGCGTCTCCATCAACAACAAGCACATCGAGGTCATTCTGCGCAAAGTCGCTCCGATCAACCGCCTGCGCGTCATCGACGAAGGCGACACTTCGCTGGTGGCGGGCGATCTGGTCTGGGCTTCCGACGTGCAGAAAGAGATCGACGAGCTGACGGCGGAGAACGAGCGCAATCTTGAAGAGGCCGTGAAAGCGCTCTCCGGCAAGATTTTCCTCGGGCAGGAAGGCGTCCATCCCACGCCGGAGATCACGAGCCGCCAGAAGACCGTCATCGACCGTCCGTTGGTCGAAGAGCTTCTCAAAGCCGGCACGCCCATGACCAAGCTCCATCTGCTTGACGGCGACTGTCCGTTGGACGTCATTGTCGGCGAAGCTTCATTCCGCGCGCGCTTAAAGGGATTCCAGCCTGTAGAACCCATCACCTGCGCCGACGGCACGGTGATTCCCAACTCTTGCGAGCTGACGTTGCAGGACTTGACTCGCATCACGGCCACACCTTCGGAACCCCATTTCTATCGTGACGTGGAAACTCTGCGCAAACTCACTGACGCGGCCTATTTGGCCAAAGATGTTTCGATAGGCGGCAAGGTGATCGCCAGAACCAATGACTTAGTCAGCGGCGAGCTGGTGCAGAAGCTCAGCGGCAATCCTGTCAGAAGCATCCGCATCTGGAAGAACGTCCAGCACATCGACGTCATAGATTATCTTCAGGAACGCCTGATCAGCACTCATTGGGGCAAACTTTTGAGCGCCGCTTTCGACGCCGAAGGCAACCCCGTGCCCAACATGCCCAGGATCGTCGACGCATCGGTGATTCGGGCCATCCTGCAGAGCAAGATCAAGACTCTGGCATTGCACGACAGCGACAGGCCCATTCATCTCGACGAGTATCTGGCCCAAGCGCTCATTAACGCCGTTGTCGGCAAAGTCACTCTGGACGTCGTCGATCTTGGCGAGGGCAAGGGCAGTATTCCCGCCGGCGTTACGCTCACGGAAGAGCACGCTGCGCGCATCATTGCCGGTCGCGTGCCGAAGTTGAGTCTGCGCCCAGCCTCGCCGCAGAGCGAAGAGGTGGCGCTGATCTCGCGCGTGTCCTATGTGCGCAAGTTGCGCGTCCCGCCTCTGTGCAAAAAGTTCATTCACGGCATCACCAAGGCGGCTCTCGCCACGGAGAGCTTCCTGAGCGCCGCATCCTTCCAGCAGACCGCCCAGATTCTTGCCGGCGCGGCTGTGCGCAGTCAGGTCGATCATCTGATGGGACTCAAGGAGAACGTCATCATCGGTCACCTGATTCCTGCCGGGACGGGGATCGAACGCTTTCAGAGTCTTAAGGTTTCCAGCAGGTTCGTACCCGCCGCAGAAGCGGAGAACGCCGATGACGCTTCGGAAAAACAGCTGTCTGAAGGCGCTGAAGTTCCGGCGGACGAGTGAGAATTTAAAAAAATCAAATCCGTAAGTTTAAAACGCTGAAAGAATTGGTTGAAATGCTCGATGCGGGGCGTGCTAAAAGCTTGACATTAGCGCGCCCCGTTGCTATTATCTCTTGGTGTCTTTCGTGCGAGGGTGAACTGTGTCCTTTTATCGGGAACCGCGATGATTCCAAGGATGCGCGCTCTTTCCCTCGGGAAAGGTGAACGTCTGGGACCATTTTGGTTTAATCTGCCGTGGATCAAGCCCCAAGGCTTGAGTAAACGAATGCTCTCGAGAGAGGCTGGTTTTCTTCCCCGCGTGGAACTTATCCAGACAACCCCGGACCGGTGTACATCATACGGAAGACAGCCGGAGAAGTTGTTCTTCGGCGAAGTCCAATAGAATTTTTTCGGAAGAAGGAGGAAATAGCGTGCCAACAATCAATCAGCTCGTGCGTAAGGGACGCGTCGCTGCGACCTACAAGTCGGCGTCTCCCGCACTGCAGAACTCGCCCGTTCGCCGCGGCGTCTGCACCCGTGTCTACACCGTGACTCCCAAGAAGCCCAACTCGGCTCTTCGTAAGGTGGCCCGTGTCCGTTTGACCAACGGCATTGAAGTTACGTCCTACATCCCCGGCGTCGGACACAATCTGCAGGAGCACTCGGTGGTCCTCGTGCGCGGCGGTCGTGTTAAAGATCTTCCCGGCGTCCGCTACCACATTGTCCGCGGAGCTCTCGACTGCGGTGGCGTTGCCGATCGCAAGCGCAGCCGCTCCAAGTACGGCGCTCGCCGCCCCAAGTAAGTATTTAAGGAGGAAATTTCATGCCGCGTAAAGGGCATATCAAAAAACGTGAAACCATCGCTGATGCGACCTATAACAGCGTTGTCGTCACGAAGTTCATCAATACTCTGATGCTTGACGGCAAGAAGAGCACGGCGGAGGGCATTATGTACGGAGCTCTCGAAAAAGCCGCCGAGAAGCTGAAAGTTGAGCCTATGGCTCTGTTCGAGAAGGCTATGGAAAACGTCAAGCCCGCGGTCGAGGTCCGTTCCCGCCGCGTCGGCGGCGCGACCTATCAGGTCCCCGTCGAAGTCGCGCCTGCGCGTGCGCAGGCGTTGGCCATCCGCTGGATCATTTCCTATGCGCGCAGCAAAAAAGGCATGCCTATGGCGGAGCGTCTTGCCCGCGAACTGATGGACGCCTACAACAACGAAGGCAGCTCCGTCAAAAAGCGCGAAGACACTCACAAGATGGCTGAGGCCAACAGAGCCTTCGCTCATTACCGTTGGTAGTCAGCTTCTGGTGATGTTCCATGCTGACTAAAGATCTGACGAAAATCCGCAACATTGGCATTGCCGCCCATATCGACGCCGGAAAGACCACGACCACGGAACGTATTCTGTTCTACACGGGCGTGAATTACAAGATCGGCGAAACTCACGACGGCACCGCGACCATGGACTGGATGGCCCAGGAGCGCGAACGCGGGATCACCATCACTTCCGCCGCTATTACCTGCCAGTGGAAGGATTGTTTTATCAATATTATTGACACTCCCGGCCACGTGGATTTTACGGTTGAGGTGGAGCGTTCTTTGCGCGTCCTCGATGGCGCTGTTTCCGTCTTCTGTGCGGTCGGCGGCGTTGAGCCTCAATCGGAAACGGTCTGGCGTCAGGCTGATAAGTACAAGGTCCCTCGCATCGCGTTCATCAACAAGATGGATCGTGTCGGCGCGAACTTTTTTGGCGTTGTGAGCCAGATTCATGATCGTCTCGGCGCCCGCGCCGTTCCCGTGGTTCTGCCTATCGGCGCGGAGGATTCGTTCCAGGGCGTCGTCGATCTTCTTCAGATGAAGGAGCTCGTTTATGTCGACGAGTCGGGCGCGCATCCTGAGCTTCGCGACATCCCCGCCGATATGCTCGACGACGCGAAAATGTATCGCGAGAACCTGATCGAGCAGCTGGGCGACGTCGACGACGAGATCATGAACATGTATCTCGAAGGACAAGAGCCGACGGTCGAACAGCTGAAGGCGGCTATCCGCCGTCAGACGATCGCGCTCAAGTTCGTGCCCTGCTTTTGCGGCAGCGCTTTCAAGAACAAGGGCATTCAGCCCGTACTTGATGCGGTTATCGATTATCTGCCCAGCCCTGTTGACATCCCCGCAGTCGAGGGAACTTCCCCTGATGACGAGACCAAGGTGATTGAGCGCCATCCTAGAATGGACGAGCCGCTTTCGGCTTTGGCCTTTAAGGTTGCTGTTGACCCCTTTGTCGGGCGTCTGACGTTTTGTCGTATTTACTCCGGCACGCTTCATACCGGTGATACTCTTTACAACCCTGCAAGCCGCAAGCGCGAACGTATTGGCCGCATCCTTCTGATGCATTCCAATAAACGCATTGACATCGACGACGCCAGCGCCGGTATGATCGTGGCCCTGCCAAGCCTCAAGAACACCCGTACAGGCGATACGCTCTGCGATGAGAACAATCCCGTGGTTCTTGAGAGCCTGACGTTCCCCGCCCCTGTCATCACTCTGGCGGTCGAACCCGCGACGACCGAGGACAAGACCAAGCTGGCCAAGGGGTTGATCGCTCTGTCTGACGAGGATCCGACCTTCGTTGTCAAGGATAATGAAGAGACGGGGCAGACGACGATTTCCGGCATGGGCGAACTTCACCTTGACATTATCGTCGATCGCCTGCGCCGTGAATTTGGCGTTCACGTGAACGTTGGCCGTCCTCAGGTTGCTTACCGTGAGGCCATCCAGAACCGCGTCGAAAAGGTTCAAGGCAAGTTCGTCCGTCAGAGCGGCGGTCACGGACAGTACGGTGATTGCGTCATCAACATGGAGCCTTTGCCTGACGGACAGGAAGGCTTTGTGTTTGAGGACGATATCGTCGGCGGCGTCATTCCTCGCGAGTTCATCCCCGCCTGTCAGAAGGGTTTCGAAGAAGCCATGGGCAGCGGTGTGCTGGGCGGGTTCCCCGTCATTGGCGTGAAGGTTGAGTTAGTGTACGGAAGCTATCACGAAGTCGACTCTTCGGAAATGGCCTTCAAGATCGCGGCTTCGATGGCTTTCAAGGAGGCCATGAGAAAGGCCAGTCCTACGCTGATGGAGCCCATTATGTCCGTCGAAGTCGTGACCCCGGAAGATTACGTGGGCGACGTTATGGGGGATCTTTCGTCTCGCCGTGGCCGTGTCGACGGTATGGAAATGAGAGCGAATGCCCGTGCCATCAAAGCTTATGTGCCCCTTGGCGAGATGTTCGGTTACGCCACCGATTTGAGAAGCAAAACTTCGGGGCGCGCCAACTACACTATGCAGTTCGACCATTATGAGCCGGTCCCCAAGAATGTTGCCGAGGCGATCTTGAACCCCAGCGGCGCTGAGTCCGCTGGCAAGAAGTAAATTTCTAGGAAAAACTAGGGAGGAAAAACCAATGGCAAAAGAGAAATTCGAGCGTAGCAAGCCCCATCTGAACATCGGCACGATCGGCCACATCGATCACGGCAAG
>PPYE01413691.1_pt1 | contig 16663 bp, 8 predicted proteins | sample 1559881 | NCBI WGS metagenome assembly PPYE01 (sample SAMN08240022, study PRJNA423297) | Human gut metagenome, whole genome shotgun sequencing project. | reverse complement strand
TTCAGTTTTATAAAATTGAAAGTGTCTACCTTTCTAGTTTATAAAGTAAAAAAGTGTCTACTGAAATCAGGAAAAGTCAATGGTAGACCGCCCGAAAATTTTCTCACGACGCTTCATTTTGTGCCCGGCAATGGCAAAAAGTTGCCCCAGTTGAGGGCAATATTGTGCCATAGTCAGGCAATAAGTGGAATGAGCCTCTTTTGTTAACAGAATCACTAATGCTGCAGAATCTTTCCACCTCTATCAGATAATCCATATTGATGATGAACTTCTGATTGATCTGCACAAACTGATCGCTCAAATCGAGCAGGGCTTCGCTCTTGATATTTCGCTTCAGACGAATGCCCCTCTTGTTCCCGGCAACAACCACCTCCCAACAGCGCTGTTCATGATTATACTGAAAGAGTCCGATGTCGCGCTTGTCTATCAGTTTGAAATCCAAGGTGTTGGTATAAAACAGAAACTTAGAATTCTGCTTGCGGCAATTACTCTCATCCGGATGAAGCACGAAGACGTCTTCATGGGTGAGACGGTGCATGATGGTAGCCAGATCCTCCTCATCGATTGGCTTGAGCAACACATCAAAAGCCTTCTTGCGAAAAGCTGGCAAGATATACTCATCATACGCAGTATACATCACGACACGACATTTGCCGTGAGTATGACTGCTCATCTTCTCCAGAAAGTCCAGACCCGACAAATCGGGTAACTGGACATCGAGAAAGAGTACATCGGGCTGGACCTGACTGACAAGAGACAATCCATCCATACCATTGATAGCCATGCCCCCAACCTCTACATCCTCAAACTCCCGAAGACGTTCTGCCAAATCCAGGGCAGCTTGCTTATTATCATCAACTATTACTGCTAACATAATCTGACTATTCTTTAGTATTTTACATTTATAGGTATAAAGAAGGTACACTGACATCCTAAGATCTTTCCGTCAGCATCTACCTTATTATGCATCAGGAAACTTATCTTATTCTTATTGCGTTCGTTCAGGATAGCAATAGTCTGGCGGATGATGTTGAGTCCCGTACGATGCTGAAGTGCCATCTTGGTGGCATCAAAACCAGGTCCATTATCCTCTACCGTGATACGAATATCCTCTTTCTGCCCCTTTTGCACTTGTATCGTGAGGCGTTTATCACCTTCCCAGCCCCTCAAGCCATGCACAAAGGCATTCTCTGCAAGAATCTGCACAAACATGGATGGAATTATCACCTTATCTAAATCTATGGCTTCATCTATCTGGACTTCAAACCTGAAGTCGTCTTCTATAAGCTTGCTCTCTACCAGCACATATTGTCTGACAAATTCCAGTTCCTTCCTGAGAGATGTCTGCATCTGGAGAGACATGTCCAGATTAGCTCTGATCAGCTTGGTCAATTCCAACAACTCATTGGCTTCCTTATTATCAGATTTTATAATCTTGTTGTTCAAGACATTGAAAACGAAATGAGGCGAAATACGGTTTCGGGCATTGTTCAATTTCAGGTTCATTATATTGAGTTTAGCCGCCTCCTGTTCTCTGCGGGAACGAACCACAAACAAGGCTGTAGACAAAATCAGAACGAGAAGAATACCTACAATCAGATATATAAATCCCCTTGCCTGCTGGATTTCCACATTCTTATGTTCTATCGCAATGCGATGATGCAGCAGCAGGGTGTCCTGAGAAAAACGCTGCATGATTTCTACAGAACGCATGTGGGTTCGTTTGTGTGCCAGGGAATCCTGCATCAGGTCATCAGCCTTCATATTCTGATAAGCTTGGCGATAGTCGCCCTTAGCCTCATAATATTCTCCCAAATACTGATGACGAATCTGGAGGAGAGAGAAGTCCAGCTGGTCATTCAATTTTTCCCCAGCCAATATTCTGGCTACAGTATTCCAATCTTTTTTCTTTACTGCCTGTCCGATACGGATGGTATTGCAATAGTAAATGGCTGTCTCATCGCCATTCTTTCGCATGTAATCCTCTACTTCATCCAAACATTTATCAGATAAGTCTAATTGGTTGAGATTCAGATATACATCAGCCAGATTGAGCTTACAGAGATACATGCTGAAGGTTTCACGCTTGTCGTGTTTTTCCAGCAGTTTCTTCAACATCAGGAATTTCTTCAGAGAAGTTTGGTAATCCTTGGTATAGTAATAATAATTACCATAGTTATTCAGGAAATAGGCCTGCAGGTTGAGCGAAAGATCAGAAAAGCTCTTTTCTGTCTGTTGATAACAGTTCAAGGAAGCCTCAAAATCTTCCAACAACAGATAGATGCGTCCCAGTCCCATATACAAGGATGCATTCTGCACTTTCGGCAATTGGAGAGAATCAGCAATGAACAGTGCCTTGCGATACCAAAGGGCAGCCTTAGGCAAGTCATTGTCGAAAACATAGGCATCTCCCAGATTGGCACAAAGATCCGGCATCAACTTAGGAGAATCGCTGTTCTTAAGCAATTCGTAAGCCTTATGATAGAGCATGATGACATCTTCTCTCTTCTTATGAAAATTATGATAATTGCCAGCCTGGCAATTATAGGCGTATGCCAAAAGGCTGTTGCGACGTGGAGATTCAGGTTGATGCTCAGCAAATTCTACGACGGGATTGATATACTGGGGCATAGAATCAGGCGAAGATGAAAGAACAAACAGCTTACCCAATCTGGACATATATTCATAATAAGTAAGACTATCAGGAGCATTCTTCATTCCATCATCTATTTTCTTACGGGCAAACTGAGGGTCCACTTCCATAGAATCCTCAATGGAAAGCAAGCTGTTCGTATCGTCTTCACATCTATCATGCTTTTCCTGCTGGCAAGCAATCATCATCCAAGAGACCAAAAACAACCAGATTATATGTTTTACTCTTACCATTTAGTTATTTTCAAGAGTTAGTTTTTTATCTTTCTACAATTGCAAAAATACATATAATTCCTGATTTCTCCAAGCTTTTTGGTAAATTTATATCACCAATCATAAACATTTTATTTACCAGCCACATTACCGGTTTACCACATATACCTATTTTTATGCCACATAAACTTCTATTTTGAATATTAATCACCTTTTTAAAACAACAGATACTTCTATATCAATTACCTGAAGCAGAAACTTACCTAAAAAATGAAGAAAAGATGCTGAAAAACTCATTTTTTATTGTATCTTTGCATGCGTATATCAAAACTGAAAGATTTATGAACAACTACAAGAATATTAAAGCCAAGGTCTTAAGAATAGATGAAGAAGAACATAAGTTCGTCATCGAAGTGGAAGACAAAATTTATAAAATAGGACAGATTGACTTCCAAAGAAGGCAACCCATGCCCGAAACCCTAGACTGTCTGATGGTAACCACCCACCTGGGCAAAGTTTTCATTGCTCAAAACATAGAACACCTCATGAGACAACATTACAAGGAATATGATGAGGTGGACTTCAAAATTAAAATGACTGTAGGCGATTGCTATCACCTGGAAGACCAATATGGCTTCACTGCCATACTAAAACGAGATACCATTATCAATGCAGCTCTTACCCCAAGAGTAAGATGTAGAATTACCAAATTCCGCCAGAAACTGATGGAAGTACAACTGGTTGACGTCTTGGGCGCAGAAAAATCAGAATTTTCACTCTCTGATCAAGATTTTCGCAATATCATCGGTGATGAAAGCTGGAACACAGAAGAATTCAGAAAACTGATGCTCGGCGATACACCATCCGAAATATTCGACCTGGAGTGCCATCGATGGATAGCTGGTATTTCCGGCAGTCTAAGCCAGGATGAACTACAGGCTCAACTGCTGGACATTCATACTCATTGCATGGAAACTCTAGAAAGCAAGTATCTGCTTCCACGCTGTCAGGAAGCAGAACGCATTCTGCTGGAACAGCGCTTTACTGATATCATAGAACTGCTATCCTACTATATCCAGGCTATCGAAATTCTGAAAAACGGTATGGCAGAAGATACTATCTGTCATATTCTTTCTACCCTATCCACTTGTGCCTACATCTATCATCAACGCAAGCAATTCTGCATCATGCAATGTATCTTCATGCTTGACTTCTCGATTATGGAGAAACATATCAACACGATTCTTGCCACTCTCCGCAGCCAGGAAGTATATCTCTGGAACAGAAAACCTTTTCAGATGCAATGGCTCAAACTGCTACAGGGATACGTAGACAATATCTATAGCCAGACCGACCGGCTATCGAGCGATACAACCACTAAGGAGACGATGATACAAGTACTGATCATCGAGCTGATACTTGGCAGAAATGCTACTCACAAGATTTACGACACCTCCCTGAACCAAGCCATACTCTACCGCCTGGTATCATTGATGAACGTAAGCGATTCTAACAAGACTCTGCAGAGAGCTTTCCTTTCACTCTTTACCCAGGCAGAGTTTGATGCAGCCCTACCATTCAACAGCGATGATGCCTTTGTACTGGCAAACATGCTCTGCTCGCAGAACAACGATACAGTGGAAAGCTTTGAACCCGCTAAATATGAGAGTGATATGGCATTGCTGTCTATTAACGAGCAAGCCATCACCATACAGCCAAAAGACCTGGATAAGGAAAATCTCTATATGCCCCTCTCTGCCCGTATGGGACTCTGGCACGGAATTTCTGTCCGGCTCGATGAAAAACCACCGGTAAAACTGAGAGGTAAGGTGGGCACCACTATCGAGCATTACAAGGAGCTATGGGAGTATATCAACCACTCGCTATTCGTCCAAAAGCGCAAGACATCCAAAAAGACGAACAGAAAGCTCTATATCGATGATGAAACCATGATCATCGTGACCCGACAGCTCCCTGGACAACTTCTCTTCGAATGCAAGATTGTGGAAGATGGTTGCGAAGGAATGGGTACGCTCGATGTATTAAACGACGTAGTACCTTTCTTCCCTGGCGATGTCAATATCCAATCCTTCGAATACCAGAAAATGCCGCTATTGCTACGTGCTTATGTAAAAGACGTAAATAGCGACGGAAGCTATGTCTTTGCCATGCGCGACATGATAACCGAATACGAAGACGATGTGAGAGTGAACGACTTGTTCTACAACTCTCGCCTCACCTGCCTGCTCTTCAATCAGGTGCCTGGAGTTCCCCGTATTCCAGCCGTCAGCAGCGAAGGTTTCTCGGTCTCTATCTGTCCAGCTCCTGGCATGAGCCTCAATGACTTGAAGAAAGGCATGATTGTAGAAGTAGACAACATTACCGAAGGTGCCAACGAATATCTCTATGGTACTTTCCTGAGAGAATCGCCTGAGAGCAGATTCAGCCTTGCCGATGCATTCCATCAACTGATGCTGGGATATGCAAACCATGAAGTATACAATCCTAAGGAAGAGAAGGACGAATTGGCTAATGCCGTTTCCATGAACGAAGTATACGTATCAGAACTGATGGCCATCATCGATGCCAAGGCAACACTGGAAGAAGATAACATCAAGGCTTATAACTATCTCAACTTCTGCCGATTACTTGCCATCATGCTGGATAGCAAAGAACGCATAGGATATTATGACAGCCGACTGACATTGCTGGAACTTCTCAACGACTTTGCAGCATTGGATAAGGTTGATACCAAGAAAATCAATCATATCGCAGAAACAGAGCCAGAACTATTCGAACGCAATGCCATCCTGCGCCACGACTTCATGCAACTGCGCATCATCGGCTGTCTGGATAGCGAGGAACATTATGAAGAGCTATACCGCTGGAGCAGTCTTACAGAAGATCCTCATCTGCAACAGCTTGCATCGCTCGTTCTCTCCCATAATTTCGTCAAAAAATCGGGACTGCTCACCCAGGCGGGCGACATTCTCGACAAGATTCGTGCGCTCCTGAAGCTACAGAAATCTTCTTCCAACAAAAAGAACTATGGCAAGGAAGACTTCCATACAGAGTTCAAGACCTCTATCGTATATCCAGAGAACTCCATGCGAGTGGATGTTACGGCACAGACAGTGAAGATTATGCAGGAAATCTGCGCCTTCCTCAATGCCGAAGGTGGTCATCTGTATCTAGGCGTATCCGACATTGGTTACGAAATGGGATTGGAAGAAGACTTGAAAAACCCACTCTTCAAGGGATCTAAAGACAAATATGAGATATATGTCAACAACCAGATTGTTTACTATCTCGGACAGGAGGCTGCCCACTATGTACATACTCACTTCGACGAGGAAGTAAGCAATGCCGTACTCATTATCGATATCGAGCCTTGCCCTACCCCAATCGCCGTGGGTTGTGAATATTTCGAACGCATGGGAACATCAGCACGTAAGGTAAATGCCACCTACAGAGAAAAGTTCCTTGCCATCAGAAAACAATGGGCAGAGGAGCATATTCCGCATCTGGCAGTAAACACTACTCCTTCTGCTAATATCGTAGACACTGCCCAGAATGAAAAGAAAACTAAAAACATCGTCAAACATGTAGAATCTGCTCCAATCACAGAGCATATCCAGACTTCACGTCTGCGCAACAATGCCCTGCATGATTATGAAGACGGTTACCGCCCAGTTACTGCCGTCATCTGTCTGATGGATACCGACGAATATAAGGTACTGGATGACGATGACTGGCAAGATTATCGCCTGAAACTTGCAGTACACGAAGACGAAGAAGAGGGATGGCTCATTCTGGTATACGAGAGCGGCAGAGTATGCAAGGTTTCCATGGCAGAACTTCTGCAACGAGAACGCGGAAGGGAATTCAAGCGTTTTGCTGGTGAAAAACTCATCTTTGCCTCTATCGCAACAGATAAGGATACGGTATGCGTTGGCTTTGTTGACGGCAAGACCAACCGCTATGTAAGATTCGACGATGTAGAAAAATTCGAGCATACCAAGATGCAAGCCGAAGGTACTCTACCTATGGATGTGCCTAACGCTGGCGTTCACTATGTAGAAATTATCAGTAAAGATCTCGTTCCGGTAAACAGAAACATCGGTAGAAAGACCATCGGCTGCATACTGAAGACTATAGAAGGAAAAAGATGTATGGAAGTTCTTCCAGACTGTAAGATGAAATAAAAACAGAAAACTTTTCACAGGAAATAAGTATTTCCTTTAGAAACAGACAGATTCATTCCTACCCAATAGGTGTAGCTTATTTTTAGAAAGCCATACCTATTGGGTACTTTTTTCGTTCAAATAAAACATAAAAGTACCATAATTTAAGAAAGAAAACAAGCGTATATTTATTTTTTTTTCGTAACTTTGCCACCACAAAATCTAAATAATTAATATTAATATTATAACCTAATGAGAAAAGCAGTTGTGTTAATGGCCATACTTAGCCAATCTTTAGGCATGATACATGCCGACAATTATGCCGAAACAAGAGGAATCGGGCAATACCCGGGGCGCCTTTCACAGTTCACGGCTCCTAAAATGGTGAAGGATTATACCTATAGGAACATTGCATTGAACCGTATGGTATATACTTCATCTAATGCTGATTTCAACCTTACGGGACATCTCGTAACGGACGGTATCATCACCAGTAAAGCTCCTTCGTTTCTCAGTGTAAAAACCAATGAGGGCGAATTGTCTAACCGCGACAAGGAGAAAATGATAGACGGCAATACGGTTACAAGCCAATATATCAAAGGTGAAAATGCATTTGTTGAGTTTAACTGGGAAGCTATGAAGGTGAATCTCAAAAAATTGGAATTTACCGGTGAACTGGCTTTCTATAAGGACAAGGCTTCGCAAGGCTATACCATTCGTGTGATGGGTTCACACAATGGTAAGAAATGGGAAGTACTGGGTGAAGAGAAAGGTTCTGATCTGCCTGGTGTTGCTACCAAACAGCAGGTAAGCTCCGACCCTAACAAGTTCCAGGACGTAGTGAAACTCCCACTTAGAAAATTGAATGTTTCTATCCCACTGAAGAAACCTGGCAGCTACGAACATGTACGCATCGAGTTGATTATGCCGGGAGCTGCGTGGTGGCGTATCAAACTCATCGACAACAGTACCTCTTGGCGTCCATCCATGCACTTCGCAAGTGTCTGGAAATCTGACTTAGCTAAGAAAACTGATGCTAAAATTCAGTGGCTCTATGTAGATTTGGGCACAGAGGCAGACTTCGACCAGGTGAATCTCTTTTGGATCAACAAAGCTCGCAATGGCAAGATTCAGGTTTCAAACGATGCCAAAAACTGGAGCGATATAGCAACCTTGGGGCAGCAAAAGCAGAAAGGTCTGATAGAAAAAATAGCTTGCAAAGGTCATGGGAGATATGTTAGACTGCTGCTTACAGAACCGGATGCATCCGGCCGATTTGCCTTGTCTGAAATGCAGGTGATGGGTAAGGGTGGCTTGCGTGCCGAAACAGCCAATACCCTAACCTCTACCAATGGCAAACAAATGCTCAACCAGTGGCAGTTGCGACGCGAAGGAAGTGATACCTGGATTCAGGCAACTGTACCTGGTACCGTACTCACCAGCTATATGAATATCGGTGCGGTGCCAGATAATCGCTACGATGACAATATGCGTCAGATTTCAGAATCGTTCTTCAATTCTGATTTTTGGTATCGTACAACTATCGAGTATAAGCCATCAGCCAACAAGCAGCAACATACTTATCTCAATTTCGATGGTATTAACTGGAAGGCTAATATATTGCTAAACGGCGAGAAGATAGGCAGAATTGATGGTGCCTTTATCCGCTCTCGCATCGATATTACCAAGAAACTGAAACCAGGTGCCAACAAGTTGGAGGTACATGTCATCAAGAATGCTCACTTTGGCGTTGTGAAGCAGAAAAATCTTCAGAATACAGACCTGAACGGTGGCGAGCTGGGTGCTGATAACCCTACCTTCCACGCTTCAATCGGCTGGGACTGGATAACCAATACCCCAGGTCGTGAAATTGGTATTTGGAATGATGTCTATCTTACTCATGACAATGGGGTAAGTGTTTCTGACCCTGTAGTAACATCTACTTTAAACTTGCCTGATACATTGGCAACAATGACTCCGTCTGTCTTCTTACAGAATGCAGATGCTGCAGAAAAAACTGTGAAATTGGCAGGTTATATCGGTAAAATCAAGTTTGAGAAGGAAGTAAGCTTGAAACCAAATGAAAAACGTGAGGTAGCTTTCGCTCCTACCGACTATCCACAACTCAAGGACCAGCACATGAATCTTTGGTGGCCTAACGGTTATGGTTCTCCTTATTTATATGATGCAGGTTTCAGGGTATCGGATAAGACTTCCGGTGAGATGCTTTCTGAGGTCAACTATAAAGCTGGTATCCGACAGATGAGCTATGCCGACCTGGAGACCCAGACCAAGATTTACATCAATGGCAAGCGATTGAACCCATTGGGTGGTAACTGGGGATTCGCGGAGACTAACCTCAACTATCGCGGACGTGAATATGATGCTGCCGTGCGTTATCATAAGGAGATGAACTACAATATGATTCGCGACTGGGTAGGACAGATTGGTGATGAAGAACTTTATGAGGCATGCGACAAGTATGGTATCATGGTATGGCAGGACTTCTGGCTAGCTAACCCTTGGGACGGACCAGATCCTGATGATCACAAAATGTTCCTGGAAAACTCTGCCGATTACATCGCCCGCATCCGCAACCATGCCAGCATCGGTATCTACTGTGGACGTAATGAGGGATTCCCTCCGGCAGCCATTGATAAGGTTTTGAGAGAACAGGTAAAGGATATCCATCCTCAGTTGGGTTATATTCCTAGCTCAGCCGACTTAGGTGTCAGCGGACATGGTCCTTATCAGATGAAGTCACCATCTTTCTACTTCGCTAACCAAAGTCACAAGTTGCATTCAGAGCGTGGTATGCCTAATGTTCCAACCTTCGAATCTTTGAGCAGAATGATGAAACCAGAACACCTGTGGCCTCAAAACGATGCATGGGGACAGCATGATTATACATTGAAGGGTGCTCAGGGAGGTGAATCTTTCAACAAAATCATGGAGAAGCGTTATGGCAAACCTCAGAGTGCAGAGCAGTTTACTAAATGGGCACAGTGGCTCAACTATGATGGCTACCGTGCGATGTACGAGTCTTCTCAGCAGGATCGTCTTGGTTTACTCATCTGGATGAGTCATGCCTGTTGGCCAAGCATGGTTTGGTGTACCTACGATTATTACTTCGAGCCAACTGCCGCATACTTTGGTGTAAAGAAGGCTTGCGAGCCACTGCATATCCAGTATAATCCAGTAAAAAAAGTAGCAGAAGTAGTTAACTTCGCTGGTGGTGCCAAGAATGGCTTGGTTGCCAAGGTTCAGATCTTTGATCTGTACGGAAAGTTAATCAAGGAAGAAAGTAAGGAAGTGAACGTGGGTGAAGACCAGACCGTAGATGCGGTAAGCGTAAGTGAACCGGACGAAGAAGTTTATTACATCAAGTTAAATCTCGAACAGAACAATCAGGTTATTTCTGACAACTTCTATGTCCAAGGTAAGGAAGAAGATAACCTTCAGGCACTCTCTAAGCTCCCTAAAGCAGATGTTGCCATCAGCGGTAAACGTTTTGTTCAACAGGGTGAAGAGTGGATTGGCGAAGTTGAAATCCGAAATACTGGCAATGTTCCTGCCCTTCTAATTCGTTTGAACCTAAAAGGTGGTGATGGCGAACAGATTCTCCCAGTTATATATAGCGACAACTACTTCTGTCTGATGCCAAATGAATGTAAGAAGATCAAGGTATCTTATCGAGATGAGGACGGAAGAGGTCAGGCGCCATACGTCGAGATTTCTGGATTCAATAGATAAATATATCTATACATAATATTATAAGGCATTTATATATAATAAGATACATTTCATCATTGAGGGCAACCGGCATCTGTTCGGATGCCCTCTTTTTGTAGAATAGTCATCCCCTAATACATACTATAAAAGCTTTTCCACCCTTCTTGTACTTTTTGCATAAATAATCATAGAAAAAAATCAGAATATTAGTTTATGCGGCAATTAGAATAATAGTATAATCTAATAATCTATTTGCCAACAACACAGCAATTATACATGAATGCAACAGTTCTTTCGATAGAAAAGGCGCCTACTAGCCACATTTCTAAACCAGTAGGTAAACAGAAAAGTGGTTTTTATGAAAAGGCTTAGTTTATATTAAGAATTCAATACCACAAAATAAAACGATGGCCAGAAGGTTTGCGTTCACGCTACGCATTATGATGCTGTAATTAATCATAGTCGTTTGTGTTAAAAGGTTCATTTTTGCAACTCCCCGGAAGCCCCGTTTCTTGTTCTTTTTGGGGTCGTCATTGATGACCGGCGCCTGCCATCATTTATCCCCCGCCTGGGTCATCATAGATAACCGTTTTCAGGCACATAAGGCTTTTCCTTCGATTGCTGGTGCAAAGATACGATAAAAGTCTGAGGGAGCAATAGCTTTTCCCGCCACTTGAATTCATTTTTCCCGTATGTTGTGAAAACGGGGCTGGAACAGTAAGGAGGTTAATGGAATGGCGAAGCAAAGGTATCCGGTCATTAATGCCCGGATCTAGGGTGTATCTGTGTTATTTGAAAAGCTAGAAAATAAATGATAATAGTTTGATAACAAGCTAGTTACATTCTATTGATATTTTTATAAAAGACAGAAAATCCTGTATTGTTCGGTGCTGATTTTAGGATGCATCTTACAGGTGATGAAGACTTTTATCATCGTTTTGCCAAGGCTTTTGGTGAGGTAATAGATGAAGATGGGATAAATGGAAGTGTGTATCAGTAAGACGTTTTAAGTTTAAAATCACAAAAAATAATAGAAAACTTGAAAAGACTTCCAACCAAAACCACTTTTCTGTTTACCTAAAACCACTTTTCTGTTTACCTAAAACCACTTTTCTGTTTACCTAAAACCACTTTTCTATTTACCTAAAACCACTTTTCTATTTACCTAAAACCACTTTTCTATTTACCTAAAACCACTTTTCTATTTACCTAAATTTTTGTAAGTACTTATTTATCAAATACTTAGAAATTCCGTAATATATAATATATATAAGAAAAAAATAATATTTATTTCTTAATAGTTTTTTTTTGGTAAACAGAAAAGTGGTTTTAGATAAATAAAAATCAGTATTTTGGTAAACAGAAAAGTGGTTTTAATGAAATATCCTAAACTTATGGGATAAAATCATAAAGAATTTATTGCAATTATATCCCACAAGCTTAGGATTTATGGTATGTTTTCTATTTTTAAATATTATGTGAAATCTTTGGTAAGAATTTCACTCCCTTAGCTAGACTATAATTTAACCTAAATAGAATACAGGAGCTAATGATCCTTCACATTTAAAAAACTTTTTTGCCATATTTTCTAGTCCAGTTTCTTTGAATTTTCTGATGTCTTCATCAGGAATATTGATACAAAAGCGATTGTTCTTCATTCCGATAAACTTAGTTCTTTTGATCAATTCCTTTTGCTTTTTATCCTTGATAAGAGCAATAAACTGGTTCCATAAATCTTCTCCTTTCGATGTATCTACTTCTATTTTCTTATCTTTATCTTGATAAACATGTGCAAAGATATCCCCTTCTTTTTGGACTTCAGTTTGGGTATCTTTAGATTTTACGAGTTTATCGTTTATACGTTTTGCAATATCAGCATTTTTATCATCTAGATGCAAGATACCCACATCGGTTCTTTTAATTCTGAAAACGATGTATTCTGGATCTCCCTTTGATTTTCCATTTGGGTAAATAAAATCTTCTGGTTTAAACTCCTCGAAGATAATATCTGTTTCATTTCTTTCTGCCATGCGCAAAAGATCTGCTCTCACTACGTCTAAAACTTGTTTCTTAAACTGTGAAAACTTAGGATATTTGTTCATGATAGGCTCACCTTTCTCGTCTATTGCAATATTACCATTCTCATCTAATTCTACTAGTCCTAAGTACTTTTTCATCTGCAAATATTCTACTTTTATTTGCAGACTCTTTTCCAAACCAGTTTGTCTAAGTAAATAGATGTACAGACGTGGTGTATTAATCTTCTTAGAGTATTTTGCAATCATTGAGATGTGGTGAATATATCCTTGACTCATATCAAATAGATTCATTGTGAGTTTAGGATCTATTTCTAACAAAACCTCACCTTTGATTCGATCCACTTTTTCTCCATCGCTCTTTGTGTATCCATTTTTGGTTATAGGAATCTCTATATTGGAGAATACATGCTGAATCTTTTCTGTATTGTCATCCGTTCTGACGCGTACAGAAAGATTCAGTATTTCATTCTTTAGGGTATCGCGAAGCAATTTATAATTGTGAAGCTCCGTAGATACCTGAAAGTCCTTTATATCTATTTTTATAGGTGGAATCTCCATTACAACGTGTTCAATACCCTTTTCAAACAGATAATCTGAACGTGTGTCGCCTAATTGCCTCTTTTCCATGAAATATTCATCTACATACTTTTGGAGATGTGCACTAGCAACCATCAGAATATTTTGCTGCAGCAAAGTGTATTGCTTGTCAAGCTTTGTAAGTGCAAATGGAGTGTTAATCCATACTAAATTCTTATTTTCTTTCGACTTTGCCATATTAAAACCACTTTTTTGTTTACTATAAACCACTTTTCTGTTTACCTAAAACCACAAAGTTGTTTACTATAAACCATTTTATTATTTACTATAAACCACCTTTCTGTTTACAAAAAACCACTTTCTTATGTACTTAAAACCACCTTGTTATGTACCAATATTTGTTTAACTATCAGAAAAATAGATGGTTACAAGTGATGTAGTATATAATGTATTACTAATATCCTAATGGATATCTTTTATATATTTCACTTTCTTGGTAAACAGAAAAGTGGTTTTATAGGTTTCTGCTCTATTTTTGGTAAACAGAAAAGTGGTTTCTACTTCTTTAAGTAGTTCATCAAAATATCGTAAAGCAGATTTTCCTGTGGTATATCGTCCGCTAAACATTTCATTTTTAGGAGCAGAAGCTCTTCTTTATTAAGATAGGTAGCTACACTAGTTCTGTTTTTGCGTTCATCTGCTGTCCAGTAACTCTTTCTCTTTCTGCCACCCTTTGATACCTGTTTTTCAGGTTCTTGTTGTATAGGATTAGCGTTTAATATACTTGGACGATCATTTTTGCCCATATTATCAAGAGACTCCCCTATTTCTTTAATATTTCTTTTTGTGATAGCCATAATTTTTTATTTTAAGTTGAACATTATTTTGATAGCTTTCTCGTAATCTATACCTGCAGAACAATATGGGGCATATTCAAAGACACTTTCTCCTCTAGCCTGACTTTCTACAAGCTTTACACATCGACGAATTCTGCATGGAATGACGTTTTCACCATGTTTTTCACCGAGTAATTGACGTAATTCTTTGGTTATATTTGTTCTTTCATCTACCATAACCGGTAAAAGTCCCATCATTTCAAGATTATCGTTCATGTGGAATTCTTTTACTTCTTCCATTACGCTAAAAATTTCGTCAACACCCTTTACTGAAAGTGCTTCCATTTGGACAGGAATCAGTACTTTACTAGCTGCTACCAACGCATTATAGGTGTTTTTAGATAATGCTGGAGGACAATCTATGATAACGTAATCGAAATCATCAAAAATGTTCTTTAAACCTTCTCCAGTCATGTCGATACAGTTGTTGTCTTGTAAACAACTTAAGAGTACAGTATAACTCTTCATCTGTTCTCGAAGAGAAGGACCACCAGGCAAATGCTGCTCGATGTTTTCCATCTGACCTGAGCCAGGAACAGCATATACACCATTTTTGCATTTGTAGATTGGTAATCCGCTTTGCTTGCACATAGCTTCGTAGATGGTACTGAGTCCCTCCTTTTTCATACCCATGAGTGAGGAGAGATTACATTGTGGGTCTAAGTCAACAACTAAGACTCTGAGATTATGGTTTCTTCTTACTAAGCCCGCAGCTATTGATTGTACCGTAGTGGTTTTTCCAACACCGCCCTTATTATTTACTACAGCTACAATTTCTTGCAATTCATGTTCCATACTTCTAAATATTTTCTAAGATCTGTATAAAGTTTATATATATTGCCTAATTGCTGGCAATTCTAATAAACGTATATACTATCTTTCGTTATTACAAATATTCTAATATTATATTATTCGTTTGCAAAAATAGAAAAAATATCTGATATTTAGCTAGTTCTGCGAATAAAAAATGTTTTTTTAATAAATATTAGAATATTAGTAATGTCTTTTGTTCTAAAAAACGATTATTCGTCAATACTTTTAAACTAAATGTCGTTTGTACTAATTGCCGGATAATCTAACAAACTTATATTCTAATTGTATTAAATACTAATAAACTAAATGACGTAAAAAGAAGATTCATTAGTATAAAGCATATTGGTAAAGTTCAGAAACAATTATTAAAATATAAAATTACACATTGAAAATGCCTTTATAAATTTTACCGATTTAGATTACTTTGATATGCTCTCACGTTAAAGAGAGTGAGAGCATATCAATTCATTCTTATATCATTTATGTTTCTATTTGGGGATAATCTATTTAAATCTACCCAATTCCAAATACCAGGTACTCTTCCATGGCGACAGAATTGCCAAATGTCGTAGTGAGGTTTTCCTGGTAATATGGGTTCGTGGTTATAGCTAGCTATCCATAGATAATAGCCATCAAATTCAGGACTCAGATAATCCTTGAAGTAACTTTCGCTACAATAAATCATAGGGGTATGACCGTAATAAGTTTTGCAAAGTTTACAGAAAGTTTTTAATAGTAGTTGAATCTCTGCTTTACTCATTCCCTTTGTACCATCATCCTCTGCATCTACTACGGGTAGTAGGTCTTGCTTATCTTTATCATATATAGCACGGAAGTTTTCAAATTGTAGGATTGCTGGAGCCTTGGAAAGAAAATGGTAAGAGCCTACTAGTATTCCTCTTTCTCGAGCTTTCTTGATATTTGATTCGTACCATGGGTCTTGAATGTTTGTTCCTTCTGTTGATTTTACATAAACAAATTTCAAACGCTTGATTTTACCCAGTTCATCCCAATGAATTCTGCCTTGATGACGTGAGATGTCGATCCCATCGTAGCTGCCAGAATATTGGCCAGATGTTAAATCCCGAGTTGGCCATTGGTTATCGGACGCTCTTCTTATGATATAAGATGAAATCATTCGATAAGTCTCAAATCCAATTATGAATATTATGACAAGACTGATTGCTATAGAGCACAATCGATTGCCTATATTGTTGTTTTTCTTTTTAGCCATAAATTGTATATCATTTGAGTTGATTTGGTGGACAAAAGTAATAAAAATAAATGTAAAAAAGCACTTTTTAAAAGAAAAATTTTATTTTTACCTTTGATTTGCGACGTGAGATCTACTAGTTACCATATTAAATATGCGCATATGCGGGTACGATTGCATGCACATGCGTATATGCGCATATATATAATTAGGTAAGATAGTTTATAACGAATAATAAATTGTTTGTAACTGTTAAAATAAGACTGTTTTTATAACTTTTTCCTCAAAACATTTGGCAGTTTCGGAAATAGTTAGTACTTTTGCACTCGCTTTTGAGAAATACACTTTCTCTAAGCAACTAAAGAAAGAGTTCTTTGAAAGATT
>PPYE01358163.1_pt1 | contig 16664 bp, 8 predicted proteins | sample 1559881 | NCBI WGS metagenome assembly PPYE01 (sample SAMN08240022, study PRJNA423297) | Human gut metagenome, whole genome shotgun sequencing project. | reverse complement strand
GTATATCTGTTGGTTCTCGTAAGTATGAATTTCACATAATCATAGAATAGCTGATGCGCCTTTTCGCAGGATGCATATTGGGCGACGAAGTTCATGAAGGCAGGATATCCATCTTCGTTAGGACGGGGAGCCTGACCCAAGCCAGCCTGCTCCAGGTAATAGCCATAACCGCCACTCCATTCCCAGGAATTGTTCAGATAGAGCACGGCCAGCATCTTGCGTTTGCCCATCTCCATCAGCAGATAGTCGAGACCGGCAAGAATCGTATCATTATAAACGCCCGGAGCTTCCTGCAGCGTCGGCTCAACCTTGGTCTTCACTCCTCGCTTTCCATCAGAGCCCACCAGGATGCGGAGATTATCAATGCCCATCTCCTTCATCTTATCGAGTTCCTTGCAGAGACGCTCACGGTTGCCGCCCTGTCCTTCTGAACCGAGGATGGCACCATACCAGAAATTGGTACCTACATAATAATAAGGTTTACCGTCGCGAACGAAATGTGCGTCCTTCACCTGCACAAAGTTTGACTTCGCAGAGATATTGCATGTAGCCAATGCCATCATCAATAAAACAAATATCTTCTTCATTTATTTATTAAGTTTACAGTTTAAAGATTCATTTTCGGTTGCAAAGATACTAAATAAGGGCAAAAAAGCATGATACTTTTTTGCCCTTTCTACATATAAATCTAAACTATGCTTATTTATTATTGCTTTTTCTGCTTTTTTCTAAGGTTTCGGATAGATTTTCAGGTAATCTTCCATCCCTTCGGCTGCTCCCTGCATCACACCTTTAAATATATAGGAGTCAGAAACTACCTGCTTCTTTCTATCGAAGATGGTCATGTGAGGAAGAGGCTGCACATTGATATCCCAGACGTATGGGATAAGACCTGCCTTCATCATTTCGGCAGTCACAGCACCATACCATGCCATCATACTCTCATTATGCTTCTCCTGATTACCACCGAAGAGAGAGGCATCCTTACGGTTGGCACCATATTCACCGATGACTACCGGATAGCCCAGATCTACAAACTTCTGTTTCATCTTCATCACCTGATTGGTGATATGCTGGTAGGCATCCACGTTCTTATTATTATACCAGATGGTGTTTACGGTTCGCCCCTGGTCATCGGCAGGCGCATGTCCTTTCCAATAAAGAGCCACCTTGCCCCAATCGGCATCTTTGTCCATCAAGGTAAATATATAAGGATCGTAGAAATGAACCTCTACCATCAGACGGTTCTTCACCTTATCCTTCAGACGGGTGATGTCGTAAGAATCCTTGGCTGCCAAATCAATCTCGGTCTTTGGAGTCTGTACGATGAGCACACGGCTGGCATTATTACCACCGGTAGCACGGACGGCATCGATAAACACCTGTTCGTATGCCAGGAGACGGTCGGCAAACTCCTTACTATCGGGAGCCAGCATGTCGCCTTGAACCTGCGGACTGGCGCCTCCCACTCCCGGTTCGTTGAGGGCAGCAAAGAGAACCCGCTGGTCATACGTCTTGAATTCCTTTGCTATATTCGTCCACAACTTGCGGAACATCTCCTTATATTCTGTCACATTCGCCCCACTGGTAAAGGCATCATGCTCCATCCATCCGCCATCCCAGTGTTCGTTGATGATGACACAGAGACCGGCATTGAGACCATAGTTTACGATTTCCTTGATTCGTTTCATCCAGACAGGATCTATGGTCATATTCTCCTTATCCGTAAGATGTCCAGCCACCCAGGAAGTAGGGATGCGAAGACTGTTGAATCCCTGCTGTTTCAAACTCCGGATATAGCTCTCAGTAGTCTTATCATTCTGCCATGAAGTTTCTGACTTCAGTCCTGCCTGATTGGTAAAGACATCATTCCAGTCGCACGCCTCCATCGTATTACCCAGGTTGACTCCTGGAGCCATATAGTGAGCCAGTTCGGTAGCCGTGAGTTTCATTTTCGAGATACGGCCATCCACTGGTTTAACCTGTGCGCCAGCCCAAGCGAAATGAGCGGCAGCCAATATAATCATAACTATCTTCTTCATATATCAATCTAACGTATTATCGGGTTTTGAAGTTATCATGTTGCAAAGATAGCGAAAAAACAGTAGCGTGAATGTATACTTTTGATAAAAGGATAGGTATATTATGTTAGGATGTACGATATTTGCACAAAAAAAGGACGCACATCAGAGAAAGATTCCCCGATATGCGTCCACACCTACTTTATATCAAACCTAAAGACTTAATATCTCGATTTTTATTTAGCAGGCCACTTTGCTGCTGCAACTCCGGCTGTAATACTCTCAAGCATATTAGCATTGCTAACACTTGCACCAGCACGGTTGAAGATAGTCATACTAGGATAATTACCATTTGTATCCCAAGCCATTGGAACACAACCATTATTGATAGCACTAGTTACAACAGCCTTGTAATAGTCCTTAACTGATGCATCATGAACAGCATCCTTACCGATAGCCAAACGCTGGTTGGCACCAAACTCACCAATCAACACTGGATAACCCTTGTCGAAGAAGTTGGTCTTCATCTTCTTCATCTGAGCCTCTACATAATCCTCATTGTATTTAGCATCAGCTGTACGACCAGCCTCAGAACCATTGGTATTGTTCTTGCCCCAATAGAGGCAATACTTACCCCAATCCTTGTCTTCACTCAGATCGGTAAAATTATATGGATCGTAGAAGTGAACCTCTACCATCAGTCGGTCGGTAGCAGAATCCTTAATCTTAGACATGTAGTTGTTGGCTACGAATTTATCGATATCGGTATTAGGACCCTGAACTATCAGAACTCGCTTGGCATTGTTGCCACCTGTGGCACGAACCGCCTCAATGAAAGTCTGCTCATACTCAGCAATACGGTTACTCATATCAGCCACACCAATGATATCACCTTCACCTGCTCCTACACCTGGCTCATTCATGCCGGCAAAGAGAAGATGCTCATCATATGTCTTGAAATTATCGGCAATCTGAGTCCATATTTTAGTGAGCTGAGCCTTGGTAGTCTTGATGTCTGCATTGGCTGTCATACCATTGTGCTCTATCCATCCACCATCCCAATGCTGGTTGATGATAACATAGAGACCATCCTTGATACAGTAATCAACCACCTCTTTTACTCGCTTCATCCAAGCAGGGTCGATAGTGCATTTTTCAGCATCACTAATATGTCCCATCACCCAAGAACAAGGAATACGGATACTCTTGAAACCGGCAGTCTTCACTGCATCAATCAAAGCCTGAGTGGTCTTGGCATTCTGCCAGACTGTCTCTGTTTCGATACCAGCATTCTTCCAGAGATTCTTGCTGTCGCCACCTTCCAGGGTGTTACCGAGGTTCCAACCTGGATACATCAACTGAGCCACCTCCATGGCAGTCTTGTTCATATCAGCTGGTGGTACATCAGGAGTAACAACAGCCCCCTTCTTGGCACGGGTAATCGTAACATCCTTACGGCTATAGCCCTGGATGATGCGAACGGTAGCAGTAGTTACTTCATCTTCCTGAGAAGCGGCTACGGTTACATCGAAATTGTATGTGCCGGCAGCCTGATCCTTATAAGCAACAGAGCACCAGTCGGCACCTTCTATCACGGAAGCTGTAGGCTGAGCATCTGCCTGAACATTGATGGTCTGCACTCCGCCAGTACCGTCAAATGAAAGCTCTGGGTTGAGAACCTTGAAGCTAGGCTCATCATAATCATCGTCTTCGTAAGAGCAAGCCGAGAAAGCCAATCCGCAGACTATGCCCAAGAGCAACAAATATAGATATTTGAATTTCTTCATTTTCTTTTCATTTTAGAGAGAACCCGATATGTTCTGAAAACTATCGGATTCTCTGTATTATTATTTATCAACCATTACCATTGTGGGACAGCGAAAAGACTGTGAACTGTAAACTTAGCGCGCATAGACTTATTAAAGCCCAGCTCTCGCATCAAATCACCATCCTTGACACCAAATGCACAATTATCCTTTGTAGCAGCATAGCAATTAAACAATTCCAAACGATACTTAGGATTTTCATTGGCGTCAACCACCTTAGACTTATCGTAAGAAACAGCCTTACCGTCAAGATAGAACTCATCCAAAGTACTGTGTGTGCCTGGGAAGAAACCATAAAGGTCAGCAATCTCAACGAATGTCATGATAGTACCACCTTCAAAGCCCGAACCTTCATAAGTCATATCGAACTGATTGTTCTCGAGAGAGTATTGTCCCTTGTCACTCTTAACAACTTTCAAAGTAGAACCATCGTTATATCCAAACAACTGAGCTTCACCTTCACCCCAGCCACGAACGGCATTGAATGTAGGAGTGTAGACACCAGTACCATCACTTGTGTTGGAAACAACGGTAAAGGTTACCTCGAAAGTATGGTTGAATGCAAGAGCAGGTTCACCAGCATCACCAGGGCCTCCACTAGCTCGGAATGGGGAATTCTGAGCAGTACCAGAACCCCAGATATTGAACAACTCTATACGATAGTTGCCGTTATCTTCGATATCACCATAATGGAACTTATTGGCATCAAACTTCAAATCCTGTCCATCAGCCTTGATAGCATCAATGCGAACCAATGCCTTAGGATATTTTGCAGCAAAGCCTTCCAAATCGAGGACGTAAACCTTACCATTTGTGCGGGCTTCTGTTGTTTCAAGTTTAACAGTATATTGACCAACAGCCTTTGAACCACCAGAAACGACTGTTGTTGCGCCATCCCAGTTGCCACCATCACCCCAAGCAGTCAACTTGGCAACATAGCCATTCTTGACATCAGAGGTTACATAGTTATAAATCATCAACTGACCATCACTAGAACGGATTACACCCAACTGAAGTGCCTCGTCAGAAAGAGACATCACCTTGATCTTGGTTTCATCAGTACGGGTGATACCACCGATATACTCAACTGCATTCAGAGGGTCAATGGTCATTGTGATTGTCTTATTCTTCTCATCAACGGTAAATGTACCTTCAGAATCCTTATAAGAACCATCAGCCTGAACCTGATGAACCTTTACCTTATCATTGCCATCTTCATCCTTATAGAATGTCATTGTACCATTACAATGGCTAGGATCAGTGATTGCCCAAGACTTTATACTTGCATAATCTGCATCCCAACCAGTAGTTTCACCTACAACAGGCTGATTATTGGTATAAGAAGCCCAACTTGCATCCTTGCCATAGAAGAATACAGGACCAACAAACTTATAATGAGATTCATCTGGTTTCAAGTCAAACTCCCAAGTATTATACAACTTCTCCTTGTCAAACTTCACATTCTTTGCTACAGAAACCGGACGGATAGCCAATGCCTGATAAACAGGAGTGGAAGTGCGACGTGCTACATTCTGGTCGAAGCTATATGCCATGGCAAATCGGTTGTCGGTGGCATTGATAGAACCAGAGAGATAGTAACCGTTCAAGCCCTCACCGGAAACATTGCCCTGAGTACGGGTACCGGCTGCAGGCAAGAAGATAGAGTTACCATTAGGACCGGTAAACTTGTAACCAGCTACATGATTCTCGGTATCCTCTACCCATTCTTTCTTACACTCTGTGAAAAGTTCCTCAAACTCATCGATGGTTGGCATGGTAACCCATGAACCATATACCTTGTTGGCAACATCGCGGTCGGTCTTATAAATATCTGCAGAAGCATAATCTTCCAGATTGATAGATGTCTGGAAACCGGTCATATCACCAAATCCGAAGAGACCACCCAGCTGCTTCTCATCAGTAGCACCTACATTATACTTGGCCCACTTGGTAGAAAGGCCCAGGTCAACGAGGTCAGTATCAGGATTGAAATCAGCTGGAGCAGTTGTGAAGGTACGGTCTTCACCATATACAGTACCATTTCCGAGGTCGAGATAGGCAGTATAGTGGTAAGTTGTATTAGGCAACAGACCCTCTGCCTTGATTTCGTAGTTGTCGTTGATGCCTGCAGCCACGATGCGAACACCGGCACGCACCTTCTCAGAACCCTCGGCACCAGAGATTACGATACCGCTGGTAGCCTCCTGAGGAGCCTTTTCTAACTTACCGGTCAGGATAACAGAGTTGGCTGTCAAATCCTTCGGTTCGCCGGTAATAGCCTTGGCATCGGTCATGATGGCACTCTGCACAGAACCCTTGTAGGTTACCCTACCCTGCAAGGTAACATAAGCCTGATAGTAGACTATATCACCTGGCATACCGGAAACCGTAGCTTGGAACTCATTGCTTCCGGAAGCAGCTACCTTCTCACTCAAGTTATCTTCGCTCTTACCATAGTAGAAGCCTAATGCATAGGCACTGGCATTCTGCTCTTCGAGTCCCTTTACCGTGCCATGGAATGTAGCGGATGTCACGGTCACATCAGCAGAACCTGTAGTCACCGACTCGTCGGTGAGCAGCGGAGTATTGCTGACAGAATAATCATCATCGCTACAGCCTGTCATGAAGATACACATGACAAAGGCCATAATTCCGTATAATATTTTATTCTTCATAAGTTTGCGCTATTAAAGTTATTGAATTGTGCAGGAAACAATCTCTATGTCGATGTTGCCGGTTGAGCCACCATAGTCGCCAAAGCCATCCAACTGGACAGAGAGGTCGAGACAGGTTGCTGTGAAGGTCTGAGTAGAACCGGTTGTATTGGTAAGTGAAACAGTAGTCTCACCGCCATTGGTATCTACAGCAACTGCATCAGCGAGGTCGAATGCACCTGGTTCCCATGTGGTCTTGATATTGTTATCAATCAAGGCACACTTAGGAGTCTTGCTCCAAGTCACGCCACCCTTAATCTTAAAGGTAACGGTGATAGTCTGGTTCTTCTTCAACTTCACAGACTTCACATCCTTGAAGATTCCCTTACCTGTTTCACCATAAGAGTGGAAAGCGACGCGGAGGCAACCATTCTCAACCCACATGATACCCTCGTTGTGGATGATGGAATTATCGATAGCCACCTTGGTAGGACCAACAGGACCGGTAGCAATCTTCTTGTAAGCCAACTTAGCTACGAGATAAGAGTTAACCAAGCCATTCTCATCCGTTGTCTCAGGAATACCGATAGTAAGATACTGATCATCGGTAGAGTTGCCAAGGATATAGAACTTCTTGCCCTTCAATTCGATGGTGCGCTTATCGCCTGCCACAGCAAATACAGAGATTTCCTTATCGAAGGTCATGGTATTCTCGGTGATTTTCACCTTACCATCTACCTCACCACATTCATAATTGTAAGAGCCATCAGAAGCCTTACTGATAGTCAACTCGAAGTTATCGATTGCCTTGTCGCCAAGAGCAGGAGCCCATGTAGTATTGTACTTACCTCCGATTACGCTCTCCCACGCCTTCACATTAGGAGAACCATTCCACCACAAGAAATCATAAGGAGTCTCAGAATCCAAATTGAAAGTCATCTTGCTACCAACATACTTGTCACCATTGATATCAGCAGTGAACAAGTCGGTATGGATATTCTCGAAAGTTGGAAGAATTGGCTTCACTGTCTCAATCAGATTCTGGTCTGCCTTAGGAATGCAAGCACCCTTGGTAGCAATCACATCCTCTGAAACGAAGTTCCATACAAGATACCAGTTGCCCTCTGAATTGGTACGTTTTGTCACCAACTGAAGGAGGTATGGAGTCAACTCAACAATCTGAATGTCCTGAGTATAGTTGGAGCAAACTGCATCAAAACCTATATTATGCATCGCATAGCAGTCGTTGAAAGTGATGGTAGGCTTGGTCTTGTCGCCCAATCCCAGATTGAACTTGCCCACCATGTTGCTACCTGTGCTGGCACCCTTCTCACCCGACTCACCACGATACATGGTAGCCACACAACCATTCTTAGCATCCATGCTGAATGTCATGTAAGAATCCATGTAAGGATCAGTTTCTGGAATCAGCCAGCTCTGGAAGCCAGGATCCCAGTTTGGTTTCCAATTATCAGAACCGAAGAGGATATCCTTATAAACGGCATTTGCCTCTTCATCAGCAGTATATCCCTTACCGTCGTAGTCAGGATCGTAAGGAGAGCAATACATCACAGGACTCGTACAACGGCCGATATTGTAATTACCATCGCAAGGATACCATTTTTTGCTGACACCGGCAGCGAGCGTTTCGGCAGATGGGAAAGCCTCGCCCGTCTTGTAATTCTTATCTGCCAGGAGGAACCACTTGTCATCGTTCAAAAGAGAGAAGTCGTTCTTTGAAAGACTCAACTTATAAGGCTCGCCATAAACGATACCACCAGGAGTTTCCACACCAAAGGTTACCTCATAATCGCCGGCAAAAGGCAATTCTACATCCAAAGCCTGCTGGGACTTACGTCCCACAGGAGTTATCCAAAGCGGAGTGGCATCAGGAATCTTGGATTCCAGCTTCACGATGTTACCATCTATGGTAACCGTATAAGCCTTACCCTCCACCAAATCTTCTGGAGAGTATGTATTCTTGCCAAATCCGAAATCTTCTGGTGAGCAAGATGCCAACAAGAAGACTGCCATGGCAACAAGAAGCGTATATATAAGATTATGTATTTTCATATCTTCTTATTATTAAATGTTTATTATATTACCTACCCAACTTTACCATCCGGCATTCTGAGTCAGAACGTTACCGGAAAGCGTAATCTGAGTATTAGGAATCTGCATCAGACCCTTCTTGCTGGTAAAGTTGTCAACAGCAAACTTGGTAGCTGCCTCCACTCCACCATTCTTTACCTTGGCACCATTCTGAGCCTTGGCAATTTCCTGTGCTGCATAAGAACCATCCTTGCCGTAACGCATCAAATCCCAGAAGTGAACACCTTCGAAAGCCAACTCGATGGCGCGCTCCTTGCGAATATTCTCAATACTGTAGTCTTCTGGTTCAAGACCCACACGGGCACGTACCTTGTTCAGACCATCGGCAGTGCCATTCAGCTCAGAGTGCATCAAGAGCACATCAGCATAACGCATGATGGTATAATCCTGATAGTAAGTGATGTTCTGATGCTGCTCACCCAACTGGAAGCCCACTTCCTGTCGAGTACCATCGGCAAAACACATTGGAGCATACTTGCGGGTATAATAACCCGTATACTCATAAGAGTCAGACTCATCTGCTGTAAAACCGGCATCCTTGCAGCTCCAGACACAGGCACTGAAACGAGGATCGTTTCTAAACTGCTCTACGAAATAAGGAGTAACCGGGCAAGCTCCCCAACCACTGGCGATGCATATATCAGTAGCACAACGGTTGCGAGGACCCAAATATACCGAGAAGGTATTACCATCACCATTGCCATTGTAATCGTGGGTAGAGTTCAGCTTCAGGTTCAAGACAATCTCCTTAGAGAGACTACCCTGTCCTGCCTTCCAGGTCTTTCCGTCATACCACTTGCCGGCATAGGTTGTTTCCCAGGCATAGTTACCCGTTGAAGAAGCATCCTTGGTACAGGAAGGCATCCAGAAATCGGCATAGTTCTTCTCCAACTCATAGCCACCGTTTTCTACCACATCATTGATGGCAGCAGTAGCCTCAGCCTTGGAACATGCAGGATGCTCCTCGCCGTAATATCCCGTATAATAAAGGTATGCGCGAGCCAGCAAAGCCTCAGCAGCATACTTGGTGATGCGGCCATCATTGGAATCACGGTCCTTCAAAGGATAAGCATCGGCAGGAATATTGGCTGCGGCATACTTCAAGTCATCGAAGATAGCCTGATATACTTCCTTCACCGGAGTACGCGGTATGTTTGCCTCAGAAGGTTCGAGCAACAAAGGCACATCACCAAACAAACGGGCCAAATCGAAATAGAGGATGCCACGAAGGGCACGAGCCTCGCCCATGATACGGCCTTCTGCCTTGGTATCACCATTCCACTTGATGGTAGCATCAGCCTGAATCAGCTGATTGCAACGGTAGATAGCCTGATAATAATTCTTCCAATCCGTATTGAAGAGATCTGTATATGATGGAGCAACTGTCAAATCAAACTGGTCGATGGCATTATTGTTCTTGGCATCAGAAAGACCCAAGCCTGCGAAAGCCTGCTCGGAGGCAAACTCAGCCGTCAGGTACATGCCGACACCTTCATCGCTCAATGTACGCTGCCATCCATCGTAGCAGCCTACAAGATCCATGTCTGCTGCAGCCGGTGTGCTGTAAGCAGTCTCGGAATTCATCTTTGTCTTAGATGAAGTGTCCAGGAAGTCATCGCATGACGTCAAAGCCATGGAAGAGAGAATCAGGGCACTCATCAATATATGTTTCTTATTCATATTACTTTCTGTTTAAGAGTTAGAATGCAAGATTTAAACCAACGATGAAAGTACGAGGATGTGGATAGTAACCCATATCAACTCCTGATACCCAAGAATCGCTGCTGTTACCATCAGTACCGTTGAATGAACCGATTTCCGGATCCATACCATCATACTTGGTCAAAGTAAAGAGATTCTGCACCTGGAAATAGAGGCGCATCTTAGAGAGTCCCTTCCAAGAGATGAGCTTCTTGAAATCGTAGCCCATGGTAAGGTTCTGCAAGCGGATGTAGTCACCATCCTGCAAATAGAGGTCTGAGAACAACCAGTTACCAACATCTCCGTAGGTAACACGAGGAATCTCATTGCTTGTACCCTCACCTGTCCAGCGCTTCAAGATTCTGCGGCTGTAGTTAGCCTGAGATGAGCTAGGATCACGGTAAGACTGTGCAATCTGGAAACCGGCTGCACCTGTGAAGTTAGCACTCAGGTCAAAGCCCTTCCATGCCAGGCTGAAATTGAAACCAAAAGTATACTTAGGAAGACCATTTCCCAAGTCAACCTTATCGCTGGCATTGATAACGCCATCATGATTCACATCAACATACTTTACATCACCAGGCTTTACATCTGCCTGATAAATACCGTTACCGGCAGCTATCCAATCGTTGATTTCCTTCTGGTTCTGGAAGAGTCCCGCAGTCTTGTAACCCCAGAAGTAACCGATTGCATGACCATTCTCCGCACGATAGAATTCCTCAGCATTCTGATAAATCTGATTATCTTTACCATGGATGATACCATCAAGGGTCGGGATATTACCTACTTCATTATGGTTGTAGGCAAAGTTGGCACCTACACTGTAAGTAAAGTCTCTTCCGATGTTGTCATTCCATGAAAGTCCTACTTCGATACCCTTGTTCTTTACATCACCACCATTGATGACAGGACCACCGGTACCAGCTGTAGCCAGGATAGGAGCCTGAACCAACCAATCCTTAGTGCTCTTGATATAACCATCGAGAGTCAAGGAAAGACGCTGACGGAGGAAACGGGCATCCAAACCAACGTTATACTGCTCTGAAGTCTCCCACTTCACCTTCTCATTAGCCAAACGCTCTGTATAAGCACCCATCACCCAAGCATCGGTACCACCAGTAGCACCAAAGTTGTAGTTGGTATTGGATGTTGTAACAGGAGCCAGATACTGATAGCAGTTGATATTAGCATTACCGACCTGACCCCAAGAGAGACGGAGTTTCAAGAAATCCAACCAGGAAGCAGCTGACTTCATGAAATCTTCCTCAGTCAAAGTCCAACCGGCAGAAACAGATGGGAAATAACCCCAACGATGTCCCTTGGCAAACTTAGAAGAACCATCGGCACGCATGGTAGCATTCACCATGTAGCGATCCTTCCAAGACCAACCCAAACGGGCAAAGAAAGACTGACCACGGGTAGCATCGTAAGGACCACCACTAACCTTACGGTCAGCATGTCCCTTCTCAGTATTCTCTACATAGGCATGCTCCCAGTCATCAAAGCCTGCAGTCAGGTTCACACCATAACTACCTGTTGATTCACCATCATACTTAGTAGTCTCACTACCCAACAAAGCACTGATATGGTGCTCCTTGATATTGAAATCGTAAGTCAGGGTATTGGTCCAAACCAGAGAAGTACCATTGCCATTGCTCTGGTTCACCTTGGTGATACCATTACCACTCTGCGGAGTAAACTTATAAATAGGAGTAAATGAACGATAGTTAGAGCCACCATAGTTCAAACCGAATACGGTCTTGAACTTCAGGTTCTTGATAGGTTCAATCTGTACATAAACATTCGCATCAACCGAAGTACTCTTGCTCTGGTTGTAGCGATTCATCATCATGGTACCATAAGGGTTACCATCATTCTTGTTCCAGTCTGAATCAACGGTAGAATAATAGTTACCATCTGCGTCATAAACAGGAACCAGTGGAGAAGTAGAGAACGCACTGCGGAGGTTGTTGTTATAGATATTGCCGGTACCCATGCCACGGCTATCCTTATAAACAAAACCTACGTGCTCACCAATAGTTACCAATCCATTCCACATCTTATGTTCAGAATTGACACGAAGGTTATACCTTTTATAATAAGAAACGTCAGAACCACCGATAAGACCGTCCTGTCCGGTATAACCACCAGAAATAGAATAAGTAGAAGTCTTACTACCACCGGTAAAAGCCAGACTATGGCTAGTGGTCAAGGCACCATTGTCTACAGCCTGGTCAATCCAGTCTGTATTATAAACATTACCATTTGCATCCCGGATAGCACTGAGAGAAGTCCAGTCGATAGGCGACATATTATTTGAATTCAGCAAAGCCTCATCCATAATCTGCATATACTGGTTGGAATTGAGCATTTCAAACTTGCGCCCCAGAGTCTGCCAACCTACATATCCATCGTATGTAATTTTGGAAGAACCTTCCTTACCGCTCTTGGTTGTAACGAGGACTACACCATTGGCAGCCTGCGCACCATAGATAGCAGCAGAAGCAGCATCCTTCAATACATCGATACTCTCGATGTCGGCTGGGTTCAAGGTGGTGATATCACCACCCACACCATCAATCAAGTAAAGAGGCTGAGAGTTTCCTACGGTACCCAAACCACGAATGGTAACACTCATGGCTGCACCTGGCTGACCAGAAGTAGAAACGATGTTAACACCAGGTGTCTGTCCCGGTCAGTAACGGCACCCGTCTTTGTACCCTGCACCATGACACTTGCACCAATCAATGGTTCATTGTCACTGCCAGAGATGACAGTACCCTTAACCGTCTGAGCATTGAGGACACCCGCTCCGATTCCTAACATTGCCTGGAACACCAACATGATGGCTACCAGAGCAACTTTGCAGAGCATGTGGCTCTGCGAGAATTTCTGAGATGTTTTTCTCATAATTACTTTAGGTTTAAATTAATAATTGTTGCTTCTAGGTGTAATATAGGGCCTATGTAACATAGGTCGAATATTGCCTTTATATAAATAAGGTATAAGCCTCGGTTATGAGGATTGCCTCGATTTATCGTTGTTTACATTTACTTTTCGGGGGCAAAGATAGATAAAAAACAGACACAATGGGGTATGTTTTGGTTAATCAATTACGTATAAAATGTTGCGCAACCTACATTTTTTAACGAAAAAGCACCAAAATGTAGCATAAAATACATTTTGGTGCAAAAATAGTTTAATTAATATGATATTTTATCAACCCCGGCATCGGAGCTTTCAATATCTGGGAAATCTTGAGATGAAACTCATCCTCCATCACATTTTTCAAAGGTGATTCAAAGTAATAGGCAATGCTTCCAACAAAACCAAGCATCGGGATTTCTTCTTCCAAGGATGAATGCCATGCCTTCATGCCAGGCTCCAACTGACTTATATCCTCGGTGCTCGCCTTGACATATTTAATATAAGGTGTTAGATTCTTTGCGTAGAACTGATTGAAACTCTCCAGTATCATGCGATAGAGTGACATCGCTTCGTTCAGTTCGTCAGTCCCGTTCTCATGTTTCTCACCTTCTGCTATCTGTTCTGAGATAAAAGGACAGATGGAAGCCAAGAAGCGATTGGCAAGCGGCTGTCTGTACACCTTATTAATAATAGTAGGATAATCCAAGCCCGACCAGGCAAGATATTTATTCTTTAGCGATACAGGCAATGTGCCCTTGAAGATACCATTGAGGAAAAGTTTGCCGATTACTGCCCCACTACCCTCATCGCCCAGGATATATCCCAACGGAGGCGTGTTCATCACAATCTTCTCTCCATCGTAAAGACAACTGTTGGCACCGGTTCCCAAAATACAGGCGATACCCGGTTTCTTGCCAAACAGGGCACGGGCTGCGCCCAGCATATCGCCTTCAGCCTCAACCTTGGCTTCGGGGAAAGACTGCTGCAAGAGTGATTTCATGCGAGACTTCATCGCCTCGGTTACTCCACTGCCATAAAAGAAAACCTCCTGAGGCTGCTCTGACAGAACAAGTTCCTTACACAACACATCCAAAATCTCGGCATCACTCTGATGAATCGGACTGATGCCCTGCGTCTTACAGGTAACCATCACGTTACCCTGTTCATCAACCAGAGCCCAATCGGTCTTGGTGCTGCCACTATCTGCTATGAGTATCTTCATATTCTTATCTGATTAATTAACGTATCCTTTGACGTTGCAAATGTAATCAATTTATATGAAAAATGCAAAAGATAACCCTAAAAATCGAACGTAAAGGTGCTAATATATCAAAAAAGGCGATTTTCTCTTTGCTTTTTCACGAATTATTAATAACTTTGCAGTCAAATTTACTAAATATGAAGAAGAGACTATACATCATAATTCTGCTGATGGTGGCATTCGTACTGCCCAGTAATGCTGTGCTCAAGGAAGCCAACCTGGACACAACGCTCTATATGCTGCGTACAGAATTGACCAACTATCACATAGACTTGGAGAAACAGAACCAAGCTGCCAAGGCTCAACAGTTGGCTGTGATTCAGGAGCTCATCAGTATTGTGAAACAGGCTGACCAGAACTCCATCATGCTCTATTCGCAGCGCAATGGGTATATTTTCGACATGACGTATGCCTGTCATGAGGCTACAGAGCAGTTTAAGAAGTTTAAGTCGAAGGCTGTTCCTTTCCGCCAGATGATCAAGAAGAACAATGTTGAGGTGGCGCGTTTCGATTCGCTCATCAACTATCTCTACGGCATGAACACCATGTTTCTCAGCGAAGAAGCACAGGTGAACCGAAACGTTGACCTGACTCTGGCAGTCAATATCCGCCGCCAGCTGGTAGAGAAACAGAAACAGCTGCAAGCCTATGTGCAGGCTTACGACCGAACCGACCGTAAGTTACAGGCGCTCAACGACTATGCCAACCGCAGATACGAAGATATCCAGAACAGCATCTTCAATAATGGAGACGACAACTATCTGCGTATACTCCGCAATATCAGCATGAACTATAAGGAGGCGAAGACATCTGTAACCGAGAAATACAAGCCCGTACCGGGCATGATGTCGCAATGGGATGTTCGTATCATCTTCATCCTCTTTGGTATCATCGTCTTCTGGGGACTAATCTCCATCTTCCTCAATCTCTTTACCATCCGCATCGTGATTACCCAACTCATGAAGCATGGTATGTTCGAGAACAGAAAGGAAAGTTTTATGGCAAAACGACCATGCCTTATCATGGCGATGACGGTAGTAACCTTCGCATTCATCCTGGGTATCGTAAGAATGGCGGTTACCCAGAACTTCGTGATTATGGCAAGCCAGCTGCTGGTAGAATATTCCTGGCTGGTTGGCGTCATCCTGGTATCTATCCTGCTACGTGTAGACAACGATAAGATCAAGAATACCTTCCGTATCTATTCGCCATTGATGCTGGTAGGTTTCATCGTTATCGTATTCCGTATCATCCTGATACCAAACGACCTGGTAAACCTTATCTTTCCACCAGTCCTCCTGCTCTGCGCTCTCTGGCAGTGGAATGTGATTGGCAGAAAGCACAACCAGGTATTGCGCACCGACAAGACATACGCATTCATATCGCTTGCCGTATTCGGAGTAAGTACCATTTTTGCCTGGACAGGTTTCACACTGCTTGCCGTCCAGCTTATCATCTGGTGGACGATGCAGCTTACCTGCGTGCTTACCATCACCTGTTGCGAGGGATGGCTCAGCGTATATGCCAAGCGTAAGAAGTTGGCTGACAAGGCGATTACCGACAAATGGCTGTATCGCCTTATCTATAAGGTATTGCTCCCTATTTCAGGCGTACTCTCGTTCATCATCTCTATCTATTGGGCTGCAGATGTATTCAACATGAGTGATACGACATGGGAGATATTCAACAAGGACTACATCAAGACCAGCAACTTCACAGCATCGCTTTTCAGTATTTCAGAGGTAGCTTGTCTGTACTTCCTGTTCAACTACATCAACATTACTTCTGTAGATTTCATGCGTCATCACTTCGAGAAGGCAGACCCGGCATCGGCTGCTTCAAAGATTGTGATGTTCAAAAACGTGATGCAGGTGATTATCTGGGGTATCTGGCTGATGATAGCCTTGAACGTATTCCAGGTAGGAAAATCATGGCTGCTTGCTATCTTTGCCGGCTTATCAACCGGTCTGGGTTTTGCATCAAAGGATATTCTCGAGAACATCTACTACGGCATCTCTCTGATGATGGGCCGTGTGAAGGTGGGTGACTATATCATCTGCGACGGCACCCGTGGTAAGGTAAGCAGTATCAGTTATACCTCTACGATGCTGGAGGCTACCGACGGTTCGGTCATAGCCTTCCAGAACTCGCAGCTCTTCTC
>PPYE01233469.1_pt1 | contig 16675 bp, 22 predicted proteins | sample 1559881 | NCBI WGS metagenome assembly PPYE01 (sample SAMN08240022, study PRJNA423297) | Human gut metagenome, whole genome shotgun sequencing project. | reverse complement strand
TGGCTTAATTATATGATTTTAAATCTAAAATTTGGTGGCCCCTGTTGGGTTTGAACCAACGACCAAGCGATTATGAGTTAGAATGCAACTTCTTACCTAAAAATACTTATCTATAATTTTCAATTATTTATCTGGTTAGTGATTACTGTATAAATAACCAGAAATACTCTAAAATACTCCTTTGCGGTATCCTATAGGTATCCTAGAGCAAAACAAGCGATATGCAGGATACCCGGATCGCTTGGTATGGGGTGTTTGTGGAAACATTCAAATTTACGAAAGTTAAGCTCGAAAGCTTGCCGCCGGCCGAACGAGGTCAGGTTGAGTACGGCGACACCATTGTTAATGGCCTGCGGGTTCGCGTGGGTGTTAGCGGCGTTAAAAGTTTCTGTATCTCCAGAAAGCGCAACGGGAAATTCATCCGGGCCACGCTTGGACGCTTTCCAGACCTTACGATAGATAACGCCAGGGCAAAGGCTCTCGAACTGCTGGGAGACGTTGCAACTACTGGCAAAAATCCCAACGTAGAAAGACGCACTAACGAAAAGGCATCTGTTACGCTTGCGGATGCTTTGGATACCTACATCGAGAGCCGTGATGCAAGACTAAGCGCAGATACAGCAAAGCAATATCGCTCTATCCTGCAAAATTATTCAGGCGACTGGATGAAACAGCCAATCGCTTCTATCAGTCGTGAACGTGTGGAAACCAGGCATAAAGCTGTTACCGATGGTTCCGTTTGGTTTGGCGCGGACAAGTCAACACTTCGTGCTGGAGTTGGAACCGGCAGTAAAGCACAGGCCGATCTCTGGGCGCGGATTTTACGTGCTATATGCCGTTTCGCACACGATCATTATCGGGACAATGACGGCAAAACCTTACTCCCTGACCCTCCAACAATGGTTCTTAGTACAAAGCGTAAGTGGCATGGAACTGTCAGAAAGACAGAGCGCATACGCACCAATGAGCTTGGCAGATGGTTTAATGCTTTATCTACCGTGCGTGATATTGCCGAACAAGGGCGAGATGATATTGCTGCCGCTGTATGTGATGCCGTGGAAATGGCTATTTTCACCGGACTGCGTAAATCTGAGATTTTAGAGCTTAGCTGGGATAGGGTTAATCTGGGTGGCCGCTATTTCTGGATTGACACCACAAAGAACGGCGATCCGCTTGAGCTGCCAGTTACTGAAACCCTTCTGAAGTTATTTCGCCGCCGGGCCAAAATGAAATCTGCCGATGGTTTATTGGTTTTTCCTGGCAACAAGGGAGTTATTAAAGAGTACAGGCACATTATTGAACGCATAAGCGCTGCCACTGTACCAGAGGAAAACCCTGATTTACTCAAGCCGATACCTTTTAAATGGCATGATGCCCGCCGCACTTTCGGCACTGTTGCTGAGCTGGTGGGCGTCGGAAACTACATTCTAAAACGATTACTAAACCATCGGACGATGAGAAGCGCCGATGTGACTCAGGGCTATTTGCATTTTAGTGCTGATGAACTGATGGAGCCAGCTACAAGAATAGAACGGGCAATACTCGAACATTCCGGAAAAATTGAGAGTAAAAAATCAATTGATTTAAGGTTATTTTCAGTATTGGAAAGTTTAAATGATGAAGAAAAAAGAAAGTTAATCTTTCAGTTATCAGAACATGAAAATTCGAAGGAGGTTTTATGAAAAAAAGAACACTGGAACAGCTGGAAGATGATTTGGAGTATTATGAGTCATTTATTAAAGAATACATGTCGGTAATAGAAGGGCATGGGAATCCAGAGTTTACAATGGCATTCGGTAAACGCGGGGAGAGGAAACTAATTTCCTATGAAGAAATGCAGTCTTATTCGCTAGATGAAAGATATGAGCTTTCAAAAAAAATACACACTGATACTTTTTGGTGTGATGAAAGTGAGACAACAAAAGCTATAAGAATTTTGTACGTCCTTGGTTTTAGAGATTTGGCATTTGCTGTTCATAAAGTAAGTGCTGAACATGCAATAAATAAAGATTTTAGTGATAAAATTAACGAAATCAAGCGACAGGTTAGCTTGAAAAAAGTAAACAGCAAAGGTGGGAAAAATAGAACCAGTCGCCATAAAGTTACCGCTTTACAAATTGCCTCATCTACATGGAAAGAAGTTCCCGGAGCCAGCATGGAAAGCCTTTCAAGAAAAATTTATGAACATTTGAACAAAAAACACAGGGATACTCCTGAGCCAGGGACGATCAAGACCTGGCTCAGAACGTCAGGATTGAATCCTGAACAATTACCGAAAATTAAAGACTACGAACTAGTTATAAAGTAGTAATGTGAATGGTTAAGTACTTAACTTACACTGTAAGTACTTAACCGAGCGTGAAACTACTTAGCTACTTCGTTAAGTAGTTTTTGCATCTAACAGATTCTAAATATCAATCTTAAAGTATCATCATTGTTAATCTAGAATACATGGTGATATTTATGCGTATCCATCCATCAGCTCTTATCCTTGAAAAGTTTACTCGTGCAGAAGCCGCCGTGTATCTTGGGGTTAATACCCAGACTCTCGCTAATTGGGCCAGCACTGGCAGGGTGAAAATTCCACATCATAAAGTTGGCAGGAAAGTTATCTATATGAAGTCTGATTTGGATAGCTATCTCGATTCAACGCGCCGTGTACAAACCGTTTAATTAATTACAGGTAATCAACGATGAAAAAATTATATGCCCTTGCGGGGCAGGGATTCGATCACTCTGAAAACAGCCTGATTGATAATTCAGTACCAACGATGAGCAGCCTACAAATGGTTGACTACATCAATGCTGACCGTAAAGCGAAGGCCGAAGCGGAGGGGCTGACCTTCCCCTGTAAAGAATACCGGGTACTGCAACACAAGGATTTTCTCAAGAAAACACCGAAGGTTTTAGGTGAGGAGCACTCAGCGAAATTTTTCGCTCAGTACAAAGACAGCACAGGGAGATATCTGCCGTGCTATCAGTTCCCGAAGCGTGAAGCCTGCCTGATGGCTATGAGCTACAGCTACGAACTTCAGGCGGCGGTATATGACTACATGGAAGAACTGGATCGCCAGAAAGGTGGTTATTTGGCCCACACCATCAATGAACTTCAACATATCGTTGCTTCCGCTCGCCAGTTCTCTGATGAAGATTCCAGTGATGCGGGGCGTCGTCTGAGAAAACGCCAGGATGATTTGGTGCTGCTGGAGAAAGCGGAATTTCTGGTTAAAAACCTGAGCCAGTTACCGCTGAACTTTGGGGGAGGTACTTCTGGTGCTAAATAAAACAAAGGCAGCTTTGCAGAGCTGCCAATGTCACTACCAAATGTTTAAGCAAGAACAGAATACCAGGGTTAGCGCTGGTGGTCAAAGCTTGAGCCAACGAAATCCGTACGTACAAATTAACCGCGTACGTTTAACGTACGGACATCGTTACCCATTGAATAATTTTAATTATCGCGAAATGCGAGAACTGGCTAACACATTGATTATTCCGAAGAACGCAAATGGTGCTGTTCGGCTTCCTCAAATTGAGGCTCTCGAAGAAATCAATAACTTAGTACCTGAAAGTCACTTGGTTCATGGTTCGTCCACCATCGGTGGCTGGGTAAGCGAAGCGTTTTTGTATCATGAGGAAAATCATAATGTTGCGGTTTTGCACCGTAATCCAGAGTTGGCTTACGAGAAGGTAGTAACACATAGTTACCAGGTTAACCGCATCGCTAAAAGATACGCAGACAGCCAACCCTCTTTAAGAGGTGAGCCTCTGCACAACTCATTAAAAGTTGCGCAAAACAGACCATTTTTAAGAGGGGCAGTTCACAGCATTACGGGGAGTAACCCTGTTCAGCCTTTTGGCTCGATGCCGCGCTTATCAAGTTCACGGCGCAAAAGGCGTTTTATCCATCCCGACTTATTATCGTCACCGTCTTCTTTCATCGCTAAAGCGAGCCGCTCTGACAGTTCTTTATCGAGTCTGAGCTGCACAACATGGCGCTCTTTATTTTCGCTTGTTGACATTGTCAACTCCTGTGGTCTAGTCTGTAGTGGAGTTGACAATGTACTACATTGCATGACTTTTAGTAAAGCAAAGCCCGGCAGTGGTGGAACACTAACCGGGCCTCTAACCACCACCGTTAGCGAAAGTAACGAGGCAGCTATGAAAGATCTTATCACACACCCGCAAGGGCGGAATAACTACATCTGGCGTTTTCTCGCACTGAGCGCCATCGGGCGCAACGTCATTCACATCACAGCTACCACCGAACGCGAAGCCCGTGAGCAATCACCGGCTGGCTGCGTGATGGTATTCGCTGGCCGTCTGCCTGTGGAGGATAGCCATGCGTGAGCCAATCTGTCTGGAGCAGGCCGAATATAAATCAGCGCTGGCCGCTTCACTCTTTGAAACCATTCTGGAAAAAGCCTGTGCTGAGTGTTCGGAAACCCTGCTGAACCATATCTCACTGGCATGTGACCTTAATCAGGAAATTCACCGGGCATTAATCGCCGAGCTGGGTATGGGAGGAGCGAAATGAGACAGGTTCCTTTTGATGTTTTGATACATGCGGAGAACGCCCTTTCAGCCAGTGAAGATGCTATGGCTGTTCTGGCGATATGGATCGACAGCATACCCAATGGTGACGAATACCATTCCGAAGCCTGCCGGGTAAGCGCGGTTATGTCGCTGCTTCACAACGGCATCACTGAATTGGTGAAGGCGCGGGAGGCTTACAGTGCGAAATCCTGAAATCAACGATAGCTGGAAGGATAAGCGCGGCGAACTGGTCACGGTGAAAGATAACGCATTTAACCGGGTAACGTTTGTGCGTGATGGTTACGATTTTCCGTGCATCTTTCCGCTGGAAAGGTTCGTTAAAGAGTTCACTTTCGTTAGCTGGGGGCTGAAAGATGAAAAACGCGCCTAATGTGAAAACCCTCCCGCGCGACAAAATGGAGGAGGCCATCATCTTTGCTGGAACGGGAGCATGGAAAGCCGCTCAGGATTACCAGAAAGGGAAGGGCGAGCATGGAGACGATGTTCCGCCTGTGGTTCTGGATCACACTCAACTGGCGGAATTGCCACACCTGCGCATTGTTGATAAAGGCCGTCGATTTGCCCGTGTCTGTCAGGCCGGGCTTATCGAGCAAAACCAAATCAGCATGATTGCAAATAAGCTGTGTGAGGCTGGCGTTACCAATGCTGAGTTTATCAACGAAAAAGGCGAGAAAGAGGACTGGACACCATTGATGAAACGTCTGGAAGACGAGCCCCTTATGGTGACTACGAGGGGAAGTGCTACGCCAGCGCTTAACCAGATGGGAGCCAGCCAGCGCGGGGAAGTTCTGCTTGCTCATTACGATGGCAATCTGGCGATCCATGCTGATTCCGACACGGTTCATCATTACAACGGCGTGGTGTGGGTTCCGCTTTCGGATAAAGAGCTGCAGCGAGAAATGGCGCAGATTTTTATTGATTCCGAAGTCGCCTATTCGCAGAACGCGATTAAATCCGCTGTCGATACAATGAAGCTGGGCCTCCCGGTAATGGGTAACACAGCCCGTAACCTGATTGGTTTCAGCAACGGGGTTTTTGATACCCGGTTAGGCCAATTTCGACCGCATGATAAAAAGGACTGGCTTATCGTTGCGAGCGAATTGCCATTCAGCGAACCAGCAGAAGGTGAAACTCTGGCAACCCATGCGCCTAACTTCTGGAAATGGCTCCGCCGCTCTGTGGCGGATAATGACCGAAAAGCAGACCGCGTACTGTCTGCGCTGTTTATGGTGCTGGCGAACCGGTACGACTGGCAGCTGTTTCTTGAGGTAACGGGGCCGGGCGGAAGTGGTAAAAGTGTTATGGCTGAGATCTGCACGATGCTGGCGGGCAAGGCCAACACCGTATCGGCGAGCATGGCGGCGCTGGAGAACCCAAGGGAAAGGGCGCTGGTAGTGGGCTATTCGCTGATTATCATGCCGGATATGACCCGGTACGCTGGCGACGGCGCAGGGATTAAAGCTATCACTGGCGGGGATAAGGTAGCCATTGACCCTAAACACAAAGCGCCATATTCAACCCGTATACCTGCGGTGGTGCTGGCCGTCAATAACAATGCCATGTCGTTCAGCGACAGAAGCGGGGGGATTTCCAGACGGCGGGTGATTTTCAACTTCTCCGAAGTGGTACCGGAAAACGAACGCGATCCTATGCTGGCCGAGAAGATTGAAGGTGAGCTGGCTGTAATCATTCGCCACCTGCTCACTCGCTTTTCCAGGCAGGACGAAGCCAAACAGCTTTTGCATGAGCAGCAAAAATCAGAAGAAGCGCTGGCCATCAAACGTGAGGGTGATTCGCTAGTGGACTTCTGCGGCTACCTGCTGGCGTCGGTGGCGTGTGACGGGATGTTTATCGGTAACGCAGAGATTGTGCCATTCAGCCCGCGAAAATATCTGTATCACGCCTACATGGCATACATGCGGGCCAATGGACTGAATAAGCCCGTATCGTTAATGCGGTTCGGTACGGATATGCCGGGTGCAATGGCCGAGTATGGGAAGAAGTATGACAAGCGGAAGACCAAGCACGGTATCAGATCAAACGTAACCCTGCATGATGATTCAGAAGACTGGATGCCTATGTGTGCCGATACAACAAAAGAATAACGGATGAGAAAATCAAAAGTAATGGGATAAGTGTTCACCACTGTTCACCATGTATAAAAATCATTAAATAACAATATGTTAATGGGTGAACACTTTTTAATGAAGTGTTCACCAAGTATTCACCTGTTCACCCTGTTTTATCTTTTCCTCAGTTTGAGGTGAAGGGTTGGGTGAACACTAGTGAACACCTGAAAGAATAGTATTCACCCTGTAACTATATGAATTTAATTAATAAATTATCAAAGGTGAACAGGTGAACACTTAAACGTATATTTTTTAATTTTATAGCTCAGGAGAAATAAATGAGTGTGAATAAAATCGAACTGGAAAACCTGAAACGTGACCTGAAGGCAATTATTGATGCAGGGATAAGCCCTTCTCACGCACTTGAAGCATTGAGGCTTATTGAGCAACGCAGGATCACTTCCAGCCTGGAATACCTGGGATCAATCATGGAACACGCACCGTGGAATATTAAAAGCTAATATTTTTGTAAATTATTTGTACTCATGTTTACTCATTCTTACCCCCGTCTTTTGCGGGGGTTTTCTTTATATTTTTCATGTATATCTTGAAGAGTGGCACTCAGACGTGAGCCGCCACAGGCCGTTTAATCAAGCTGTAGTGAGTACAGCCTGAGAGAGTCAGAAAAAGGTTAAACGGCCTTACCCCTTCCCGCGCTGGTTTCACGTCTCAACGTTAATTGTTACGGAAACCACTCATGAAAAAATTACTCGAATTACGCCAGCAGAAAGCCGCACTCAAAACCCAGATGCGTTCCATGCTGGATAAAGCCGACACCGAAAAGCGCAGCCTGAACGAAGAAGAGGGCAAAAAGTTCGACGAACTCCGCGCACAGGCTGATGCGCTTGAAGTTGAAATCAACCGCCTTGAAGCCGTTGCCGACGATCAGCGCAATCTGCCTGGTACTTCCGTTGAAGGTAAAGGCGTGAGCAACGATGAGCTGCGCCACTACATCATGACCGGCGATACCCGCTCACTCACCACGCTGGTGCAGGCTGACGGCGGTTATACCGTTATCCCTGAGCTGGACAAAGAGATCATGCGCCAGTTGCAGGATGACAGCGTGATGCGCTCCATCGCCACGGTGAAGACCACCAAAACCAACGAATATCAAAAACTGGTATCTGTGGGCGGCGCGACGGTAAATCGCGGTACTGAAGGTGAAGCACGAACCGAGACCAGTACGCCGAAGGTGGAGCGCGTTGATATAAAACTCAACCCGATCTACGCCTACCCGAAAACCACTCAGGAGATTCTCGACTTCTCCGAGGTGGATATTCTGGGCTGGTTGTCTTCTGAAATCTCCGACACTTTCAGCGCTACCGAAGAAAATGATTTTGTTAACGGCGACGGTACGAAGAAATCTAAAGGCTTCCTGGCTTATCCTCGTGCGGCCACCAGCGATAAAACCCGCCCGTTCGGTACGCTGGAGAAGATGGAAACAGCTGCTGTTACCTCTGATGGCCTGATCGACCTGCTGTACAAGCTGAAAGCCAAATACCGCAAAAACGCCGTGTGGGTGATGAACTCCAATACCGCTGCCACGCTTCAGAAGCTGAAGAACGGTAACGGGGATTACATCTGGCGCGATCGTCTGGTTGACGGTTCTCCCGATACCCTGCTGGGCCGTCCGGTTCAGTATCTGGAAACCATGCCGGACGCGGAGGCAGGTAAAGCATTCCTCGCGGTAGGCGACTTCAAGCGCGGCTATTTCATCGTGGATCACACCACTGGTGTGCGTACCCGCCCGGACAACATCACCGAACCGGGTTTCTACAAGGTGCATACCGATAAATACCTGGGCGGCGGCGTGGTGGACTCCAACGCCATCAAGGTGCTTGAGCTTTCCGGCTCCGGTTCCTGATTTGACGTTTAAGGGGCTGCGGCCCCTTTTTGCCCTCTGTGGAGTCCAACAATGAAAACAATCGATTTTGAAATCCGTACCTCCGAACTGAGCGCCAGCAACAAAAAGCTGGTGGGCTATGCCGTGCGCTGGAACAGCCTGTCAGAGGTGATCTGGGATGAGTTCCGCGAGCAGTTTGCGCCGGGAGCGTTTAAAGACAGCCTGGCATCCGGTAGCGATGTGCGGGCGTTGTACGAGCACAACTATACCCAGCTGCTGGGCCGCACTAAATCCGGCACGCTGGTGCTGTCCGAAGACGATACCGGGCTGCGCTTCGAGCTGACCCCGCCGAATACCCAGCTTGGCAACGATGTGCTGGAGCTGGTGGAGCGCGGGGATATCTCCGGCATGAGCTTCGGTTTCCGTGCGCTGAAAGAGGCGTGGGATATTGCTCAGTCTCCATATCTGCGCACTGTTACCGCTGCCGAACTACGGGAAATCACCGTTACTTCCATGCCTGCTTACCCTGAATCCGGCGTTGAAATTGCGCATCGTTCTCTTTTTGCTCAACATCCTGAACTGCGCCGTGCTGGTGATAATCGTCGGCGTTGGGCTGACTTAGCGGGGCTGTGATATGTGGAATATCTGGCCTTTTAGCCGCAAGTCTGACCAATCCGAACAGCGCAGTATGACCATTGATGAGTTTCTGGCGATGGCAGGGATTCCAAATACCGGATCAGGCGAATATGTGTCTGCGGGTACTGCGGAATCTCTGCCGGCGGTGATGAACGCCGTGTCAGTTATTAGTGAGGCTGTGGCAACCATGCCCTGCTACCTGTATCGGGTTCGTAATGATAACGGGCGTGAGGCACGGGAATGGCTGAGTAATCACCCGGTAGATTTTCTGCTGAATGAGCAGCCGAATATTTGCCAGACGCCTTACCAGTTCAAGCGCACGATGATGCGCCACTGTCTGCTGAACGGTAACGCCTATGCGGTGATCCAGTGGGGCCGCGACGGCCAGCCACAATCCCTGCATCCGTATGCGCCGGGTGCGGTTGTTCCTGAGCGGATCGGCGAGCATAAGTACAAATACACCATCACCGAGCCGTTTACCGGGGCTGTGCGTACCTATTTGCAGGAAGAGATTCTGCACCTGCGTTATTCCACTGATGACGGTTTTCTGGGGCGCTCGCCGATCACCATCTGCCGGGAGGCGCTGGGGTTAGGTCTGGCCCAACAGCGCCACGGTGCCAGCATTATGAAAGATGGCATGATGGCGGCGGGCGTGATCACTACAGCTGAATGGCTCGACAGCGTGAAGGGTAAGCAGGCACTGGACGCACTGGAACGTTACAAAGGTGCGAAGAATGCCGGTAAAACGCCAATCCTTGAAGGGGGTATGGACTACAAGCAGCTTGGCATGAGCAATCAGGATGCCGAGTGGCTGGCCTCCCGCCGCTTCACCATCGAAGATATTGCCCGCATGTTCAACGTGTCGCCCATCTTCCTGCAGGAATACAGCAACAGCACCTACAGCAATTTTAGTGAGGCAAGCCGCGCCTTTCTCACAATGACTATGCGCCCGTGGCTGGCGAACTTCGAGCAGCAGATTAAATCCGCGTTGCTGGTGGCTTCTCCTGTGCCGGGTATTCGTTATCAGGTGGAATTTGATTCCGCTGATCTTCTCCGCGCTACTCCTACCGAACGCTACGCAACCTATGAGCGCGGCATCAAGAACGGGATCCTGAATCCTAACGAGGCCCGCGAACGCGAGGGGATGCCACCGCGTGAAGGCGGTGACGAATTCAGCCAGGCATGGAAGCAGGAAGTCACTGTGAGCAAGGGCAATAAGGATGGTGACGAATGAGAGCCGGAAAGATGAAACGCCGCGTCACGATTCAGCAGTTCGTCAGTCACCAGGACCCGAACACGGGTTCAGTCACTAAAGAATGGCGCGATGTTGCCACCGTTTGGGGGGAGATAGACAGCGTAAGCGGGCGGGAGCTTGTAGCCGCCCAGGCTGAACAGTCAGAGATGACGGTCAGAATCTGGATTCGCTATCGCAAAGGCGTTACCACCAAAAACAGACTGACCTGCACAGAAAAAGGAATGCCTGTAACCATCTACGACATCAAAGCTGTTCTGCCTGATGCAGATCGTACCCGCCTTGAAATTATGTGCACCGGAGGGCTGACCAGTGGCTGAAACTATTGAACTTGCTGAAGCAAAACTTCACTGCCGTATTGATGGCGATGATGAAGATTTGCTCATTCAGGCTTACATCGATGCGGCTCTGGAGGTTTGCCAGAAACATATCGGCAAGCGGTTTGATAGTGGGCTGGAGCTTACCCCGGCTATCAAAATCGGTTGCCTGATGTACGTCTCTCAGTTGTACGAGTACCGCACGATGATTAGCGATGTGGAGGCGAAAGAGGTTCCTCTTGCTGTCTCAGCGCTGTGGTCTGTCTATCGTGATGTGGGGGTGTACTGATGCCGTGGCAACCCTTACGCCGTTGCACTGAGCCGGGATGCAACAAGCGCGTGAAGTCTGGTAAATGCGATGAGCATAAACGGGAGGTGTGGCGGGCACAGGATGCCAGACGCGGCCACCGTCGCGCCCGTGGTTACTCAGCAGCATGGGAGAAGTATCGCGCCCAGTATCTAAAACGCTATCCCCTGTGCGCTGAGTGCCAGAAGCAGGGCCTCTTCGTTCCTGCAAAGATTGTCGATCACATCATCCCTATCGACGGCGGTGATGATGTTCTGTTCTGGCCTGAGTGGAATCACCAGCCGTTATGCCAGACGCATCATAACCAGAAGACCACACAGCAAGACCCCATCACCAAAGCCAACCGCAAAGCGGGGATGTACAGCGAACAGGAAGAGCGGGCAGCACAGCGCAATAACTGGATGTATGAGGTTGATCATGAATGAGAAAGACGTAGTGAATCTGTATCAGTCGCTGGCCCGATGCCGTGATGGCTTCATGCAGACCCGCACCAGACGCGATGAGCGCCAGCCTGTGCAGCGCATGAGTGAACGTGACCGGGAGTTGCGGGAATGCTTCCGCAACCGCTGACAGGCCGCACCGATGGGGTGGGGGAGGTTTTCAGGACGAACACGAGGGCGCCAGGCACCACCCGCCCCCTCAAATTTTTTCGCACGGTGATTTTTTTGAAAATAAAACGAAAAGGAAAACAGTAAGTTATGGCAAGACCACCCAAACCGCCCGCTTACCTTGATGAAATCGCGGCGCAGCAGTGGAAAGCAAAGGCGAAGCAACTGGCGGAACGCGGTGATCTGACGCCTGCCGACTGGAACAACCTTGAGCTTTATTGCGTCAACTACTCGATGTACCGCAAAGCCGTGGAGGACCTTGCCGCGCGGGGATTCAGCATTGTGAACAGCCAGGGTGGTGAGAGTCGCAACCCGGCCCTGAGCGCAAAGGCTGATGCCGAAAAAATTCTCATAAAAATGTCGTCTCTGCTGGGCTTTGATCCGGTAAGCCGTCGCCGCAACCCGCCTGAAACTGAAGAGGAAGACGAACTTGACCGCATGGAATGATTACGCCATCGCCATAAAATCGGGCGAAATTCCGGCCTGTAAGCGGGTAAAACAGGCCGTCGAAAGGTACTTTTCAGACCTGAATGACCCCCGTTACGTGTTCGATACAGCGACCGTAGAGCGGTTTATTGCGTTCTCCCGGCTTTGTCCTCACGTCAAAGGGCCGTTGCGCGGTCAGCCTATCATGCTGGAGCCGTGGCAGCAGTTCGCCTTTGCTAACCTGCTGGGCTTTAAGGTCAGTGCTACGGGGCGCAGGAAGTACAGCAGCGCCTTTATCGAGGTGCCGCGTAAGAATGCCAAATCCACCGTAGCTGCAATGCTGGCTAACTGGTTTCTGGTGATGGAGCAGGGCCAGCAAGACATTTACACGGCGGCGGTGAGCCGGGATCAGGCTCGTATCGTGTTCGACGATGCCCGTCAGATGTGCCTGCTGTCAAAACCGCTGAAAAAGCGCGTGAATATTCAGGCTCATAAAATGATTTTCCCGAAGAATAACAGCCTGTTAAAGCCGCTGGCGGCGAAAGCGGCCACCATCGAGGGGACGAATCCCAGCCTGGCTATTGTCGATGAGTACCACCTTCACCCGGATAACGGCGTTTACTCCGCACTTGAGCTGGGTATGGGGGCACGTCCTGAAGCGGTTTTATTCGCCATCACCACCGCCGGGAGTAACGTTGTTTCTGCCTGCAGGCAGCATTACGACTACTGCTGTCAGATTCTGGCCGGGGAAGAGAGCAACGATTCGCTGTTTGTTCTGATTTACGAACTGGACGACGAAAGCGAGGTTGATCAGCCTGAAATGTGGATCAAGGCTAACCCCAACCTGCATGTGTCCGTTGATGCGGCAAAACTGGAGGCCACTATCCAGAAAGCACGGGGCATCCCGTCGCAATGGGTGGAGATGCTGACCAAACGTTTCAATATCTGGTGTCAGGGTTCCACACCGTGGATGGGCGCGGGGGCCTGGGACGCCTGCAAACTCGACTATGAAGAAAGCGAGCTGGCCGGAATGGAATGTTATGCAGGTCTGGACTTGTCCTCAACCAGCGATATCACCAGTGTAAATTACGCTTTTCCGTTCGACAGGGAGATTAGGTTACTGACAAGGCACTATCTGCCGGAAGCGACACTTAATAATGTTTCCAATAAAAACCGCGCCATTTACCGCCAGTGGGTGAAAGCAGGCTGGATTCGTACCACTCCCGGCGACTGCATCGATTATGACCGCATCCGCGACGATATTCTGCGCGATGCCGAAACATTCAATATCCGTCTGGTGGGCTTCGATACGTGGAACGCCACGCATCTGCGTACCCAACTACAGGGGGCGGGCCTTGACGTAGAGCCGTTCCAGCAAACCTATCTGAAATTCAGCCCGGTAGCGAAATCGTTTGAAGTGTTCGTTAACCGCAAGGTGGTGCGCCATCGCGGCGATCCGGTACTGGCCTGGGCGATTGGTAACGTGGTGATGGAGTCCGACGCCAACGCCAATATCAAGCCCAACAAGAAGAAATCCTCCAACAAGATTGATCCGGCAGTGGCTGCGTTAATGGCGTTCGGCACATTCCAGGCTGAGCATGAGGATTTTGCATTTGATATGAGCGAAAGCCACAAAGATCGCCTCAGTCATTTTGACGGGGTGTAAGGAGAAAGATTATGGCAGGTAAATCATTAGGCACTCTCACCATTGACCTGATCGCCAGAACCGGCGGTTTTGTCCAGGGTATGGATAAAGCCGAACGTTCATCACAAAAATGGCGGGATAACGTTAAAAAAGATGCCGCAGCCGTGGGTTCAGCCCTTGCTGCTGTTGGCACAGCCGCAGCAGCGGCGGCTATCGGTGTTAGTGCCGCTGGTATTGCACTGGTAAAAAATACCTCAGAGCAGATCACTGAAACTGATCGCTGGGCTAAATCGCTAAAAATGTCTACTCAGGATTTGCTTTCATGGCAGTTTGCTGCTGAGAAAGCAGGGTTGACCGGGGATAATATTGCTGACATCTTCAAGGATATTAACGATAAAGTCGGCGATGCTGTCCTGAACAAGTCAGGTGAGGCTGCTCAGGCTCTGGATACTCTCGGGCTTTCAGCTGAGAAACTGGCCCAGCAATCCCCTGATAAGCAGTTACTGGCTATCAGCTCGGCATTGCAAAAAATCCCCTCTCAGGCCGGGAAAACTAATATCCTCGAAAGCCTGGGGAATGACCTGTCAAAAATGCTGCCGTTGTTCGACAACAATAACGAGAAGCTGAAGCAGTTTATCCAGCTGTCAAAAGATTTTGGTGTCGCTCCGCCCCAGGAGGATATTGATAACCTGGTTAAGGTTAATCAGTTTTTCCAGGATATTGAGAGCAGTGCACAGGGGTTAAAGATCGAGATTGCCAGTGGCCTGGCTAAAGTAGACCTCTCACCGATTCAGGATGGACTTGATGATATCCGGGATGTGTTTACCGATCCTGCTGTTCTGTCAGGTCTGGCAAAGCTGGTCGGAGGGATGGCGGAACTTGTTGGTTGGATGGGTAAGCTAAGTTCTGAATCTGCTAATTTTCTCAGCCATATATTTGAAGTGCCTGACAGGTTTAAGGCGGGTGGCTGGTACGAGTTTGAAAAAAATCAGAGATTAGGAGCAATAGCAGATACGCTTCAATCAGATTTAGGGGTAATAACTAAACCATCTTCAAACTCTGAGTTGCCAATAAATAATAACCTGCTCCCCGGGCAGAGCAATCAGAAACAAACTCAAAAGCCTGATGCTGAGGCAAAAAAACTTGAAAGTGCCTATAAAGCCGTAGAACAGTCATATTTAAAGCAAATTGCGCTGGTGGATCAGCTAACCGGGAAAACCAAAGACGCCACTGAAGTAGAAAAACTACATTTCGATTTAGTATCTGGTCGTCTGGTTGGGATAAATAAAGAACAGCAAATCAGGCTTGAGGGCTTGGCCTCAGAAGTTGATAAATATAACGCGTTGTCAAAATTTCGAGATTTGCAGGATGAGTTATTAACTCCAGAAGAAAAATTACTTAAAACGACGAAAGAGCGTTTTGAAGTATTAAAAAATATTCAAGGTATTACGGGTATCAGCCCTGAAGAATATAAAAAAGCCGCCAAGGCCATATCGAAAGCGTCATTTTCCGACGCGCCTAAATTTAGTGGTCTTGATCCGATGTTTGGCGGTGAGTCTGGAGAGTTGAAAAAAGTTGATGACGCACAGAAAGAGCAGGAAAAATGGTATCAGAACCAGCTCGATTTGCTGGAACAGAACCGCCAGGCACGTTCTGATCTTAATGAGGAGTGGGACGCCAGAGAGCTGGAGCTGAAGAAAAAACACCAGGATGAAATGAATAAGCTCGATGAAGCCCGTAATCAGCTGATGTTGAGCAGTGTTGTCGATGGGCTTGGTTCTATGGTGGATTTGACCCGTACAGCTTTTGGTGAGCAATCAGGAGTATACAAAGCCGCGTTTGCAGTTCAGAAAGCCGCGGCTATTGCTCAGTCTGTTATCGCTATCCAGCAGGGGATCGCGATGGCGGCTGCAAACCCTTTCCCGTACAACCTTGCAGCGATGGCCAGCGTAGCCGCTTCTACAGCCGGTATTGTGTCGAACATTGCGGCCGTGGGTATGGCTCACGATGGTATTGATGCTGTTCCAGAAACCGGAACATGGCTTCTCCAGAAGGGCGAACGCGTAGTCACGGCGAATACCAGCGCGAAACTGGATGCGACCCTTAACCGTGTCGCCCAGCAATCCACTTCTGGTAATCAGATTTCCCAGGAATTTAATTTTAACGTTAATGGCGATCCTTCTGATGCTCAGATAGCCATGATGAAGAAAGCGGCCGCTGACGGTGCCAAGATGGGGTATCAAAAGGCGGTCAATTCAGTAATTACTGGTCAGGGTGATTTGCACAAGGCTCTGATGACGAAAACTAATTCAGGCAGAAAAATAGGGTGATGAAGATGACAGAACTTGAAAGTTTATTTTACGAGATGATGCCGGGTCATATTGCCCACGCGATGAAAATTGAAGGGGCAAAAATTCTGGCAGAAAGTACGCAGAAAGAGGCCGAACGTCAGTCAACGTTAACCGGCCTGTCTCCCGAACTTATCATTCAAACTGCGATTCAGGCGATCTCTATGCAGATGAAAAACTGGAAAGTAGTCCACTGACAAGGTTATGGCCCTCAACCGGGGGCCACACTATTAGCTGAGGTGCTGCATGTTAAAAAGAGAAGCTTTAGAGTCTGCCATTATCAGTGCAGCGAAATTGCAGGGGAATGAGCTCAACGGGCAAGACAAACTGGCGATCCGTACCAGCGTTGCGGCTTGTCTGGCCGCGAAGAAACGGCACCGCCAGCGGATGAATACAGGCGCATTTGAGTGGAAAAAGCCACAAAGCCCGCGCCGCTAGATGGCTGGTGGATACTTGTTCATACTTCCTTGCGGTATCCTATAGGTATCCTAGAAAAGACTAAGGGCCTACGTTTTCACGTAAGCCCTTGATATTTGGTGGCCCCTGTTGGGTTTGAACCAACGACCAAGCGATTATGAGTCGCCTGCTCTAACCACTGAGCTAAGGGGCC
>PPYE01343850.1_pt1 | contig 16676 bp, 12 predicted proteins | sample 1559881 | NCBI WGS metagenome assembly PPYE01 (sample SAMN08240022, study PRJNA423297) | Human gut metagenome, whole genome shotgun sequencing project. | reverse complement strand
ATAAATCCCCAATTTGGGGATTTATTTTTATGTTGTATATTTATAAGATTTTGATTCATTAATAATTAATTGTTTTCTACCGTCAACAATGTTTCCCATTAACAAAGATGTTATTTTATTTGCTTGAATAGCATCTTCTATTTTTACATACCTTTCAAAGCTGATTTACAGAACAATATCATCCATCTTCTCAAATCCATTCATGGAATAAGATTCTATCATATTTCCGCTTACAAGATAGAATACGTCACCAATATACAGTCCTCTGCTGCCTTCATATCCGCTCAGCTGTCTGCTCATGACTTCTTTGAATCCTTCTGCCTCATCATACGTATACAACTGATAAGTCACTCCATCATGATAGGTAACAAACCCGAACAGATTCTTCTGAACATCTACAAATACACCTTTATAATTGTATCCTACATCTGTGCCATAGCTTTCTTCAATTGTATACTTATTTTCCTCTGTTACATTGGATGGATCTGTAACATTAAACATCGAAAGTTTCACACCTTCTGTTGTAAATCCATCTTCACTTACATCCATCCCTATGCCAAGCAGTTTTCCGTCTCCATATGGATGCAGATATTCGGAAAATCCAGGAATCTTAAGCTCTCCAAGAATCTTCGGATTCTCCGGGTCTGAAAGGTCTACCGAGAACAATGGATCCACCTGACGGTAAGTAACGAAATATCCTGTATCTCCCATAAATCTTGCGAAATAGATTGTTTCATCCTTTGCCAGATTGTGAATGGAGCCAATGATCTCCAGTTTGTCATTCAGTACATAAAGTGAATTTGTACCAGGTACCGCATCCTTAACATTTTCAGCAACGGCTTTTTCAGTCTTATCTGCCGTCTCATTTAATGGCATAATATCATCATTCGAATAAATCTCATCGATTGTTGTAACTAATCTAAGGTTTCCTTCATACTCATCAATGCTGAAAGAATCGTTCAGCATTCCTTTGATCTTCGTCTGAGCAACACCAACAAGCTTTCCATCTGTATAAGAAATCTTGCGGATCAATGTTCTGCTCACATCTGAATCTTCATAATAATTACTTGTAATATAAATATTATTTTCGCTTACATAACACACATCCGAATAACCAAAAACAGCCTTACTGTCTGTTTTTTCTGATGGATTATCTAATGAAAATGCTGTAATGATCGTATATTCATTTCCTTCTGCTTCCTGTGGCATATAAATATTTTCTGCTTCAATAGATTTTCCCTGCACTTCCGGAATATACCACAGATCTCTTGCTGTAACATTGTCTTCGTAAGGATGGAACTGACTAAGCACATAGACATATCCATCAACAATCCTGGATGTATTATATCCTCCGCTCTGTTCCATGTTACCGATCTCTTTCGGATTTGACGGGTCACTGATGTCATATACCTGGACATACGTATTGTTCTCATAATATCCATCATAAGCTTCTGAATCCTCTGAATTTCCGACTTGTCTTCCTAACGTACCGAACAGAACTAATTTATCATCCTGTACATAAATGTCTTCTACATAGCGTTCTGCATCCTGTTCGATCGAGGCCAGCTTTTCCATGGACCCATTGTCAATAGCTGTGATTGTCACAACACTCCGACACAGTGTATAAATGTTTTTTCCATCGGTTTTGACAATATCGGCTTCCCCCACGCCGTTCTCACGGAGATTCGTATCTGAATAAGCTCCGGTATCACTAACATTACTACTTTCTGCTGATGCTGCGTCTGATGAAGATGCACTTTCATACATTCCAATGGCCATACTGTTGTTGTCCCGTGCCATCTGCTTATTGTACTCTTTGATACATTTTTTAATTTCTTTATAATCTTTCGCTGTTATAAGTGTCTGGGTTGTCTCTTTCTGATCTGCTGCTGATGCGATAGTCGCTGCATCTAATGTTTTGTTGTTTCCTTTGTTGATCTGCTTGATTCCAACTGTCGCTCCAACTATCACACAGACACATGCCGCTGCTGCGATCGGAACGATACGTTTCCAGTTCTTCTTTCTATTTTTGGCTTTTGATCCCTGCTGCTTTTCTTCCTGTCTTGCCTGAAGCATTTTCTGAATTGCCTCCGGCTCCAGTGAGTCCGGAAGGATCACATCATCTGCCATCTGTCTCAAATCTTGTTCTAAACGCTTTTCATTCTCAATCTTCTTATTGTTCTTTTCTCTATTTTCTTCCATCTTTTCCGCCTCCTTCTTCTATTTTTTTCAACTCCAGCTCTTATAGATCATCCTGCTTCCAACATCTTACGCATCTTCCCAAGTGCCCTGCTTTTCTTTGATCGAACCGTTGCTGCATTCATCTCAAGCATCTGCGCAATTTCCTCACTTCCATATCCAGCGAATACAGAATACGAAAGGATCATACGCTCTTCTTCCTCAAGCCTTGCGAATGCCTCCTTCACATCAAAATGTTGCTCATAGTCCGGTTCGTGTCCAGCCTCTGGTGTCTCTTCCTCTGACACATGATTTCCACGCTTTCCCAACATTTTTCTGCATTGATTTCCTAAAATTGTAAAGATCCAGCTTTTAAAACTACTCTCATTCTTGAGCTTCGCAATATTTTCAAATGCAGATATAACGGTCTCACTTACCGCGTCTTCTGCATCTTCTGTATGCTTCATCATATATAATGCGAATTTATACATTTCCTTGCAAACGCCGGCATATAACAGGGAAAATGCTTTCGTATCTCCATTCTTGGCCTTGCGAACCAATTCCTCTTTGAATTGTATTTCCCTTGAATTTTCTTTATCCTTCATTCGTTCCCTCCTCTCGAATCATCTTTTTCATTTGAAGATTCTTATAACCATTTTTGTGAATCACCTGTATTGGTTCATGAAGTCTATGAATAGTTTCACATTATCTTTATTATAGGTTATATACACTAGAGTCTACAAATAAAAAAACTGTTGCAGATGAAAACTAAGAATTTCTTAATAAAAAGACAGCGAGATACAGGTCTTTTCCATATCTCGCTGTCTTTGGATGATTATTCACTCCTAAAGTGTTAACATATTTTTACTTCATCAATAAGGCTTTTCCTATTAATTCTGCACACTTTTTCAGTTCTGCTTCTGTATGGCTGGACATAAGCGCGACTCTAAGCCTTGCTGCTCCTTTAGCAACAGTTGGATAACGTATCGCTGATATAAAATATCCATTCTCATGAAGATAGTTGGAAACTGTCAGTGCATTTTCCTCATCACCAATAATAACAGGAATTATGGCAGTTTCAGATTTTACATTGATACCATATTTCCCGAGTTGTCTACAAAAATATTTTACATTGTACTGCAATTTTGTTACTCTTGAGATTTCCTTTTCAAGAACTTCGATTCCAGCCAGATTCGCAGCCATGGTTACTGGCGAAAGTGAAGTAGAAAATATGAATCCTCTTGCCACATTTCTCAGATAGTTTATCAGTCTTGTCTCTCCGGCCACATAACCACCTTCGCCACCTATCGACTTACTAAATGTTCCCATTAAAATATCTACCTGTCTTTTTTCCTGCCAGTATTCCCGGATTCCATGACCGGTTTTGCCGATCACTCCTGTGGAATGTGCTTCATCTACCATGGAAAACAATTGATTCTCTTCACAGATATCAAGAAATTCCGGAAGCTTTAATATATCTCCATCCATAGAAAAAACTGCATCACTGACAACAATGCCTGTCTCACATGGATTCTCTTGTATTTTTTTCGCAGATCATCCATATCATTATGAGCATATGTTACAATTTTGGCTTTTGAAAGACGGCATCCATCAATAATACTTGCATGATTTAATTCATCACTAAAAACAGTATCTCCTTTTTTCACCATTGCGGATATTGTTGCTACATTTGCAACATATCCTGTGTTAAACACGATCGCTGCTTCTGTTTCCTTGTAGGAAGCAATCTTATTCTCCAGTGCATTATGTATCACTGTATTTCCGGTTGTAAGTCTGGAGCCACCGGAGCCAAATCCATACATAGCTGTCGATTCTACGACTGCTGATTTTATGGAAGGATGACTGGCAATATCCAGGTAGTTATTGGATGCCATTAATACATAATCTTTTCCATCTATAGTTACATGTGAACTCTGTGCCGATTCTATTGTCTTCATTGTGCGAAAAAGATGGTTTTCTTTTAAAGATACCAGTGCTTTATCAATTTTATCCCACTTCTGTGGTCTTTTCATATCTGATTTTTTGCAAATCTTTTTGGGTACATTTCTGACGATCACATGCTGATTCTGAAGAAAATCAATTGCTTTTTGTTCTTCTGCATCTGTTCCTCGAAACAGAAATATTCTTCCTCCTTTTTCGCTCCCCATTCTCTTCATCTTCGTGATTCTTCTATAACCGATTTCTTTTGAGCTCACATAACCGGTCACGTACTCGGGATCATCTGAAATACATATCTCACCAATAATACCAGGACAATTTGCCACTTTTGTCGCAAGTACAATTGCTTCTTCATAATGATTCTTCTCGTTTCCGATTCTGTCCCCTTTCATTCTCTCCTGATCCATATTGGTAGCACGAATCCCACGTTTTTTATCCGGTTCTAAACGAATGAGCCTGTCAACATCAAGAAGCATAGCTCCTCTCATGGCATAAGTTTCATCTAAGAATTGCATGACATCTTGCGGATTGTCTATTCCAGTTTCTTTTAAATATTTTTTTATCTCTTCCTGCCCTTTTTCCCATGTTTCGACCTCAATTGTCTCTACTGAAAGTGCATCAAGATAAATAATGTTCTCCTTGCAGACTTTATTTATCTTCAAGTTCAACGCATCTGCTTCACCCTTGGAATGATGCATTCCTCTCTCTATCAGCGCATTGGCAAATATATCAACATCCGGTGCCTCAACGATTTTCTCTGCTCCGGATATGTGTACATCCGTACCGTTTTCCTTTTTGCTTGCACGCATCTTAATACTGTACAATTCCTCCGCACTCATAGATTAAATTCCTTTCTGTTCAGTGAACCAGTCTTTCATGACATCAACAATCTGCCTGATCTCATTATCCTGTATGATATACGGAAACATGGCATACATAATATCGAGAAATGGTCTTGAAAATACTCCTCGTTGATATGCATACTCCTGAAATCCGATAAGACATGATGGGTCATGTACCTGGAAACAAAGACAACCACCCATATATCTGATTTCTTTGATAAGCGGATGAGTGAATCCGGAGACCAGATTTCTAACCATATCCTCTATATGCTTGATTTTTTCCATATAATTTTCACGCTCAAATATTTCTATAGATTTTAATGCTGCACTGCATGCGACCGGATTTCCCATAAATGTAGGACCATGCATAAGTGCATCTGTATCCTTATCAGAATAGAATCCATTATATATTTTATGATTTGCTACTGTCACTGCATGTCCTATATACCCGGCAGTCAATGCTTTTCCAAGCACGATAATATCCGGAAGTACAAGATCAGACACAAAACGATTTCCAGTACGTCCGAAACCAGTTGCAACTTCATCAAATATAAAAACAACATCATATTCATTGCAAAGTTCTCTTGCCCTTCTCAGGAAATCAATACTATACATTTTCATCCCGCCGGCTCCCTGAAGAAGTGGCTCTACAATAAATGCATAAAATTCATTTCCGTGTGTCCGAAATACTTTTTCCAATGCATCCATTTCCGTTGGAATGTGAATTACATCCTTCTTATCATCTTCTGATAATATAAAATGATAATCCTCATCATCTCCGGCCTTCATACACATAAATGTATCTCCATGATACGAGCCGGTAAGCGAAAGGAGTTTTTTTCTTCCGCTGCCACGATTAATATTAAATTGCAATGCCATTTTCAAGGCAACCTCTACAGCAACCGAACCCGAATCTGAAAAAAAACAGTAATCAAGATCTCCCGGGAGAAAATCTTTTAGTTTTTCTGATAATTTCAAGACTGGTTCATGAGTAAGCCCACCCAGCATGACATGACTGAATTGATCAATCTGATTCTTCATTGCTTCGTTAATTTCTTTATTTTTATAGCCATGTATCATACACCACCAGGAAGATACGGAATCTATCATTTTATTATCCTGCGTATACAAATAAACTCCTTCTGCATCTACAATTTTATATGGTGTCTTCATTTTCTTCATCTGTACATATGGATACCAGATCATAAGTTTATCTCCTAAAATTATTCTTATTTTTGCTTTCCTCATTCCGTTATATTGTTATCTGTATAATGAAATTAATTCTGCTATATCAATATTCAAGTCCACGTCTCCCATGGAAACTTTCGCCAGAGTTGGAAGCCCCGTCATATATTCGCACATGCGTATATTATCTTCATGCATGATATTATCCGCTATATAATGATTAAAAATCATTCCTTTTATATTCATATTTCTGTTTTTCATATATTCATAAGTTAGTACAACACTATTGATTGTTCCAAGTCCTGCATCTGCAACCAGAATGCAGTCAAGTTCCATCTCATCTATTACATCTGTCAACCCAATACGTGCCTCATCAAAACAGATCGGACATAAAATACCGCCACTTCCCTCAACTGTTATATAGTCGTATTTCTCTTTTACTTTTCTATAATTATCCAAAACAACTGCCATCTCAACATGATTTCCTTCCAGACGTGAAGCCAGATGCGGAGAATAAGCATGCTCATAGACATACGGGCACATTTCCTCTACTGACTGGGAGATTCCTGATACATTCTTAACCCACAAAGCGTCACCAGGAATCAGCGTTCCATCTTCCTCTCTTTCATTTCCACTCATAGCAGCTTTAAAATAGCCTGGAGTCATCCCGTTCTCTTTTATCTTTTTTATAATCAATCCTGTAACGTATGTTTTACCAACATCCGTACCTGTACCGGTTACAAATATCCCTTTTCCCATTGCATTCTCCTTTTTTCTTGCATACTTTAGGCAAAGTATATACTTACTCGCAACTAATTGTCAACCTTTTTTATTTAATGGTTGACAATTAGTTGCTTATTGTATACAATAGCTTTGCTTTTAATCTCTCTCAATGGGAAATGGCAGAAATATTTTAAACAAAAGGATGGGAAAACTATGAATACTATAGAAGAATCAAAAGAAAGAATTTTATCCAATCATTTTTTTAGCGTCAAAAATCTGACTATGGACGGCATGTGGGTTGTTCTGCTGTTCATCTCGGGCTTATTTAAAATCCCATCACCCATTCCAGGAACTGAATTTCAATTATCAGCCCCATTAGCCATAAGCATCGGAAGAATCAGAGGATTTCTACATTATCTTACCATCGGCATCATTGCCAGCATTATTGGGATGATATTAGGTCTTCAGACTATATACAATGTCATTATCGCAATGGTGTACCGTATTGTAGCCGGTCTTATCTTAACAGTATTAAAAAAAGACCCACTGGTCCTCATTATTGCTGGTCCTGCCGGAACGTTTGCAGCCAGACTGGTATTGGCAACAATCTTGGGTGTTGCCTGGCAGCCTTTAGTAGTAAGCGCAGCTCCTGGAATGATCTTTACTGCAATAACTGCCCCTGTTCTGACTTCAATTCTAAAAAGAGTCCTTAAGACAATTTCCTAAAACACCAACTCAGGAGCATCTATTTTAACAGCGAGATACAGGTCTTTCCCATATCTCGCTGTCTTTAGACGCTTCTTTGCTTTAGCCTGATCCTCATAGTTCCAGCAAATCTTCATTCTTGCATCCAAGCGCCCTGCTCAATCGCAACACATCAATTGCTCTGGTCTGATTGATATCTCTATGTCTTTGCTCAAAGAGTTGTATCTGCCGCACAGATACTCCTGACAGTTCTGCCAGTTCTCGCTGTGATAGTCCCGCCAAATCACGAATTCGTTTCAGATTTGTCTCCGGATAATGTTGGTTCCATAATTCATCCAACCGCTCCACGAAATGTGCCAAATCCATCTCGTGGTATACTTCATACATATTTCGAATTTCCGTCATTGATACCGCCCTGTAGATGCGTGAAAATGTTCTTCCTCGATACCACTGATAATAGGCCAATGCCCAGCCACTCCAATATTCTGGTGATTTATCCAAATACATCTCATCTGGGTACTCTTCCATTACTAACCCAGAATCCAGAATCACTTCTTTGACTAACTCACACCCTGTTTTTCCGGCTACATAAGTAGGATTTCCAATTTCAAATTGCCGTGACACATTTGAAACCAGAAACATTTCAAAAAATTTATCAATATCCATATCATATGTGTTCACCGCGAAATCCAACATATCTCCCAATATTCGTTGGGCTGACGTAAGATAATCATCTGAATAAGCGTGTATCACCATTTTCCATACCCTCCCTCATGATGTCCAGCATGAATAACTCATGAATATCTGCACTTTCTTTTTTACGTCTTCTATATTCTCGTCTTGCTTCACGCTCGCGCTCCGCTTTCTTGATATAATATATTTCCGCATCTACATTTTCATAATTCTGAAAATAAATCGACTCAAAAGCTTTCGGACTTTTTAATACAATCTGCTCGCCCAATTTACCTAACCGCATCGCCTCAGATAATTTTTCCAACGAAATTACTCCCGAAACAAAATCCTGGGCAAACGAAAAGTATGAATCATCTGCACGATATCCTACAACAATATCATATGGAGTAATATCTATCAGGAAATGCTCTTTTATGTATTTTTTTGCCTCTTCTGCAATACTTCCATTCTGCCAGTACGTTCTATTATCTGAAAGAATAGCAAGCCAATTCAATATGTGGTATTTTGAATCATTCAGATTCAATACTTTTAATCCTTCCATGTCCAATTCATAAATATTCACATATCCATTTTTTTGCTTTGCACATGCCCACTCTCTTGCTAATTCTATATTTTCTGTACAATAAAAACCTCTTCCGTAATCATTGTGTCTGGCACCCTTCCCGAACTCTGGTTTTTCAATTAAGAATTCTGATCCATGATATAATATTTTTTTCATACCAGCTCCTCCTTATGTATTAAGTATATCGCTACAGCGATATACTTGCAAGAGATTTTGAGTCAGTGTACTCCTTACAGGAAACTCGCAAAAATATTTATGATATCGTTTTTTCAGGAGATAATGCTTTTACATCTGTCCGGTTTATTTTGTGTGTAACGCACAAAGTGAATTGACTTTTTTTGTACGCAAGAATAAAATAAAAGCGTTGATTTTGCATTTTATTGACTGTATTCTGACCGGATGCTATGATTTGTGCGTAAAGAACAAATAGCAACATAACAATAATGATGTTATTTCAAATCATTACTGTTAATAAGAAAAGAGGAATACGGTATGAAGGGTTCAAAATTATTTAAGAATGTAAGGCTAAAAGGTCAAAAAGAACTTGTTTCTATATTAGTTGAAGATGGAATTTTCAAAAAAATCGCAGCAGATATACCACAGGAAAAAACTGTGGGATGTGAAGAAGTAGATTTAAATGGACAACTGGTGGTTCCACCATATGTAGATCCACATTTGCATCTTGATTATGTATTTACAGCAAGCCTTGGTGAGGAAAACGGATCAGGAACTCTTTTTGAAGGAATCCAGCGCTGGAGTGAATCAAAAGGAAATATGACTGTTGAACAGATGAAGGAGCGCATTTACAGTGGAATTAAAAAAGAGATGCTGTATGGTGTTCAGGCTATCCGAACACATATTGATGTGACAGATCCGACATTTACAGGTCTTAAGGCGGCACTTGAAGTAAGAGATGAAGTAAAAGATCTCCTTGATCTGCAGATTGTTGCATTTCCTCAGGAAGGAATGTACGCATACAAGGACGGTGACAAACTTGTGGAGGAAGGACTTAAGATGGGGGCTGACTGTGTTGGTGCGATACCTCATTTTGAGCTAGCTCGAGAGTTCGGTGAAAAATCGATCCACAAGACAATCGAACTGGCCGTCAAATATAATAAGCTTATTGATGTACATTGTGATGAGACAGACGATACGCAGAGCCGCTTTTTGGAGCTGTTGAATGCATTGGCACTTATGGAAGGTATAGGCACAAGAACTACAGCCAGCCACACATGTTCCTTTGGTTCAGCGGATAATAGTTATGCATTCAGAATGATGAAGCTTTTCAAAAAATCAGGCATCAATTTCATCTCATGTCCTACTGAGAATGTATATCTTGAAGGACGTCAGGATACCTATCCGAAGAGACGAGGAATCACAAGAGTAAAAGAACTTTACGACAACGGAATCAATGTATGTTTTGCACAGGATTCCATGTCTGATCCATGGTATCCGCTTGGGAATGGAGACATGATGATGATTCTCGATCATGGAATCCATCTGGCACAAATGATGTCACCTGAAGAGATTACGAATGTTCTCGATCTTGTGACAACGAACGGAGCTGTGACCATGAATATTACAGATCACTACGGAATCGAGGAAAATAAACCTGCAAACTTTATCGTGCTTGATGCAAAATCAGAATTTGAAGCAATATGTGAAAGAGCAGGAATCACTGCTTCTGTCAGACACGGTGAATTTTTGTTTAAAAAAATTCCTGCAAAGGTAACAGAAGCTATTGACCTGCTGAAATAAAAGGTGAAAAAACAATGTTTCAGTGCAAGGATCTTCTATCACTTACGACAATGTCGCAGGCAGATGTAATAGCCGGATCAGGTGGCATGGAAAAGGGCATACGCTGGTCTTATAAGGCAGAGAATATTAATTTTGAGAAATGGGTACGTGGAAACGAACTTTTAATAATAAGTGCTCCGGTAACACAGAGAAAAAATTTTGATCTGTATCAAACAATAAAAAAAGCAATTGAACTTAACATGTCGTGTGCTCTTTTATTGATGGGCGAGAATTATGTGACACAGATTGATGAAAAGGTAATACATTTAGCAGAAAATAATGATTTTCCGCTTTTCACCATGCCTTGGAATGTGCCACTTTTAGACTTTTTCGAGGAACTAGGACATGCTATATCATATCTGGATGACAGAAAAGATATAGAGGACAGTCTGCTTGCAGAGATTATTTTTGGAAACTGCATCAATACATCCAGTATCGAGCAGAAATGCAGGCAAATGGGAAATGATCTGGGAATGTTAGAACAGGTTTTCGTGTTACATTTATGTAAAAAAAGTTCGGAAGAGACATACAGTGACTTGAATCAAGGGATTACGAATGACAAAATAAGAAACTTTGCACAGACTCTAAAAGAATATTTTGCTGAATGTGATTATCCTGCAATCATTTCCTGCTATGGCGACAGAATCATAGGTTTTATGAAAAACTGTACAGATGATCGCAGGAAGATAATAAAAATTTTTGAACAGTTTGGTGAGTTTTTGCAAAATGACCTGAACGGAATTGAATACACTCTCAACATAGGTGAAAAATGTGAAAGCATATCCAAATTACAAAAGAGCTTTCATGAGACATCTAAAACAAACTCCGTATTGGAGCATATTAACAGGAAAAATGAAATCATCTTCTATGATGAGATGGGATTTTACCGTATGCTGATGTCGTATGAAAATACTGCGCCAATGCAGCGATTTGCGGATGAAGTGCTTGATCCTATCATACAGTACGAGAAGAAAGCTCATACACAGTTAATGGAGACGATGCGGGCCTATTTCGAGTGTGACTGCAATCTGCAGAGGACAGCTGATAAGCTGTTTTCGCATAAGAACACTGTAAAGTACAGATTACAGAGAGTAGAACAGCTTACAGGAAAGAGTTTTGCGAACAGATTCCAGAGTCAGGAGCTATACAATGCACTGATGATATATTATTTTCTTGAGTGAAGAGATCTTCCGTGGAGAGTCTCTTTCAATAAATGATACATGGAGCTTGGATAAGCAAATATCCATTTGGTATTTCGTCTTATAAATATGCCGTACGGCGAAATCGTTTGTTTTGAATAAATAAGCCGTATTGTTTTTTCAATTTCTGCTGTAGGTTTTCCGCGTTCCACATCAGAAATAAAAGTGATCGAAAGGCCTGTGAATTCAGACAAATATGCTTGTGTATAATTTAATTCTTTTCTTCTTTCTCGGATTGCTTAACCTAATGATTTTGAATCTGTAGTTTTCATAATCCTTCCCCTTGACTGCGTTCTCGCTCTATCTTCCCTCAAGAACCTCTTTCGCTGTCTTTGCATCAAACAGCCAGCGCATCCCGTCTAGTATAAACTAAATGTTTAAATATATACGTAAAAGCCCTAAGATTAGAATATGTACTGGATAAAAGAAATAGTTTAACCATTTATATTGTTTGCCTCTTTCACCGTTATAGGTTAGAGTCATGCCAAAACCTATAAATGAGTAAAGTTCTTTTATAATTGATATATATCCCAGGCCAGCACCAAGGAGAGGTTTATCATAGAATATATAAAAGAGATAGGCAACGACTATTGCGTGATAATCATAATCAAGACTTAGCTCTATAGATAGAAACCCAAAAAATGCTACAATCAGGATTGATAAAGCATACCAAAGATATTTATTGCTGATTTTATCTTTAAGAATGTCAATAATCCAAATTGTAATAAGGCATAGCGCTAAGGTAAACATTATATTGTTCCAATATGGAGAGAAACATGTTTTTGATGTAAACAAATCAAAAGGCACTTCTGATATTACACCAAAAATTAAAAGCATAATCAGATATTTCATTCTGTTGCTAGTTTTGAAAAATCCCTCTACAAGAAAAAAAACAAACAGAGGGAATGCAATTCTGCCCAAAATAGAAAATAGATTGGACAAATATAATAGAAAACCTTGTCCATTTAAATAAGGTGTTATTAAAGCGTTATTAACATGATCTATTAGCATAGATGCAAATGCCAAATACTTTAGTTGTGATCCATTGAAGATCTGGAGCTTCTTTAATTTTGTCTGGTTGAACCTTGTATCCATAATATCCCCCTCTAATAATTAAATGTTACTTTATACTATGTGCAAATCGTCACTGTCGCAAGTAGCTAAAAACTCATATATGCGCATCTCTTTTTCAATCTTCCCCTGCTCCATCAGCTTCTTATAGCTCTCTGCCATTACCAAAAATCTATTCATTTTCACGCTGTCTTTCTCGGCACTCAATGCCTTTTGCATCTAGATAAGTTCGTTCTGTATCTGGGCTATCTACACCAACAGAGCTTTGTTCTCGTCAGATAACCGTTCAGATATTCAATACTGACACGCTCTCCCGTGCGGTAGGCTCTGGCTTGCGTACCGTACTTGTCATTGATACTGCCAATCATTCTGAACCCTTGATTTATGGACTGATAATGTCTCGTTCTTTCCACATACGTTCCACCTCATTTCAGCCCCCGCTGTATAACTTCAATCTATTTGACTGATTCTAAGAGTCTTTTAAGTTTTCTCGTTGCGAGAGTATTAATAATCACAAAACCAGTTCCTATATTCTCTCCACGATGATACAATACTCTCACGCTTATTTCCCTCCTAAATTGCAGCGAAATTTTCCAGCTACATGCTATACCTTAGTATACCAAAATAAAGCTGGTGGCTCAATTAGAAATGCTCGAAATCTTCCTATGCTGCATGCTCTACATATTTACACTCATCATAACATCTGAATTATATGCAGGTTCGACTCAATGGAAAGCTTCTAATGGAGCAATAACACTTGCTAGTTCTTCTGGAAATACTGCCCCATTCAGTAGTGGGCTTGCTGGTGTCAACCTGAAAGATTCCTACAATGAAACGGTAAAATTATCGGAAGTACCAAGTTTGCAAGACGGATCCGGTCATTTCCTTGCTATCATCAATAGAAATGGAAAGGTCCACAGCATCATTTATTCTGCTAGATGATACTTGGGATTGTATAGTTCCGATACCAAACAATACGAAGCATATAAAATCGGTGAAAAAACAGCTTATGGCACAGTAAATGATGATTTCTATTCTAATGGTTACTATAGTTCGATTTATTATAATGCTGCAATTGATGAAGGTAACTCAAATGATCTATTCGTTTCCATTGCGTGGTCTTGCGCCGGTATTCGCTTTACTCTCGAAGTTGGTGAATCTCCACACAACTGAGAGTAGATGAAGAACCCTGTGAGACGAGAACAGAAATAAGTTTTTGAGAAGAGGTCTTTCGATTTTGAATATTCCAATTGAGTTTTTCCATCAGCTGTCCTAAATTACTTCAATGTAATTTTCGCACCACCATCCCAGAAGAATCCGCCACCTACTTCCATTACAAAAACATCATAATCAGCAAAAGATACACCCCCCTACTTCTTCTGCATAATCAAGAATACTTGCTCTATAAACATGTTGTACTGTCCATGAATATCCGAAATAACATATGTAGCCATAAAACTGTCTCCCTTCTAACATCTAATTCATTGCGAATAAGACAATAATTCTGTCAACGTTCGCGGTTCATAATTCATCCAAGGTTTCATGCATCCTACATTTATTGCTTTAACTTCTGTTTTATACACATGCCGACAATCACTTTCCACCATCTTCATCAAACAGCTTTGATAGTAAGCATCCTCAATACTGTCATGTGTATGACCATATAATAAAATGAATCCTTTTCCCATCCTTTTCCAACTAAAAATCGGATAATGGCTTAAAACGAGATTATAATTTTCCCCATTAGCTGAATCATGAATTTCTTTATAATCACAAACTTCCGCGAAAAGCTGATGGTATCTGTAATCCGATATATCATCATGATTTCCCTTCACAAGTATTTTTTGCCCCTTCAATGTAGAAAGATAAGCAATCAAATCTTCATTTTTACCTCTATAACTTATGTCTCCAAGAATAAATACCTTGTCTCCATTTGTTATTTTACTATTCCATCGTTTCTTGATTGTCTCATGCATTTCATCCAGACTGCCAAATGGTCTTTCATCAAACTTAATCGAATTTTCATGAAACAAATGTAAATCACTAATATAATATTTCATCTAATTCAGCCCTCTTTTCTTCTTTTTTCCTTTACAAAACGTCTTGAATCGAAAATACAAATCTTCCTTAATTTCGTCACTTTCATTATACAACACGAACGATTTAAGGTGTCTTTCTTTTTTTACCTTTATAAAAGTTTCACTACTATTAACTAATTCGGATTATAAAAAAATCAGACAAACTTTGTCCGATTTTTTATTAAAAGTTCAATTTTTATTTAAATTGTCTTTTTTCTACGTAAGCGCTTAGTTTTTGGGGAACTAGATATTTACTGTTTTCAACTCATAATGATAAGGACTAACGATCCGTATGAGTAGACTTACTTTAAAGTAATTGTTGCTCCATTTTCATAGAAAAATCCATTTGCAACTTCCATTTTAAATACATCATTATAGCCAAACGATGTAAGACCAACCTCTTCGCAACCGGCTGAAGGAAGCATTCTGCTGTAATGGCTTAAAGGTCTACTTGTATCACTCATATCAAGCACATACACATCCGCTGCACCGCCCTCTTCCCCATCTGCCGGATCATGAGAAAAGCGATAAAGTGTACTCTTGATTCCGTTCATTGTATTGTCTTCCTCTGTTACCGTCCACTCACCTTCCCAGCTTTCTGGAACTATCACTTCAAAGTATTCATTGGAATACGATACTTTTGTCGTTTCTTGTGATTCTTCATTTTTATCATTTTCTTTCCATTGTAAATCATCCTGCCAATTTACACTTGATTCCCAGTGCTTTTCCCACAACGGTTTTAATGCTGCTTCAAATAATGGCTGTTTTAGAAGATTTTTATCAAACACAGGTGTATCAACTACTATTTCTCCTTTTATTTCCGGAACAATCGATAAATCCAGGCTACCGGCATATCCATCTAATTCTTTATTAGTGGTAACTTTTGCTTCACCTTCTGCTTTTCCTGCAATTTTTAAAGACATATCCATTCCTGAAGCATCATATAATTTTGTAATCAAATGAACCGATGAACCCATTGATGTATCTCCTGAAATAGAAATTGTATTCCACTGTAATCCATCCGATTCACAAGTTACTTGATTTATCTCTTCCACTTTTCCTGTCTTACTATTATAATTAAATCCTTGCGTTGTTTCTGCTGTCAACTCATATGAAACGCCTATATTTCCTTCCAAATTTATTTCCGCTTCTGTATAAATCTCAAGTTCATTCGTTACAACAATCGGTATTCCTGCAACTATAAATTGATAATCAGGCAATTTTTTTGTTAATAATTGCTTTTCTAATTCTTTTGAATAGCTGGCACTACACTCTAAAGAGGCTTTAGCCCCTTCTTTTGTTCGAATTGCAATTCCACATTTTATATCCCCGTGAACTATATCTATACTCACTTCAACCCATGCACTTGTTCCGGCTTCTCCAGACAGACTGACTGGATCTTCCTTTTCCTCAAAACTTTTTCCAAACATATAATCCGTGCCATTATCCTCATCTTCTATTTTGCACAAAATATTCGATGACTGCAATTCATTTGTAACAGCATTCATATTTTTAATATGATAGCTCTCAGATTCATTTTGAGATTCTGCTAATTCTATTCGTTTATAAATATGAGCTTTTTCAAATACATCCGTCAATACAGCAGGTTCTGTTTGTATAATGTATTTTCCTTTTGTTTTCTGTACTCCAGTAACATTTCGTATAAAACCATTTGGTGCTGAAC
>PPYE01076038.1_pt1 | contig 16676 bp, 11 predicted proteins | sample 1559881 | NCBI WGS metagenome assembly PPYE01 (sample SAMN08240022, study PRJNA423297) | Human gut metagenome, whole genome shotgun sequencing project. | reverse complement strand
GTCAAAACCCGTGGGAAAGGGCACGTCCCGATCCAGCAGATTGGCGCCGTGACCGTGTATGCGTTCACTACCGGACAAACCGGCCGTTTGCTTTCTCATCATTTCCAGTTGTTGAGGCAGGTCCACGATGGTTACTTCCACTTCCTTATTATATTGTACGCATTGTGTGGCCCATCTGCCGGTATTCCCGCCAATATCGAGCAAGCGTTTCGGGTGATGGCTGAACACGATTTCCAATGCTTTGCCGAATGACTGGTCCGAATAGAAATGATCAAAGCCGAACCAGCTTTTCTGTACCTGTTCCGGCAATTGGGACAGACCTTCGTAAATGGTAGGCCATTCTCCGAATACTTTCAATCCTTCCGGACGCCCGTTTAAAAGAGCTTCTTCCAAATGGAACAATCCTTGATAGTTCACATCGTGATTGAATTCCATATTGACACGAGCCATTTTATCGTTCAGCAGAAACCAGCCTGCCTTGGCCAGTACATAACGGTCTTCTTCCAACAGGATGGTTCCGATGGTCAGCGATGCTTCCAGTAATACTTGTGCCGCATAGCGTGTCAGTCCGGTCCGCCCGCTGATTTCTTGCAGCGTATATCCTTCCCGTTTGCCGGACAATAATTGGAAAATTCCGAATTTCAACATCAGGCGCGATACTTGGAATACCACAGGACCGAAAGCTATCTCTTGTGCCAGTCTTTGCGCTTCGGCAGCCGTACATTGTTCTTTTGTATATCTTTTATGCATCATACCAGATTTATTTTTATGTCCAGAACGGGTAGTAATTGAACCATTGTTCCGGATACTGCCGGACAATCTTTTCCAGCGTTTGTGTATATTGCTCCAATAATGCCTGTTCGGCCCGTTTCTCTTTCGTCCGTACTACTGTCTCGGCTATAAAGAAATGGAAACGATACGTTCTTTGGGCTTCACGCATGGCAAAATAGAATACGACGGGTACTTTTAACTTCGAAGCCAGCAGGAAAGGGCCCATCGGGAATTTGGCTTCTTTTCCCATGAAAGAAGTCGTGAGTAATTTCTCTTTATTCAGATAGCGGTCTCCCTGAAAGCAGACATACTCCCGGCGGTCCAGCGCTTCCGTGATGCGGAATACATGTGTCAGGCTGTCTTCATTCACCGGAATTATTTTGTAGTCTCGCGTAGAGGCGTTCTTTTCCAAAATCTCCTTTATCCGCTTGTGTTCGGCGTCAAACATGACGATATTGATCTTTTTGCCATATTCATCGAAGAAAGGAGCGCCTATTTCCCAGTTGCCCACGTGGGCGCCAATCATAATTACTCCGGTGTTTCCGTTTAGTACGTCTAAAAATGCCTGATAGTTCTCAAACTTGAAATGATACTTGCCGGTCATTCCGTTGCCGATGGCCACTTTGTCAATCAATATTTGTCCCAGCCGGTAATAGTTTTTCAGGAGCAGTGCGACGGATTTCAGCCGTCCGTATTTCAGCCTGTTCCGTGCGTAACTCCAAGTATTGCCCGTTGCTTTCGGTGCGAAAGGTATGAAGTAGAGGACGACCAATGCCAGGAAGCCGTAGGCCGCAGTTATCCCCAGACAGCGGATCATGTAGATAAAGAACATGTATCCGAATGTGCCTCCTCTTGTCTTACCTTTCCATGTTTCGGACATCAGTCTTCTTTTTGCATATGTGAAATTACCAGATTATAGAAATCCTGGAAGGTTTTGATACCGGCAAAATCTTTGGCTGTAACGGTGAAACCGAAATTCTTGTCAATCAGTACTACCATATCCACCAGGTCAAGGCTATCCAATTCCAAGGTTTGCATCAAAGGTGCGTCCGGTTGGATCTGTTCTACATCAATCTCAAATTCTTCGGCCAGGGTGGTTCTGATCTTTTCGATGATTTCTTCGTTGGTCATAAATTTATATATTGGTTTGAATTAATTGTTTTCTTTAAATTTACGGATAATCAGTGAGGAATTGGTTCCTCCGAATCCGAATGAGTTGGACAAGAAGGTGTCAAATTCCGTTTCTATCCTCCGGGAGGGGATGTTCAGCAGAGCAGAGGCTTCATCGGGTTCTTCAAAATTGAGATTAGGAGCGATAAATCCGTTATTCATCATCAAGATAAACCGTATCCTATGACTTCTGCCAGAATAGTAGCTCCGCGCCTTACGGCTGATTCATAACTTTCGAGTACCAGGCTGGCGCCTCCTCCGCTGGGTACCAAACCGTCCCGTCCCTTGTCAAAGGGGCGCGATGCCTTTTCCGGTTCGTCCTCACGGGTGGAGAACGCGCCCAATCCGTCGAAACTACCCACGGAGTAAGGATTTACCTCTTGTGCTCCTCCGCACAGAATGCAGTCCTGAAGTCCTGATTTGATGAGCATATATGCCATGCCGATGGCGTGTGAACCGCTGGCACAAGCTCCCGATATGGTAAAATTAATTCCCTTCAAATGGAAAATAACCGAAAGGTTCATGGTAATCGTAGAGTTCATGGACTGGAAGATAGAACCGGAGCCTACCATAGCCGTATTCTTCTTGGCACGAATGACATCAATGGCCTCGATTACCGGAGCGGCGCTACTGTCATTTCCATACAATATGCCTACTTCATGATCCAATAAAAACTCCTCGTCTATTTGTGCCTGACGGAATGCCTCCAAGGTAGCCATATAGGCATATTCTCCCTGTTCGGCGAGGCTATGCCGCTTTTTGCGGTCCAATAACTTCTTTAAATCAGGACGTTCGACAAGTCCTGTCAATGCGGAAAAATACCCCATCTCTTTACGTGCCGGATCGATGCCGATGCCTGAACGCCCTTGGAACAAAGAGTCTTTCACCTCATCTTGGTTCTTGCCTATGCACGAATAAATACCCATGCCTGTAATCACTACTCTTCTCATCTTCTGCTTATGTATAGATTCCTCCATTGATGGAAATTACCTCTCCGGTGATATAGGAGGCTTGTTCCGATGCCAGGAAGCCTACCAGTGCGGCTACTTCTCCGGGTTCGCCGAACCGTCCTGCCGGTATCTGTTTTTTCCATTCATTTTCATCAATGCCGTTGGTCATATCCGTGCGGATAAATCCCGGTGCTACGGCGTTCACCGTCACGTGTTTTCTGGCCACTTCCTGTGCCAGTGCTTTGGTGGCGGCTATCATTCCGCCTTTGGCTGCCGAATAGTTGGTTTGTCCCGGCATTCCTTTGATACCCGACAGGGAAACGATGTTGATGATACGTCCGAATCGCTTTACCAGCATATTTTTCAGCAAGGGTTGGGTGACGTTGAAGAAACCGTTCAGGCTGATATCCAACACCCGGCTCCATTCATCCTGTTCCATCCACAGCATCAGGTTGTCACGGCGTATACCGGCATTGTTCACCAGTACCTCAATGTAGGTATCGGGATGCTTCTCCATCCAGCCGTTCAGTGCGGCGTGTGTGGCTACTGCGTCTGTCACGTCAAATTTCATCAGTTCGCCGTCCGAGCCTTGTTCCCGTATCTGTTGCAGGGTGGCTTCGGCTTCCGTATCGTTGCTTTGGTAGTTTATCAGTATATGATATCCCATTTCGGCCAGTTTCAGACATACAGCCCGTCCGATGCCCCGGCTTCCTCCTGTTACTAATGCGTATTTCATTTTTCTTGAAACCTCCCTTTTTTAAGATATACCATCATTCTTTCTATCTCTTTATATTTAGGCGTATCTTCCCGGAACACAGGAAAAAATGCTCGTATCTCTTTATATACTTGTTGTGACCGGGGGCTTAGCCGACCGGCTATTTCCAAACAGTCTACAGCTTGTACAATACCCATCATCAGGATAGCCATCACCTGATAAGCATTTTCTATGACTGTTTTTGCCAGCAGTGCGGAATTGGTTCCCATGCTTACAATATCCTGATTGTCATTGTTGTTGGGGATGCTATGCACATACATTGGATTGGACAAAGTCTGGCACTCCGCTGTGGTAGAAGTCGCGGTAAATTGTGACGCCTGCAAACCATAGTTCAATCCCAGCACTCCCATATTGACAAAGGGGGGCAGAATGCCGTTGATGCGGTCGTGAAACAAGTAATTGATCTGCCGTTCGGCAAGCATGGCCAGTTTGGTGACCGCTATTTTCAGTTTATCCATTTCAAAAGAAACGTAATCTCCGTGAAAGTTACCGCCATGATATACGTTTTGCGTGTCGGGGTCCACTATCGGGTTGTCACAGGCTGAATTTATTTCGTTTATCAATACTTTTTCGGCATTGAGCAATGCATCATAAACCGGTCCTAGAATCTGCGGGATGCAGCGCAACGAATAATAGGGTTGAACCTTATGGGTGAAGATTTTCTCTTCGTGTTTTCCGTTGTAAAGTTCATTCTCTCTTTTGCGTACACATTGGCTGCCTTCCACCCATTGGCGCATCATGCGGGCTATCTCTTGCTGTCCTTCATGCCGTTTGGCTTCGTTCAGCGGTTCAGACATGAAATCATCGTACGAGGCGGCAATTTCATTCATCATGACCGATGCGCCTACTGCCCAATGCATCAGTTGGCGGGCATAAATCAGGTTGACAATGCCTATACCTGTCATTACCGAAGTGCCGTTGGTCACTGAAAGCCCTTCGCGGATGTGCATTTTGAAGGGTTGTAATCCGTTTTCCGCCAAAACGGATGCCGTATCTCTTTTCTTGCCTTGGTAAAAGACCTCTCCTTCTCCAATCAGGGTGAGGGCGATATGGGCAAGCTGTACCAAATCGCCGCTGGCTCCTACACTGCCGTGTTCGGGTACGTATGGAGTAATCCCCCGGTTGATAAACTCGGTGATGAGCAGCGCCAGTTCTTTATGTACGCCGGATTTTCCTTGCAGAAAAGTATAGAGACGCGCTATCATGGCAGCTTTGACATAGAGTTCCGGAAGGGGTTGTCCTGCTCCGGTGGCATGGCTGCGGATGATATTATACTGTAATTGTGACAAGGATTCATCTTCAATACGGTATTGGGCCATCGGTCCAAAGCCGGTATTGATGCCATAGATGATCTTGTCGGTGGAGAATGTTTTCAGAAAATGGAAACTCTCTTCCAATTTTTGCATACATTGGTCGGAGAGTGTCAGTGGCTCTTCTTCAAACAAAATCTTATACAGGGACGCTAAAGTTATCTTATTCTCAGCTAGCATTGGATTGGTGTGATAAGCAGTTTTGTATAATTTCCGCAAAAATAGTTATTTAAAAATAAGTATTACCATCCGAAGGGAGATTTTTCAGTTTTGATGGTTATCTGAAAGGTTCACCACAGATTATACAAATAAACGCAGATGCTTCTTAAATCATTGATTGTCAGGTGGGTAATCTGTGTGAATCTGTATAGTCTGTGGTGAAAAACCCAGGATTTCGTACATAAAGAGATGGAACACACTTTTCAGTTCTTCCAGATCTTCTGCGGAAATAGTGGCTTTCTTGTCCAGAACCGTATTAATCATACGGGCGCCGTCAAACAGATGGGCAATGACAATCGGTGAGTTCAAGTCATCATTCATGGCTGTATAACACTTTTCACGCAAGTCTTTTACCCCCTCTATGCCGGTGGTTTGTGCTGCCGGAGTGATGCGTTCAAGACCTTTCACAGCTTCTGTCAGCCGTTCCAATCCTTTTTCGGCTGCTTGTAATGCTTCGTTACTGAAGTCCACTGTACTGCGGTAATGTGCCTGAAGGATGAAGAAACGGATGGTCATGGGGCTGTAGGCTTGGGTCAGTAACTTGTGGGTACCGTGGAAGAACTCATCCAAGTTAATGAAGTTGCCGTATGATTTTCCCATCTTCTGTCCATTAATGGTAATCATGTTGTTGTGCATCCAATAGTGAACCATGTCATCGCCTTGTGAAGCCACGCTTTGTGCGATTTCACATTCGTGGTGTGGGAAAATTAAGTCCATTCCCCCTCCATGAATATCGAAATGCTCGCCCAGGTATTTCTTACCCATTGCGGTACATTCACAATGCCAACCGGGGAATCCGTTACTCCACGGGCTGGGCCAGCGCATGATATGTTCGGGTTGTGCACATTTCCACAGGGCGAAATCGGCAGGATTGCGCTTCTCGCTTTGACCGTCCAGCTCGCGGGTGGTGTTCAGCACATCGTCCAGGTTGCGGCCGGACAGTTTGCCGTAATGATGGTCTTTGTTGTATTTTGCTACATCGAAATAAACGGAACCTTCACTTTCATAAGCATAGCCGTTTTTCAGAATTTCTTCTACCAGTTCTATCTGTTCAATGATATGGCCTGATGCATGTGGCTCGATACTGGGTGGAAGTACATTCAAGGCTTCCATTGCCTTGTGGTAGCGATTGAGGTAATATTGCACTACTTCCATGGGTTCCAGTTGCTCCAGACGGGCCTTTTTGGCGATTTTATCTTCGCCTTCGTCTGCATCGTGTTCCAGATGACCGACATCGGTAATGTTACGGACATAACGTACCTTGTATCCCAGATGGGTAAGATAACGGAACAGGATATCGAACGTGATGGCGGGGCGTGCGTGTCCTAAATGAGCATCGCCATATACGGTAGGACCGCATACATACATACCTACATGAGGGGCATGCAAGGGAACGAAAAGTTCCTTTTGACGGCTTAATGTATTGTAAATGGTTAGTTTATTTTCCATAATTCATTCTATTAGAATTGCAAAGTTATAAATTAAAGTGTGTATTTGGCTAATAATTAACAAAAAATCTGATGCTGATGTCCTCTGCTTGTCTACAAATGGTGTTTGTTGGTTTAAAGGATAGAGATTTATGGTAATAAATAAAAGTAGGTTGTCTTTGAATGTAAAAGAACAGAATGATGATTTTTTGTATGGAGATTAGGGAACCTAACTCTTTTTCCTTTTCATGAAATAGGTTTCTCTTGTTTCTGTTTATGATCTTTAATCTCTGCTATTGATTTGTAAAACAGGACCACTGCCTCATAAACCTTGGTGTTGTTTTACGGGGCAGTGGTGGTGTTTCTATATGAAGTTTGCGTGCGGAGCGGGAATGTTTATTTGGACTTCTTTCCCCAATACGTCTTGTTGTTGGCATAGCCGGCATAGACGATGGTATGGGTGCGCGGACTGGCTTCCCAGTCGGTTTCGCGTTGCAGATAAAGTTCCACTCCGTTGACAGTCAGAATCTGTTGGGCGGCATCATAGCTCCACGTACTGCCTTTCCAGATACCTTCGGTGATAGTGTGGTCGGCGGCGAGAGTCATTGTTGCTGAAGTTCTCTGCTCTCCATATTTGTATGTAAGGTCGATGTGTTCCCAATTGCCGGGCAATTCTTCTTCGGTGATGGCTACCTTGGGAACGGCTCCGTAGCGTTCAGGCATTACGAGAGGCCAACCGTCTTTCGTCCAGCGGATGCTGCGTACGTGCCCCATCATGATGGCGTTGCTGGCGTTGATGCCCGGAACATCCTTAGGCAGACGGCCTTGTGAGGCGTAGAACCAGTTGTCTTTGCCATCGTCGAAGATAGCGCAGTGGGCGATGCCTACCCAGCCGTAGCCTTTGCTGAACTTATAGGGATGAGTCACTATGGGCAGTGCATCGGCACCGGCGGTCACGTCTTTGCCGTCAATGCCCACGTAGGGACCGGTGATGCTTTTCGAGCGGACCACACGGGTGTTATAGGGCACGTCGAGAGCGTCGTAGGCCAGGAAGAGGTAGTAGTAGCCATCGCGGTAAATGACTTCGGGACCTTCACTGGCTTGCCAGCGGTTACCTGTCTGGCGGGTGGCGATCAACTGACCATACTCGGCAGGTGCTTGGCCTGTAGCCCAAGGTTGGCCCAAACTTTCGGCAGGCTTGCCTGTTTCGCTATTGAGCTTGAGAGCGGCTATGCCGCTATGCCATGAACCGTAGACCAACCAGTGCTCGCCTTCGGGCGTGATGACATAAGAGGGGTCGATGGCATTCCATTTATAATAGCAATTGGCCCAATCATCCGGCTTCACGTTGAAGTTAAGTCCTTTGTCGGAAGCATTGGTGATGACGTAGCCTTTGTCTACCCATCCGTCGTTGTTGGAGGGATCGTTGTTTTCCATCAGGCCGATAAAGGCGCGCTCCGACCAGGTGTTGGCACCGTTGAGTGTGCCGGGGCAGACAATGGAATAGTACATGCGATAGAGGCCGTTCTTTACCTTGCGTACTACGGGAGCCCAATAGCCGAAGTCATTAACATTAGGATTGATTTCGGCAAGTCCCATTTCTTTTCGTATTTCATTGAGCTTGGGCACTACCCATTCGGGCAGGTTCTTCATTGTACCGCCGAGGTATTCCCAGTTGACAAGGTCCTTGGAGCGACGACCGTGGAAGTGGCCGCCTGCGGTGTGGACGTTGCCGTATGAAGCATCCGTCTGATACATGTAATAATAACTGAAATTCTCATCGGCATCCACCACGTGGTCTTTGATAGTCGGTACGGAAGCTGCTGCACTGTAACAGAAGCCTTTCTTGACTATTTGGTTCAGATCACCTGTAACCGATGCGGTGACGGTCAACGAGGTGGGTGTGGTTGTAGTTACTTTCGGAGTACTTACAGTTGCATAATAGCGGTCTATATCTTCGCTGTTGTCAGAACAAGCGGCTAAAACAAGGAATATTGGTAAGAACATCCACAATGGTAATAGTTTTTTCATCTGTTGATAGTTTAAAGACCATGCCGCTTCTTCCTGAGGAAAACGGCATGGCTTGTGTGATTACTGATTCGGATTAGAAGACGAGATGGCCGCCTTCAATCGTTAAAGCGAAGTTCAAGTCGTTCATATCCAATTTGTTGATCCCTAAATAGTATTGGGCATAGGAAGTACCTGAAGTGCCTTTCATTACTGCTTGAATGTCGGCTGTACCATTGCCGCAATTGGTCACGTAGACGGTGACTTTGGCTCCGTTCATATCGGCAAGCCAAGCAGCCCAGTCGCCTTGTGTACCGTTGTGAACGAGGCTGGCATTTCCATCGTATCCTGCACCCCATCCATAGTTGTCGGCGCGTACCACTGCATATTCGGCAAGATCGGCTTTGCGGAGAACGATAGCGAAGTTGCTCCAGTTATTAGCTTGGCTGGTGTAATTGGTGAAGCTGATGGATCTGGTTTCACCTGCCGGCACGTTGAAATTGTCAGAAAAGACAGTCCACCAACCCGTTGAATTGTCTTCGGCTCCTATGATACCGGCTGAGTTGCTCACAGCGGCAACCACAGATTCGGCAACTTTGACTTCTACGGTAGCGGTAACTTCGTCGGCAGTAATGGTTACGGTCTGCGTACCGGCTTTGGCAGGAATGGCAGAGAAATGGAGTTTGGCGTTGTCTACTACTCTTGTGCTTCCGTCGGCATAAGTAGCCGTTACTTCCAATCCTTCGGGAAGGAATGCCAGCGTACGGTCGGTCATCGTTTCCGTTGCTGCCGAAGTATAATAGTAATACTGCGTGTGCGCAGGTTGAGCCGTCACTTGGATGGATACAATCTTTTCCACTACTTCAAACGTAGCATTGGCCACCACCGGCTGGTTGCAATTCTCGCCCTTGAAGGTCTTGTTGTAGATGACTACCAGTGTCTTCGTGCCCAGTTCGTTCATATTGGGGATGGCAGTGAACTGGAGTTCTTCTGCGGTTACGGTCTTAGTCACCCCTTCTTCGAAGCTGACGATGGCAGTAATCCCGGCCACGGCTTCTTCGAGTGAGGTGCCGGCATTGACCTGATCGGGTACATTTTGCAGTACCATCGAGAGCGGATTCTTGTCTTCGGCAGAAGTAAGGCCGCCGATAGGAACGATGTTCGATTGCAAGAAGTTGATGTAAGAGCCTTCGGGTACCAGGAAGCAGCGGATGTTGGTATTGCTCGCGTCTGCATTCAGATTGGGTAACTTGTACGGCTGTTTGTAGGTTTTGGTTGCCGAGGCGTTCTGGATTTTGATAGAGAAGGCATTTTCATTGGTGCGGTCTACGGTGAGTGTTACTTTGCCGCCCAATTTCTGTACAGTTTCGTCCAGATTGTCAACGGGTGACAGCATCAGTGTGCTGGAGGTGTATTTGAAGAAGAGATGGGAACCCCATTGGGAGTTATAGGCCAAAGTATCGTTTGTGGTATCAAAACGATAAGCGCCATATTCCGTGTATCCTTCACCTCCGCGGTCTGCGTCATTGGTTATGACTAGGGCGAAGTTTTTATAATAGGTATTGTCGGCAGGGTTGATGTTGAGGTTGAACACTCCATGCCACTTCTGACCATCGGGCACGACGTAATACTTGGAGAAAGCTGTCCAGAAACCGGAGGTGTAGTCCGTATTACCGAAGGAGTAGACATCTTCCTGCATGCCCTCCAGCACTTCTTCTTCCGGATCTTTCTTTGAATTTGCTATGGAGTCCACTTTCTCGGAAATCCAGTCGGGGGCGTTAACATCATACAGCTCGCCACCCTCGCAGCTTGGCAATGCCATCAACCCGAAGGCGATGGAACAGCAAGCGTATACTAATTTATTGAGTATTCTCATTGTCTTACATTTTAATAGGTTTGTTTATTTGCTTAAGTCAACCACCGGATGAACAGTCCATCCGTTCTCACTGAAATAAGTAGAGTTGTCCGTGCTAAAGTTGGCAGAGTTACCACTTAGGTTAGGGTTCTTGTTCAACAACTGTTGTACGATGGGCAGAAATTCGTGCCCGGGTAAGTAGGTGTCAAAAGAACTTTTTAGTTCGGAGTCGGTTGCGATATCGTTGTAGTCTACAGGATCTTTGGTTCCGGTTACAGAACGGCGTACGACACTGTGCTCCTTAAGTTGTTGCAAACGATCATTCTTATAGAAGAATCCCCAGCGGATAAGATCGAATCCGCGTCCGAACTCACAACCAAATTCTTTCGGACGCTCCACATTGGCAATCTGCTCGAAGAGTTTGTCGGCTGTAGGGAAGTCAGCCAGTTCCAGATCGGGCAAGTCAGCGCGGTTGCGTACTTCGTTAATCCAGTCGATGGCCTGTTGTGTGGGGCCGTTGACTTCGTTTTCACATTCGGCAGCACGGAGCAGCACGTCGGAGTAGCGCATCAGACGCAAGTTGATTCCATCGTGTAAACCTGTAATAACGGTGCTATAGAGTCCGGTACGGAGGTTTGTGAACTTGGCGATGGGTAGACCACCGTATGTGTTGTTGGTTACGATGTTGTCGGTGGCTGTAAGTTTGCTCGTATAAGCTACATTGCCATATTCAAAGTCTTCCCAATCGGATTCGTAAGTACCGATGGTCCAGTACAGACGCGGGTCGAGTTTGCCGTCAGTAGTACGTTCTGCTTTGAAGAGATGGTAGAGCCAGGGGGAAGCCGAAATGTCGGCCCAACCGCCATAATTGCCGGGAGCGAAGTTACTCTCGATGGCCGAACCTTGGGTGGCATTCGGGCTGGTGTTCACCGGAGTCCACTCGTCGTCGGTTCCTTGTGATTCTAAGTCAAGGAATTGCACTTCGAAAAGGCTTTCCTTGTTGTTCTCATAGGCAGGACCTTCACGAATCCAATGAAGAGTAGGTGGCATAATCTGTGATGAGGGGCGGGTTCTGGTAATAACCAACCAGATTGTAGTATGACAGACCGCGCAGGAAGAGCACTTGTCCTTTGATGCGTTTCATTTTTTCGGAAAGCTGGCTGTTGTCTTCATCGCAACGGGAAATGGCAAAATTACATACATTAACGGTGTAGTACCATTCGCGCCAGGGCCACCACGTGATGTCCGAGGTTACTTCCGCATTCAGGTCATCGAAAGGCAGATACCATACTTGTGATGAATTCCAGGCTTCATCGCCACGACACACATCAATGGTGTAGCCTACACGGGCGTAAGAACCTTCCATACGGATATGGTTATAGGCGGCAATAACGCTCTCTTCCAAATCATCGGCATTGAAACCGAATGTGTTTGAGGTTTGCTGGTTGGGATTTAACAGCTCCAAATTATCATTGCAAGAAGTCAATGTGCCTAATCCCAAAAAGAGAACCAATGCATATTTATTGAGTTTCATATTGTTATGTTTTTAGTGATTAGAAAGTGAAATGAACGCCACACATGAAAGTACGTGCGGTAGGATAAGAACAGAAGTTATATCCCGGTGTGAAGGTACCTCCTGCATAGTCCACATTGTAACCTTTGTAGCCGGTAAAGGTGTGCAGGTTCTGTGCCGACACGTAGAAACGTACATCCGATACGTATTTGCCAAACCATTCGTTGGGGAAGTTGTAGCCCAGTTCTATATTGGCAATTTTCCAATAAGCTGCGTTCTGAATTTTGCGGTCGCTGAAGAGATCGTTCCAGGCCAGGCTGGCACTGTTGGTGACATAGGTACGTGGTACGCTGGAAAGATAGGTGCTGCCGTCTTCGCTGAAGCGATTGGCGTCGAGCATGGCTACGTCTTTGTTGCCCCAGCCATAGCAAGAGTTCAGAGAGTTGTGGATGTCGTCGCTAACGTGATAGTTGAGTGCACCGAACGTAGCGATGCTCAGGTCGAAACGTTTGTATTCGAAGCGGGCGTTCAAACCGAAATTGATCTTAGGCATACCGCTGCCCAATACTACCTGGTCATTGGCATCTACCTTTCCGTCAGGCTTTCCGTCGGGACCGCTTACGTCCTTATAGAGGCAGTCACCAATTTGGGCGCCTTCTTGTGTGGCATGGTTGTCCAAGTCAGCTTGTGTGCGGGCGATGCCATCATAAACCCATCCGTAGAATTTGCCGATCTCTTCACCTACGTTGGTGATGTAGGCGCCGGAGATGTATGAATCGGTACCGAAGCCCAATGAGGTTACGCGGTTACGGACAGTACTTAAGTTAGCCGACACTTCATACTTGAAGTCGTGGTCTCGGTTGCGGTAAGTAGCTGCAAATTCGAAACCTGAATTGTTCATCGAAGCGGCGTTCATTGTTACGGTGGTATTGGATACACCGGCTTGTTCGGGAACGGGAACAGCATAAAGCAGGTCTTCACTGGTGTTCTTGTACCATTCGGCAGTGAATTCCAGACGGTTGTTGAACAAGGCGAGGTCGATACCCACGTTGTAGCTTTTCTTCTTTTCCCAAGAAAGGTTGTTGTCTACGAAAGTGGAAATGGCAGAACCGGTGATGGGCGTGTTGCCAAAGCTATAAGTCATGTTATTACGTGCCATTACAGCCTGATACATGTATTCACCAATGTTTTCGTTACCGAGCTCGCCATAGCTGGCACGTACCTTGAACATGTTGACAATGTTTCTGTTGAAGGGGAAGAAAGACTCCTTGTCGAAACGCCATCCCACAGAAACAGAGGGGAAGGTGCCCCAACGGATATTTTGGGACAAGCGGGAACTGCCGTCGCGGCGCACGGTTGCCGAGAACAGATAACGCTCGTCGTAGTTGTAGTTGATACGCCCGATGTAGGATAGGAGGGTGTGTTTGTATTCGAAGCTTTCAGCGTAAGTGTTGGCGGCATTCTGGAGTTGCAGGAAGTAAGGCTCGGTGAAGTTGACGCCCCAGCCTGTCAGCAAGTCGGTGTTTTCTTCTTCGTAAGTCTGGCCGGCTACCAGGTTAAAATGGTGTTTGCCGACGGTGGCATCATAAGTCAGCACGTTTTCAATCAAAGCATCGGCATAAGAGCGGGTAGCTTTGGTGAGACGTTCGTTGCTTTTGGCCAGATAGACACGGTTGCTCTGTACCCATGCAGGAATCCAGGTGAAGTCCTTGCAATGGGTTTTGCTGTAAGAGAGATTGACTTTATAGTTGAGCTTGTGGTTTTTGCTGCCAATACCGATCATTTTCAGGAGATCCACATCGGCAGAGGCTGTTCCTACAAAGCGGTCTACACGGGTATTGCGCTTTAACAGGTTATTGACCAGCAAGGGGTTGGAAGCTGAAATGTCACCATGTACGGTGTCGTAGTAAACACCATAACCATAAGAGTCATAGTTGAAGTTATTGGCGATCCCTACCAGATTGTCAAGTACCCAAGTAGAGTTGTCGTAGGCTTTGATGGTGGGTTGCATCAGCAAAGTACCACGCAGTATGTTGGTTACGTCTCCATACAGACCTTGAACGTATTCGGAAGCGTTTGACAAACCCATGTTGTCTTGATCGGAGTGAGAGTAAACTAGGCTGGTATGGAACTTGATGAATTTGGTGTCCATCGTGTTGTTGACACGCGCCGTGTAACGTTCGTAGTTGGGACCGGCGCCTTCCAGTGTACCTTTCTGGTTGTAGTAATCTAATGAAACGTTATAAGTATTGTGGGCACCGCCACCGGAGAGGTTCACATTGTGATTTTGACGGATACCTGTTTTGAACACTTCTTTAAACCAGTTGGTATTGGTGTTATCCTGGAAATGATATTTTCCGGTGGTACTGTCCAGCTTGTAACCGCCGGGCAGCGGAGTGTTGGAGTTGGCGCATGCCTGACCGATGTACTGGCTGTATTGGTCGGCATCCATTACGTCATAGACACTACTGGGAATGTAGTCCATACCTACGTACCCATTGTAGTCTACTTTCAGCGGTTGGTCTTTCTGACCGCGTTTGGTAGTGATGATGACCACACCGTTGGCTGCACGCGAACCGTAAATGGCAGCAGCCGATGCATCCTTCAGAATTTGGATGGTTTCAATATCGTTTGAAGAGAAATCGCGGATGGAAGTACCCATGGGGACACCATCGATAACATAAAGAGGAGAAGTGTCACCAAAAGATCCGACGCCACGGATACGGACGCTACTTCGCGTTCCTTGTAGCCTACATAGCTTATCGAAAGGATAGCGTTTCCGGCAACCTCCAGTTGGAAGTTTCCGTCCACATCGGTAATGGTTCCACCTTGTCCTCCTTTAATTCTGACAGTAGCTCCTGTCAAGGGCTCACCTTGTTCATCGATAACTTGACCGCGAACCTTGATAGCCGGAGATTGTGCCACGGTAGCTATAGCAGGTGTGGGATACACCATCATGCCACCCATAGCACACAGACTAAGCATTACGGAAAATAATAAATGTTTCCTCATTTTTTTAAGTATTAAATTAGTAGATTAAATTGTTGCTGATGTATTGAATTGAGATGTTGGATTATTGTACAATCCAATGTTGAATACTCTAGGTAGACAAACCACAGAGTTTATAAATATGCTGGAGCTATTCTTCATAATATTTAAGATTAGGATTAGACTTTAAAAGCAGGGTTCTCTTCCGAAAGATTGAGCACCGATTGCATGACAAAAGTATAATTTACACCGTAAACAGGGGTGGACAAACGGTTTTATAGGGTGGACGAATGGATAATGGAAAAAAATGTATTTATTCCGCTTATAGTTTGCGTCTTTTGGAGGTGGTGAGATAGGCTTAGGAGAAGGCTTTTTTTATATAAAGTCATGTAGCCGGACAACCTGGTGAAGGACTGTCCGGCTACATGAGGGATAAAATACAAATAAAATTCTCTGAAAGGAATTATTTCACAAGTAAAAATCCTCCTTCCGCCTGCATCGTAATGCTGACTTCATCATTCTTTTTTAATGTTATCTCTTCAGCGTGAGGATTTAGTTTTTTATCGTCCTGATAAAGCATCACTTTATCTCCTTTAGTACACATGGGAAGGTTCAACTTTAATTTCAGCGGTTCTTTTTGTGCATTGATTCCGGCTATGTACCATTTATCGGCATGCCGACGTGCCAGTACTACGTATTTGCCCGGATAGCCGTCAATGAATCTTGTTTCGTCCCATGTGGTGGGAACTTGCTTCATGAAATCCAAACAAACTTGGGGGGCATCGGTCAGGTTATTAGGCGCCAACGCAAAATTCTGAATAGGATTTTGGAATAAAACGGCTGTTGCCAGTTGGAATACATCAGTGGTCTTGCGTATGCTTCCGCCGTCATTGTTGCGGTTGAGGCGTTTGTTGAGGAATGTGCCACCAAACTCCATGCAACCGATGGTGTTGCGGATAAATGGATGCAGACAGGCATTAAATGCTTCTTCATCGCAAAAATGTTGTTGGAAAATCAGGTTTTCCGATGCGAGCACGGCTTCGCTTCCTACATAATTAGGATACATACGCTCCCATCCCCGAGGAAGGGTACAGCATATCATTCCAGTAGCCGCTGGAACTATACCATAAAAATACATCTACATTTTTACTGTGTGCATAGTCTATGAAGTCTTTCATACGTTCACGGCCGATGTTGGTATCCCACCAGTTGTCTATCAATACATATTCATATCCCATGGCGGCAGCAAGATCTACATATTTTTTCTGATCGTCGAAATTGATGCTGCCATCTTGCCAAAGTATCCAGCTCCAGGTTCCGCGTCCCATTTTGTATGTATGCTCCGTTGGGTAAAGAGGTTCCACGACATCCCATGGAATCGTTGTTTCTACAATGGGCTTCAGGTTTTCGCCTACAGTAATAGTACGCCAAGGAGTGGAACCGGGCAATGCAAGACCGGGAGATGCCGTACCGTTACCGTTGTTTTCTTCGGGCATGGGGAAAGCGAGGGTATAAAGTCCGTCGGCGGTGGCATCGCTCAGGTGTGAACCACAGTATTTGCTGTCTACTCCGGTTTCACTGATAAGTGCCCAGCCATTTTCTCCTACATGGAACAGACAAGGAAATGTGTAACCGTGCCCATATTGTGAACGTACATTCATAGGAGCGTCAGCCTTATATTCTTCCTCATA
>PPYE01030653.1_pt1 | contig 16676 bp, 16 predicted proteins | sample 1559881 | NCBI WGS metagenome assembly PPYE01 (sample SAMN08240022, study PRJNA423297) | Human gut metagenome, whole genome shotgun sequencing project. | reverse complement strand
TTTTTTCATCCACAATCCCCTGCTCCATCAGCATGATAAGATGGGCTTCATTTATTGCCTGAATATAGGGAAGCATCCGGTTTTTAGCTCTCTCATAACCAGGTTCCAACTCCATGGCAACCAGTGCCTTCCCTGGGTATTTCATCCCTTCCTGTTCCAGCGTCTGCTTTCTTAAATCCGTATATGTCTCTGGCAGCTTCATGCCCCTTATGCCTCCTCTTTCCTCTTTTCATAATATACCTACTGGTCTGCCACGGCTCCGTCCTCCCGCAGCTTTGTCACATATAAACGCGGCTTGTACGGATATTTATTCATGGCTGATTCATTTAACTCTATTCCGATTCCGGGCCCCTCCGGCACGGTCAGACAGCCGTCCTTCAGAGTAAGTGTGGATTTTACAATCTCATTTTTAGGCGCACTGTCCTCACCCAGGGGATATTCCTGAATCGCAAAGTTTGGTATGGATGCCGCCAGCTGGATACAGGCCGCCGTACTGACCGGACTCAGCGGATTATGGGGCACCACCATAACTCCCCTGGCTTCTGCCAGGGCTGCAATCTTTTTGGCCTGTGTTATTCCGCCGCACAGGCATACATCCGGGCGTATGTACTGGCATGCATTACGAGAAAGAAGCATTCCAAATTCCTCTAAGGTGTGCAGCCTTTCCCCTGTGGCGACGGGAATATGTATTCTATCGGCCACCTTCTCCATATCATCAAAATTGTCAGGTCTCACCGGATCTTCAAAAAACATGGGTCTGGCCTGTTCTATTTCCCTTCCCAGCGCAATTGCTTCCGGTACATTTAACTGTCTGTGTATTTCAATGCAAAGGTCTACCTCATTTCCCACCGCCTCCCTGTATTGATAGACGCGTTCAGACGCAGTGCTTATTTTAGCGGCAAAGCTTTCAAGAGGCATGATTTCCCTGCGGTCCGAATCCACAAAGGGCGTCAGATGCCCTACTGCTGTAAATCCGCGGGCTTTGGCATCCCTGCATCCCCGGATCAGTTCTTCTCCGGTGGAGCCGAATACATGATAATAGACCCTGGCCTTATGCCGTACTTTTCCCCCCAACAGTTCATAGCATGGAACACCGTAATATTTACCCTTTATGTCCCACAGGGCAATATCAATCGCTGACAGCGCTCCCATGATAGCAGCTCCCCTAAAGTGGTAGCACCGGTACATATACTGCCAGTGGTGCTCTATCAAAAGGGGATTCTGTCCTATCAGATACCGTTTGAAGGTCTCCACCACCGCCTCTGAGGCTTCTAAAAAGGCCCATGCCCCGGATTCGCCCACACCCGATATGCCTTCATCCGTATCCACCTGTACAAACATATATTGATCAATCAACCGTGTGCTTACATCTGTTATCTTCATCCTTACTCCTCTTATCCTTTTACGGAACCGCTGGTAAGACCTCCCACCAGATACTTCTGGGCAAACAGCGCAAACAAAAAGGAAGGTATACATACAATCATGGAGGCTGCCAGCACATCCCCCTGCAGCATGCTGTCTCTGGAACTAAAGTCCGCGATTACCACTGGCAATGTTTTCTTTGACTCATCAATTAACAGCGTGTTGGCCAGCAGGAAGTTATTCCAGATGCCGATAAACGTCATGATGCCGCTGGCCGCAAGCCCTGGCAATGCCACAGGCAGGAATATATGCCAGAGTGTCTGGATTTTTGCCAGACCATCTATCTCCGCTGCTTCAATCAGGTCTGACGGGATGGTTTCAAAATAAGACTGCATGGTCCATATACAGATAGGCAGTTCAAATGCAATGTAACACAGAATCAGCCCTTTGTATGTGTTAATCAATCCCATCTTGGACATCATCAGATAAATAGGTATGATAATTAAGATCTGCGGAAACATATATACAAATAATACCATTTTGCTGAATGTCTCTTTCATCCGGTACTCATATGCCTTATAGCTGAATGCGGCCAGGCATGCAACTGCCAGTGTAAGAATGGTGGAAACCACCGTTATAAAAATACTGTTCCACAGGAAACGGGCAATTCCAAATTCCGTAAATACCTTCTTCACAAAATACAGGGAGTATGTTTGCGGAAGGATGGAAGGCGGAAGCTTGGTTACGGTCTGAGGACTTTGCAGTGCCGAAACCACCAGCCAGTATACGGGAAATATAATTGGTATTACCACTGCCACTGCCAGAATATGAATTCCAATCAGTTTCAGAAGCTTGCTGTTTTTTCTGTTCACATGTCCACCCCCATTAGCCATACAGCTTATCCTGCCGCTTTTTTAGTATGAAATAAATTGCTGCAAATATAATTAAAATCACAAATAGAATCATGGTTATGGCAGATCCTTCTCCCATTCTGTAACTGCTGAACGCTCTCCTGTATGCGTAAATAGGAGTTGTCTGTGTGGCCTCAGCCGGTCCGCCTCCTGTCATGACCCACGGCAAATCATAGAAATTAAATGTCCATATGAATCTCAGGATTCCTGATACCATGACAACAGGCATCAAAAGCGGCAATGTAATTTTGGAAAACCGTTTCCAGCCATTTGCCCCATCAATCTGTCCCGCCTCATATAAGTCAGAAGGAATCCCCTGCAGTCCCGCAAGGAACATGGTTATAAGCATTGGCACACCGCGCCAGACATTGGCCAGTATAAGGATAAACATGGCGGTATGCTCATTGGCAATCCACGCCACGGGTTCTTTTAACACATGCAGATCCATTAATATATAATTCATGATCCCGTAAATGTCATGAAACATCCACCTGAATATCATGGCAACCGCCACCGTGGGAACCAGCCACGGCATTATCACCAGTCCTCTGAACAACCCCTTAAAACGCAGGTCCGGATGATTCAAAAGGATGGCAATGGCCAGCCCTAATACAACCTGCGGTATAAGTGAGCCAAAGGTAAAGATAAGCGACCGTCCCACTGCCTGCCAGAATGAGGCATCCTGTAATATCTTTATATAGTTAGTCATCCCAACAAAATTCATGACCGGTTTTCTGACGCTGTAGCCTGTGAAACTCATTACAAGAGCATAGAGCATCGGATACACCACAATTCCAAATATAATCAGAATAGCCGGCATATAAAGCAAGGTTCCCTGAGTGCTCGTCCTGTTTTTCTTTTTCCTGTTACCGGACATCCGGTATCCACCCCCTTTTAGACAGAGTGGATATTCTGCTGTGTCTGCTCAGAATATCCACTCCCAAAATGATTATAACAGTTTCTCCAGTTCGCCCACAATATAATCCACTGCCTGGTCCGCACTATACCCATCTGAAAGCATCTTAATCAGGCCATTGCCCAGAATACACTGGGATTCAAACTCGCCGGCGCCCGGGAACGGTCCATTGACCATTCCTAATCCATTGGATGTTGACAGAATATCAAGCGCCATATCCGGCACCATCTCTTTCAGATTGTCAGGAAGGTTATCCTGGTATTTCGTGTTCTTGAAGAGCTCCTCCTTGGCCGGGAACATGGCATATGGATAGCTGAGGTAAAAATCAACCATGTTATCGCCGGTAAACATATATTTTACAAAATCCTTTGCCAGTGCCGTATTGCCATCAGCTGAAATACTCAGTCCAACCCATCCCTGTCCGGATCCTGTCTTTTTTCTTCCGGGTATTTTAAAATAGGATACATCATCCATATCATCGGGAGCAACGGACTGAAGTGTATAGTAAATTTCCGGAGTGTCGATACGGCTCATCACAGTACCGCCTGCCACCATTTCCCTGACATTTGTCTGTGTATAACCCACGGTTCCCTCCGGCGCGCAGTCCTTCACTAATTTATAGAGGTAGTCATAGGTTTCCACCATGGCAGCCCGGCTTTCATCATCCAGGTCAATATACCACTCACCATTTTCATCCACATTTAAAAGGTCCACATCATTGGCCTGCAGGAAACTCCAAATCGTTTTCCAGGCGTGGAGGTCTCCCAAAGGCAGGGCAAAACCATATCTGTCCTTGGATGGGTCTGTCACGGCCTTACACATATCGTAATACTCTTCCCAGGTTGTGGGCAGAGTTTCGATACCGGCCTCTTTCAGCCAGCTGTCCCTGTAATAAGCCACATAAGGGGTGATATAAAGAGGAACAGAATATAATCCATCCTCATACGCACCTTGAACTGATAAGGATGTACTTAAAAATGCATCCTTTCCCCCTATTTCCTCCACAAGGTCAGATAACTCCAGCAGACCTCCTGTACCAGCTAAGGACTGGGGATAACCAGTTCCTGTCACCATAATATCCGGTGCGTTTCCTGCCATAATAGCTGATACGATTTTGTCCATGGCCCCGCTCCATGGCATGACCGTAATGTTAATCTGTGTTCCCGGATTCTGTTCCATATAAGAATCTGCCAGCTTCTGCAGTTCATCGGCCCTCTCCTGCTGTGTCAGCATGGACCACATCTCAATGGTTCCTGTCACTTCCTCTGCTGATTCTGCCTGGGCAGAATCAGCATTCTCCGCGTTGGTTTCTGATGCCTTTACCTCTTGTGCATCCTTTGTACCGGAGTCAGCGCTCTGTCCGCATCCCGCCGCAGCCATCATGACGGCTGCTCCCATAATAACCCCCAGTATCCGTTTCACTTTCTTTGTCATTTTTGTACCTCCCATCATTTTTTATTATTTATCATCAGAAGAATACGTACAGTATGGACGTATTCTCTCATATTCAATCTCCACGCCTAACCCCGGCGCCTGGGGGACCATGATCTGCCCCAATTCGTTCAGCCTGATAGGATTAGAGAACATATCTTTTAGCAGGGCATTTGTATTATTGTCGTAATATTCCGCAATCAGGCCGTTGGGAACCGAAGCCACCAGATGAGCGTGTATCTCCTGGTCTCCGTGAGGTGCCAGCAGCACATGGGACGACATAGCTAAATCAGCTACCTTCTTCCACTCTGTAATGCCGCCCAGCACCTGGGCATCTGCATTCAGCACCTGGGCTGCATTTGACTCTATTAACTGTTTAAATCCCCATCTGGTATACTCATTCTCCCCAATGGCAATGGGTATGTCCAGTTTTCTCTGAAGCTCAGCACAGCCCTCGATATCATCCGGTGATAAAGGCTCCTCAAACCAGTATATGTTCCTGCGCTCCAGCTCCCTTCCCATTTTCAGAGCATCTATCCGGTTATATGCATTATTCGCATCCACCAGTAAATGTATATCCGGCCCAACCGCATCCCGTACCGCGTCCACGCGTTCCAAATCTTCCTTAATAGATGCGCCTCCTATTTTCATCTTTACGGCCTTTGCTCCCCGCTTCAGGTTTTCCTTCATTTCGCTCTGAAGCATATCCCATCCTTTTCCTTCTTCATAATAACCGCCTGCTATGTAAGCCGGTATCCGGTCGTCATATCCTCCCAGCATCTGGCAAACGCTTCTGCCCGCCACCTTACCTTTTATGTCCCAAAGGGCTATGTCGATGCCGCTGATTGCCCGCGTAGCAAGCCCCTTTCGTCCATATACTTTAGGAAGATACATCCGTTCCCAAATCCGCTCTACGTTAAAGGGATCCTGGCCTATGACCCGGTCTTTTAAACTCAGCATTGCCTTTATCACCATATCTGAGCCATGGACCCATCCAACACCGTTTACCCCCTCATCCGTTACTACCTCGCATATTACGATTTCAGTTGCAGGATATGTATATTTTCCGTTACGAATCGGATTTTTGTAGGCAGCGGAATATGCGTGAATCCTGATATCTGTAATTATCATTTCGGACCTCCCATTTATTATGCATTTTGTATGTTTTACTATTCTTATTCCTTTTTCTATTAACACTATATCACTACGCCGCACTTTATGTCAATAACTTTTGTAAAATTTATTTACAAAATTATTTTAAATAACTTCCACAGTCAAAAATGGCAATTGTCCCTGGGTTTATGCTCTGCTTCGTTCTGTTATTGGGCGGCTGTTCCAATGTACAGGGGAAAACAGCAAAAAAATACCGGGAAGCTCAGTATCTTCCCGGTACGTTTAAATATTATATTTTCATTCAGACAATTTCCTTATGCTTTCATGCAGCATCCCCAGTCCCTTTTCCGTCCTCTCCACATACGGCGAATCAGCAAGATACTGTTCCAGTATCAGAAGGTTAGCCTCCGTTGCCTCCACCCCCAGTTCCCTTAAGGACAGAGGCATATCCAGATGTCTCATGAACTCCTTCAAGTTCTCCATCTCCCCTCCCAGGCCATTATAGTGAAGCTGGACAAACAGTCCCACTGCCACTATTTCCCCGTGAAGGGCCTGCCTTGCCTCCCTGGTAAAACAGGTTCTGATTCCGTAGTATATCATATGGGCCAGGGCCGACTGGTTAAAGCTCCTTGTAATGTTAGAGATAATGCCAGTGACTGCAATGTTGATGTAGGTGACATACTCCACTGCCTTTGTCACCGTCCCCCGCCTTATATCCTCTATGGCCTGGTGTCCATACCGCTCCAGCAAATCATAGGCAAATTCAGACATCCTGTACGCTGTATATAAGTCAAAGGCAGCCGTATCCGGCTCCATGGCAGGCCTGCCGTTAAGCATCTCTATCTTCTTTGCCATGGCGTCCAGTATTCCGGCCGCCGCGTAGCGGCAGGGGCACCCGGAGATCACATCCAGGTCCACATATACCCCGTCTGTTTCATATTCATATCTCCAATTATCCTTCATGGCTCCCTGGGGCGTATACATGACGCTCATGGCTGTAAAGGCTGCGCAGGTGGCAATGGAGGTAGGGATATTGATAACGCCTACTCCCGCTTTTCCGGCCACTGCCTTTGATAAGTCCATGATGACGCCGCCCCCAATGCCCACCACTTCGTCGCATCCCGCGTCCAGACACTTTTTACCGAGGGCATCCGCCGCCTCATAACTGCATACGCCGTCATAAATCTCAGCAACAAACTCCACTCCGGCCTCTGTAAGACCGGGAAGCAGCCGGTCCTTTACAGCGTCAAAAGCCCTGGGACCGGACACAATGTAAGCCTTTTTTCCAAACCGCCTTATCTCCTGTCCGCAGTGTTCCAGTACGCCCCTGCCCTGGCGATACCTTCCTGCACCGAATTTGACAGCGCTGTCCATCACATTGTTTATCCCGTTGCCCATCACAGTATCCACTTATACCCAATCCTCATAAATATAATCCGGGGCACAATACATGATTTGCCCGTCCTTTACCGTCATCTCGGGTTTCAGCAGTTTATCCGCGGTAAAGGCAGTCCCCTTCCAGTCCTTATAGGTCTGTTTGAAATCCATCCACCGGAAGATGGCCACATCCGCCCTGGCCCCTTCCGACAGGCATCCAATCTCTCCCTGCATTTTCATCAGTCCGGCCGGGCGCTCCGTGGCCATGCTGACCACCTGGCTCATGGGGATTCCCATACAGATATACCGGGACATCAGGTTTGGCAGTGAAAAAATGGGGCGTCTGAACATGCTTCCCAACACCAGGTCCGTACTGCACATATCCGCAATAAATCCCTGTTCCTTGGCCTTAAGCATGACGTCAAAATCACCGTGCTTCCTTCCCTCTGCCGTGTCAAAGATAATTCCCCGTTTCCTGGCCTCCCTGACACAGTCGTACAATTTGCCATTTTCATCAATGATCGTGTTCTTCACTCCCTGGTATACATGTTCAAAGATATCTCCGGGACGCAGAACCTTAAGCACCTCACTGGTGGGTACCGGGATGTTGGTGCAGTGAACCTCCACCGGACAGCCTGCCATGCCGGCTATACGGACCGTTTCCTTTAACGGCTCAATGCCCAGTCCCTCTGCCAGTTCTTCACTCTGGCGTATTTTAAGACCCAGGATATTGTCCTGATTATCATGGTACATACGGACAATCTTTTCCGCATTGAAAAATTTCGGATTGATACACTCATGATAGCTGGTTGTGGTCAGCCCTGCGGAACACACCTGAAGGAAGCTCTTGATGGTAACCCTGCTCCTGGCAATCACTGCCGACCTGAAGATTGGATAATTGGCAACGCCGGCCGAAAAATCTATGGCAGACGTAACTCCTGTGGGCAGATAGGCCACATCCGGATATATGCCGATCTCCGTCCCTTCCTGGAACATATGGGCATGGGCGTCAATCAGTCCGGGAAAAACATATCTTCCCGCGGCGTCCACCACATGCCTTGCCGGCTCCCCTTCCTCATATCTGGTGATTCTGCCGTTATAAATCGCTATATTTCCTATCTGATCGGTCCGGTTGGCCGGGTCAATCACATGTCCGTTCTTAATCAATAAATCTAACATTCTACCACCTCCGGGTATCTTACCAAAGACCAATGAGTTTCCAATAAGGAAGTCCAATCAAAAAGAAAATAACAAGGGCCATTGCCACCATGATGGTGCCCACTCTCCAGAAGTCCTTCTGGGGCACATAGTCCGACGCAAAGGTTATAAGGCCGGCTCCGTTTCCATAATGGGTAAGGAGGGCTCCAAAGCTGGCGAAAAATGCAAGCAGCAGTCCCACCACCATGGGGTTTGCCTTTGTATTCACTGCAAGAGAGAACAGCACCGGATAAAAGGATGCCACAAACGCGCTGTTGGAGACAAAGAAATAGCGCACCGCCAGGCTGACCAGCACCAGAATCACAGTTACTGCCATACCGTTCATCTGGGAAAGATCCAGCACAACACCCAGCTGGTCTGCCAGCCATGTATAAAATCCGGCTGATGACAGGGCTGAGGCAATGCCATAGAAAGCGCCGTACCAGATAAAGATACTCCAGGCCCCTTTGGCGGCCATTACATCGTTCCAGTCCAGCACGTCCAGAAGCAGAACAAGTGCCAGGAACACAAAGCCCACCACCTGCATGCTCAGGTTGACAACCGGAAGCTTCGGTCCGAACATCCATCCCAGAATGGCAAGGAGGAACAGGACAAACAGTTTCTTCTCAGCAGACGTAACAGCTCCCAGCTCCTTTAACCCCTTTTGCGCAAGCGGCTTGATGTCATCCAGGGATTTGAGTTCCGGCGGATAGATTTTGTAAATCACATAGGGAGCCAGCAGCAAAAACAGGCCTACCGGTACAATGGATGCCAGAAACCAGGTTCCCCAGGTAAGGGTAATTCCCAACATCTCGGTAATCAGGGACACGGTTATGGCATTGGTGGCCATACCGGTCAGAAACAAGGCTGATGTTCCCTGAGAGCTTGCGTACATGAGTACGGTCAGATAGGCGCCCAGCTTTCTGGGTGCATTCTTGGCGCTTGAACCGGTGCCCTCCGCAATATTCTGGAAAATGGGATAAATAATGCTTGTCCTGGAAGAGTTGGAACCGGTTGCCGGGCTTAATACAAGGTCTGTAAATACCATAATGTAGCCCAGACTCAGGGTATTCTTGCCGGACTTAAGCAGCAGGTTATAGGCAATACGCCTGCCCAGCCCCGTCTTTACAAACGCAGTACAGACAATGGTTACCATAGCGATAAACCATGCCATATTATTCCCGTATCCCTTTAACAGGATGGATGTATCCATGAACATGGCTGCGATGCCCACGATAATCAGAGTAATGATCGGCTCTGAAAATGGTTTGATTACCAGTCCCAGCAGCAGCCCCAGGTACAGCGCCACAATATGCCAGGTCTCCACTTCCAATCCGGCCGGCGCCGGTATGTTCCAGATAGCAATTGTTACGGCAGCTATGAGGAATAGTTTTAAAAACCGTTTCTTTTCCATATATATCCTCCATATGTTCCAATCAGCCGGCAGTTTCTACCGGCGTTTCCTTCTGTTAAAAAACACAAAACCAGTCACGGCAAACCCAATCATCATGACAAAACCCACACCGAATGTCAGGGCGATTCCGTTCATGAGCCACACAGGCGTCAGGCCCACGTATATATCCTTCCATGACATGATGGTGGAATAGACACCATGGGTATCTCCCGCCCCTGACTGGGAGTCCGGATCGATTGCGCGCACCAGGGCCAGCCCGGTGGATGTGTTGCCGGTGGCAGCCCCAAAGGCCATACATGCCTTTTCAAACCATTCATCCTTACAGAAACGGTAAGACAAGTAAAAAATCAGGGGGACCGTCAATCCGCAGATAGTAACCGTATATATCAGGACAGGCACAATATAGGTAGAGACAAACTCCAGATTCAGTGTTGCCATGGCTGTAAACACCACGATTTCCAGAAAGAATCCGCTGAGCATCTTAACTGTCTTTATGTCCACATACCGGTCCAGCTTCGTCATCTTAAGTATCTTCCACAGGATGGCTCCTCCAAACACGCCGTGGAGCACACCCGGTAATTTTGTAAAAAAGGGAATGAAGGTTCCAAGGAAATGGAAAATGGTCCTTCCCAGAAACAGTGCTGCCAGCAGCCATGATATCTGAAGCGCCAGATGGTTGATGCTGATGGCGGTTGTCACTGTATGGCCGGAAGCAGCCCGTTTTTCCTGGGGCAGAGTCCCGCCGTAAAAATAGGAAGGCTGTTTCTTTGGCTCCTTTACATATGTACCCCATCCTTTTCTGATCCCGTAATTGACCATGGCCATTCCCACAACCATGGCAAATATAAGGCCAAAGGTAGACAGCACCATTCCCACTGCCATGTTGCCGTCCACGCCCAGCTTCTGAAAAGCAGACGCCGTGGCAGCGGCTGTTCCGTGGCCGCCATGGAATGAGAAAACGCCCATGACGCCCCATCCCTGGGGAAGTCCGGTCCATATCTTTGACAGAATCCAGCCCAGGCCTACACCCAGGCACATCTGCATCCCGTAGGAGGTCATGGTAACACAGGAGTAATCCAGATAGGAACTGATCTTCTCCCGGTTGAAATTAACCCCGAACACAAGGGACGCCATGACAATGTCAATGAGCACGCCGGGCAGTTCATGGAAGCTTTCCGGCACCGCAATGATACCCATGGCCTGATGGCCCAGGAGAAGCAGAAGCAGTCCGCCAATCAGGGACGAGGGCAGGAACAGCTTCTGAACCGGCTTAAAGATCTCCCGGATGAAAAAACCAGCCAGCATAAAAACCGCCAATATTAACATATCATTGCATAAAGATGACACTGTCATGATAAATCCCCCGTTTTTCTTTTCTGTCTTCTCCTGTAATTTCAAGCTCTATTATAGCATGAAACTCTGTCCTGCCATGATTTAAAAGTCAAACATACCGGAACTTTTCTTATTTGGCTTTTTCGTATCTGTATAAGTCGGTGCAGTCACATAATCAATATCATTGATTGGCCAGGTAGGTTCTTTCCCCTCATAGACCTCCTGTACGCCCATGGCTGCAAAATAAGACGCCCTGTGCGCTGCCTCCATTGTGTTTCCTCCAATGTGTGGGTAAATGATTACATTGTCCAGGGTCAGAAGAGGGTTGGCAGGATCCACCGGCTCCTTCTGGATGGCATCCAGTCCCGCACCTGCAATGGTTTTATTCTTACATGCCTCGTACAGATCCTGCTCCACAACACAGCCGCCCCTTGCCGTATTAATCAGGAAAGCGGTCGGCTTCATCATTTCCAGACGCTCCTTGTTTACCATACCGCGGGTAATTGGGGTATTCGGAACATGCAGGGAAACGTAATCGCTCTCCTTGAAAATCCGATCCAGGTCCCTGACCACCTCAACTCCCTCCGGGAATTCATCTGCTTTCTTATATGGGTCATAGGCCAGGACATTCATTTCCATGCCAAGCGCACGCACGGCCAGACGGCTTCCGATATTTCCGCATCCGATGATACCCACTGTCTTGCCGTTTACTGTCGTCTTTCTGGTCTTAAGCTTTGCCTTGTAGTAATCCTGAACCCATATTTTCCTCAGTTCAATCACATTGCGGCTGCATTCCAGCATCAGAAGCATGGCTGTCTCTGCCACTGAGGTGCTGTTTGCCACCGGCGCATACAGGGTCTGTACCCCGTTGTCATGGCATGCCTTTACATCCAGTGCGTCAAACCCTGCGCCGTGGCGTACCACCACCTTCAGATTGGGGTTGGCCTCGATTACTTCCCTGGTGATTGGCGTAATACGCACAATCATTGCATCCGGCTTGTACTCCTTCATATCAGCCAGCACGTCCTCTGTCTCAAAGCCGCGTCCCCTAATCAGGGTATGTCCTGCATCCACTAATAACTGCTCACCTTCATCCATGATTTCCTGTGGTAATAAAATCTTCCATCCCATGTTCTTATCTCTCCCTGTGATTTTTTTATAATGTGTGATTTACATTTATATACGTAAGGTTTTGGGCACCAAATCAATTTACAATTGATTATGGCCTGTAAACATCGTCAATAATTTCAAATCCCTTTGCCTCCAGCGCCTTGTCCACCCACTCACGTTTGGCTGTGCCGTTTTTGGAAGCTTCCAGCTTGGCCTCATCTGCTGCCTGGAATTTCCTGGCTTCCTCCAGAATGACCGCTGCGTCCTTGCGCGGAATGACGATGACACCGTCCGGATCTGCCAGGATGATGTCTCCCGGGTTCACACTGATTCCTCCGCAGGCTATTGGTACATTGACCTCGCCCGGTCCCTCCTTGTAAGGACCGCCCGGGGTGGTTCCCGTACAGTAAACCGGGAAATCCCATTTGCCAATCTCGTCGATGTCGCGGATTGGACCGTCCAGAATAATGCCCGCCACCTTCTTTGTATACCGCAGATATGCCATCATGACCTCGCCAATCAGGGCTCTTGTACTGTCCTCCTCATTGGAAACCACAATCACATCTCCCTCATTGCACATGCTGAGGGCTGCGTGCAGGGCCAGATTGTCACCCGCTCTGCATTTAACCGTGTAGGCAGGTCCCACCATCATCTGCGCCTTTGGACTGCTGACCAGACGGATGCGCGGGTTCATGGCACAGCTCCTTCCCATGACATCCGCTGTGTTGGAGGCCGGTATGGACTTAAACTGGTTCATTACCTCCATGTCCGGCATCTCTCTTTTTAGATAAATACGTTTCCCTACTGACATAACATTACCTTCCTTTCTTACCAAACACTTGACTCCCTGCGAGTTTTTTTGTTGTAATTTTCCTTAAAACCATTTGCTTTCCTGATAGTTTTATTGTAATATATAACTAATCACAAATCAAACAATGTATTTTCAAGTTTTTAACAAAATAAATTTGTGGATGTTAAAATCATGGATACACTAAGCCTGTATTACTTCTCGGAGCTTGCCAAGGATCTGCACATCACCCGCACTGCCAACCGTTTATTTATATCCCAGCAGACACTGAGCAACCATATCATGAGACTGGAGGAATATTACGGGGTAAAACTGCTGAACCGTAAGCCCTCCCTCTCCCTTACATATGCCGGAGAATATGTACTGTCATTTGCAGAGACCATGAACCGTGAAAACGCAAACCTTATGGACATTCTGGCAGATATCCAGAAGCAGAAGCGGGGCCTTATCCTTTTCGGCGCCAGCACCCTGCGCATGAGCGCCAGCCTGCCTGATATCCTGCCTGAGTTCTCATCCCGGTATCCCAATGTGGAAATCCGTATCACCGACATGAACTCCAAGCGGCTGGAGCAGTTGATTCTGAGCGGAGACCTGGACCTGGCCATCGTCATATCCGGGGGCGAACATCCCAGTATAGAGGAAAAACCCCTGATGTCCGACCAGATTTACCTTTGTGCTGCCGATACGCTGCTTCGGAAATATTATGGCGACGGGACAGAGGATTTGAAACGAAAGGCCCGAAACATGGCGGATGTAAAAGATTTCTCCAGGCTGCCTTTCTGTATTCTCAATAACCGCATGGGCCAGAATATCCAGAAATGCTTTGACGAGGCCGGATTTGTCCCCAACATTTACACCACCAGCGCCTATGTGCAGATCAGCACATCCATCGGCCTAAAAGGCCTTGCCGCATGCTTCGCCACCCGCAACAGCATATTGAACCAGAAGGGTGAAATCTCTGAGGATATCAATGTATTTCCGCTGTTCTGCAAGGGAGAGCCCCTCCTTCAGCAGATATCCGTGATTCATCACAAGGACCGCTATCTCTCCACCTATACGCAGTATTTTCAGGAACTGATACTAAAATATTTCCACGAGGTTGAGCAGATTCCGATTGAGGAACTGGTAAACTCGTCCTCTATTTCACTGCAGTAAAAACACCAGGCGTTTCCCTGCTCTGTTTGAACCGGGAAATGCCTGGCGCTTACTAGTCCAATTTAAATAGTATCCGGCGCATCTACAAACCAAATACCCTGCGCCCCGTTATCCCGGCTGTGCCAGCAGGCACCTTCCAATGGTCCGCCTGCGGTGGAGTCGAAGTAATACCAATCGCCGGAACCGTCTTCCGGGTCGCACACGCTACCATTCCAGCGATGCCAGCTGGTACAGGCATATCCGTCTTTATTAAAAAGGTACCAATGATGGTTAATAGTATGCCATGCGTTGGCTGGATAACTGCCGTCCGGCCGGCGGTACCACCAGCCGTTATTGTCCTTTATCCAGCCAGTACGTTCTTCCGGGATCCAGGTTTTCATGAACGCCTCCGGAGTGGCGTATACCTTTTTGATTCCACTGGTGGAACTTCCCCAGTCCGGCAGCTGGAAATGGGGATTATCCATAATGGATTTCCAGTTCCCGCCCCATTCCAGGCCCAGGGACATGCCGATGGCGCCAACCCGCTGGAAGAATAGAGCAGAATCATTATAAGCTCCAGCCCCATCATTTCTGAAAATATCAAATGCTGTCCCCCACTGATGATAGGAGCTGTAGTTGCTGCCTGGGGCGTTGGTTACTATATTCCCCGGTTCCGTCCTGCCTTGGGCATACAGGGCATCCTGCTCCGCCACAGTACGAAATGTCTCGCCTATTTTAATACTCAACCCCTGTCTGCCGCACTCCTCTATTAACTGACCGGCCAGATGCTGCAGGCGGGGATGGCATAATGTAATGTCTCTCATAGCAGACCTCCTAATCATATATATTATGAACTATGGCCCAGGGATGCCCCTGAGCCATGAAAAGTTATGACGTCTAGTCCAAATATGACCGGACTCGTCATAGATTACTACTGCTTTCGCCTTAAGGAAATTGAACCGGACCAGCGTATATAAACTGTCCGTCCTTCTATGATAAGATATTTAGTTCCCTCCGCATATAAAACCTGCATGATAACAAAACAAATAAAACTGCATGCGGCTTGGCATTAAAGTATCGTTAATATTAATGGCGCAAAAAGTACGTTTTTACGTGGTTTTTCGGTATATTTGTGACTTTACTGTGTCTAATAGGATAGTATAATAAGGTAGAAAATGACATAAAATCAGGCGGGCCCGGTCACATGATATACTCTCCCTGATTTGACAGTATTTTTATTTCACTGTCTCCTCAAGAGGGAGCATATCAAATCTGGTACCCGCCTCGTTGCATTTTAGTTTGACCGTGGACATGGACGCCCATTCCATCTTCCGTCCTCAAATCCTACGTTATAACCATCATTAAAACCTTCCCTGTAAGCCCAGCGCCGTTCGTTAGCACAAGGGTCCCAATTGTTGCCCCAATTTTCGCACCAATTGTTTCCTTCACCAGCATTGCACCACCATGGACAGCAGCAGCCACAACAGCAACCACAACTATTACTACAGCATTTGCAACGACATCTACATCTACATCTACAGCAACACATTTATTTTTCCTCCTTCTAATATAGTTTGTACTATATTATATGGGACGGATAGACAAGGTGTTACTTCTGATATATTCCTACAGTAAAATATTTCAATATATTTACCAATTCATATTTTATTCATAATTATCTGTTATATTGACTATGTATAGAGACATCAGTGTTTTTTCATACACCTTTTCAAGGGGCTGGCATGAAACTGCCGGCCCCTCTTCTTCAGAACAGGCGTATCCAATCATTTGGCTCCTCCCTTACTCTCCGTCTTCCGCCTCCCCTATCCTGATGGCTAAATCCAAAACAGTAGCGGCTGTCTCGTCACTGATGAAATGAATATGATTCATCATAATATCATTTATAAGCAATCTCATTTCACAAAACATGTCCTCTGCCGCCTTGGCAGACTGATATTGTACATAAGCTCCTTCAATCATAACTTTATACCTCCCCACCGTTTATATATATATATAAACGCTTTTTTCGGTATTTTTCTCCATACATTTTTTACTTGTGACAAATTCAGTAAGCATGTGGCTGTGAACAACAGTTCAATTTTCCATTGACATTGAGGTGTTTTTCGTTACTAATAACAAAAGGCGCCATTATGGCGCCTTCTCTATATACTGTCCTTCCTTCTTTGACTAGTCCAAAATTTTTCCAGTTAAGAATTAAACCTGCTACTTTTTTGTCACAGAAATCACAGTTCCAGTGAATGCTTCTGTTTCTTCCAGTTTTCCTGTATAAACAACAGAAACCGTATCCCCTTCTTTGACAGAAGATAATCCTTCTGGTTTTTCTCCTTCAAAGCTAAGAACATAATCCACTCCATCCCCATCGGTGATAACAAACATAAAATCCTTAATGTCACTGATAGTACCTGTAAGAGTGGATTCTTCTTCAGTCATTCTATTTTCACCGCTTTTAGTGGAAGACACATCAAACGTACTTTCCGCTATCGAAGTGCTAACTATCTGTGTAGGCGCTGCGGAAGACACTTCACCTTTCTGCGCGGAACATCCCGCAAC
>PPYE01357805.1_pt1 | contig 16684 bp, 7 predicted proteins | sample 1559881 | NCBI WGS metagenome assembly PPYE01 (sample SAMN08240022, study PRJNA423297) | Human gut metagenome, whole genome shotgun sequencing project. | reverse complement strand
ATATAACATTATTTTTACTTTTTGTCTACTCTTTATTTTCTTGTTATATATTATGCAAAATTTAATATAAATGTAAATAAGAGGTGTGTCCATGAATAAGTTTAAGATGCTTGTATTAAAAGCCAAATCATTAATTATTCCTACCATTATATGTTTATTTGCCTTGTTTTTAATTCTTTTTTCAAATAGTAATTTATCTGCTGCCAAAAAAGGATTAAGCTTGTGGGCAAACTCTGTTGTTCCTTCTCTTTTACCATTTTTTATTGCCACAGAACTTTTGGGATATACAAATATAATATCTATACTTGGTAAAATGTTAAACAAATTGATGAAGCCTGTTTTTAATGTTCCTGGTGAAGGTGCTTTTCCTTTTATAATGGGAATTATTAGTGGTTACCCTGTCGGTGCAAAAATAGTAGCTGACTTTAAAAAGCAAGGTTTATGTTCAGATATAGAAGCAGAAAGGCTTATTGCTTTTACAAATAATTCTGGGCCTTTATTCATTATTGGAACAGTTGGAATTGGTCTTTTTAAAGATACTAAAACTGGAATTTTATTACTGATAACACATATCTTTGCATGTATCACTGTTGGAATTTTGTTCAGATGGTGGAAAAATAGCAAAAATAAAAGAAGCACTTCTTTTATCGAAACTTCTAATAAATTGCCTTCTAGAATATCATTATCAAATTTGGGAGAAGTTTTGGCTAGTTCCATTATGAATTCAATTAGTACCATATTTCTTATTGGCGGATTTGTTGTGCTTTTTTCTGTTGTTATTTCAATTTTAAATAGTAGTGGTTGTTTAGAATTAATTTCTAGCTTTCTTTCACCCGTTTTTAAAACTTTCGGTATTCCCTCTAAATACATAAAAGGAATTGTAATAGGCCTTATAGAACTTACAAATGGGGTTTGTTCTATTGCATTAATTGCAAGCAAAAACATATCAACTAATATTATTATTTGTGCTTTTCTACTTGGTTTTGGTGGAATTTCTGTAGCTTTGCAGGTTCTTAGTATAACCTCTAAGAACGGAATTTCTATAAAGCCTTATTTACTAGGGAAATTTCTGCAAGGATGCTTCGCAGCATTTTATACCTATCTGATTTTAAACAATTTTTGTTTTTTAAATCTGGATTTGTAAGTACGTAAAATTTTCAATTTTTCCTATTCGACAAAAAAGCCGAAGCATAAATTATGCTTCGGTCACTCTTTTTTATTTTTTTGCTGCGGCTATTAAACCTTTAAATAGTGGTCCTGGTCTGTTTGGTCTTGATTTAAATTCTGGGTGGAATTGTCCTGCTATAAAGAATGGATGGTCTTTTAATTCAACTATTTCAACAAGTCTTCCATCTGGTGATGTTCCACTGCATATAAGTCCTGCTTCTTCCATTTTTTCTTTGTAATCATTGTTATATTCAAATCTATGTCTGTGTCTTTCTGCTATTTCTTTTTTACCATATAATTCAAAAGCCTTTGTACCTTCTTTTAATATGCATGGATAACTTCCAAGCCTCATTGTTCCGCCTTTGTTTTCTATGTTCTTTTGGTCATCCATAATATGAATTACAGGATTTTGGGTGTTTTCATCAAATTCTTCTGAATTTGCATCTTTTAGCCCTAGCACATCTCTTGCAAATTCAACAACTGCCATTTGCATTCCTAAACATATTCCTAAAAATGGTATTTTATTTTCTCTTGCATATTTTATTGTTGCTATTTTACCTTCTATTCCTCTATTTCCAAATCCTCCTGGAACTAAAAGTGCATCATATTTGCCTAGTTTTTCTTTTGCATTGTTATCATTTATCTCTTCTGAATCAACAAAATCAATATCAACTTTTACATCATTTGCAAATCCTGCGTGTCTTAAGCTTTCTGCAACTGAAAGATATGAATCTTCTAATGCTACATATTTTCCTACAATTGCAACTTTTACTGGACCTGCTTCTATTTGTCTTATATGGTCAATCATTGCTTGCCATTCTTCATTTTTTGGTTCAACTTTGTCCAAATTTAAGCATCTGCATACTTCTCTTGTAAGTCCCTCTTCTTCTAGCATTAGTGGTACTGCATACAAATTGTCTACTGTGCTATTTTGAATTACACTTTCTGGTCTTACATTACAATATAAAGCTATTTTTTGCTTCATATTATCTGGTATTGGTAATTCTGATCTGCAAACTAATATATCTGGTTTAATTCCTAAAGATTGTAATTCTTTTACAGAGTGTTGAGTTGGTTTTGATTTTAGCTCATTTGAACCAGAAATGTATGGAAGTAAAGTTACATGTATGTATATTACATCCCCTTTTGGTTTTTCTATTCCAACTTGACGTATAGCTTCTATAAAAGATAATCCCTCTATATCTCCTATAGTTCCACCTATCTCTGTAATTACAATGTCAACATCTTCGTTTTCAAAACTATATATATTTTCTTTTATTTCGTTTGTAATGTGTGGAATCACTTGAACAGTTTTTCCTAAATATTCTCCTCTTCTTTCTTTTTCTATTACACTAGAATAAATCTTTCCTGTTGTAATACTAGAATTCTTAGTTAAATTTTCATCTATAAATCTCTCATAATGTCCCAAATCCAAATCTGTTTCTGCTCCATCATCTGTTACAAAAACCTCTCCATGCTCAATTGGGCTCATTGTTCCTGGGTCTACATTTATATATGGGTCCATTTTTTGAATTGTTACTTTATATCCTCTATTTTTTAAAAGTCTACCTAAAGATGCAGCTGTTATTCCCTTTCCTAATCCAGATACTACTCCTCCTGTTACAAAAATATACTTTGTGTTCATTTACATTTTCCTCCTAAATTCCAAAAACAAAAATAGATTTAAAAAACTTGCCCTAAAATTGGGGTTTTTTTTAAATCTATTATTTATTATTATTAATATGTAAATATATTATCATTTTTTGTTATATTTTGCAAGAGATTTTTTAAATTAATTGTTCTATTTTTGTCGTTGACAAAACTTTAGTTTATGATCTCTTTATTTAACTCATCTCTCATTCTTATTGCTTCTGCTCTAGTTGCTTTACCAAATTCTTTTTCTGAATATTTATCTTTCCATCTATCAGACTTATATGCTGACATTAAACTTCTAGAAGCATTTACTATTCCACCAATTCCATCTTTAAATCCTAATGCTATGTCTTCTGCCTTTCCACCTTGTGCACCATATCCTGGAATTAAAAAATATGTTTTAGGCATAATTTCTCTTAATTCTTTTATTTGAATAGGATATGTTGCACCAACTACTGCTCCCACACTACTATATCCATATTCTCCAACTAGATCTTCTCCCCAAGAGTTTACTAATTCTGCAACTTTTTCATATATTGTTGTACCATTTTCTAATTTTAAATCTTGTAATTCCCCAGAAGATTTGTTAGATGTTTTCACTAGTATAAATATTCCTTTACCATATTCTTTACAATCATCTATAAATGGTTTTACTCCATCAATACCTAAATATGGATTAACAGTTACAAAATCAACATCATATATTGATACTTTTTCTTCTCCTATTGGAGTTTTACCTAAATATGCATTTGAATATCCTGCTGCTGTTGAACCAATATCTCCTCTTTTAACGTCTGCTATTATAATCATTCCTTTTTGTTTAGCATATTTACATGTTTCGTTGAATACTTTTATACCTTCTTCCCCAAACATCTCATAAAAAGCAATTTGAGGTTTTACTGCTGGAACTATGTCATAAACACTATCAATTAATTCTTTGTTAAATTCTAGTATAGCTTTGCAAGCCCCTTCAATATCTTCTGAATACTTTGTCCTAATACTTTCTGGTATCATGTCATATCTTGGATCTAACCCCATAACAGTTGGATTATTTGTTTCTTTAATCCTATTAATCAATTTATCCATTGCATTTTTCATTTTTATCTTTCCTTTAAATATATTTTACCACTTACAATTGTGCACCATATTCTTCCTTCTATTTTTCCTATAAAAGTGCGTGGTTATCCTTCTTTTATATTTTTTAAATATTATCATGTTTTAACCTCTTTTTCAATATTTTTATTTGACTTTATAATACTTTTGATTTATCATTTAAGAAAATATTAGGAGGTTTTTTATGAATAATATAATATCAAATTTATTTGAAACACATGCTTTAAAAATTTGTCCAGACAATAAACCCTTTTGGTATACATCTCGGTAAAATTGGTCCATATTATATAAACACACACTTTTTATATGGAAGCGAACAAGATGCAGTAGAGCTTTTGGAATTTATAGATTATGAAAAACAAAATAAGGATAGTCTTCCAAGGAAAGTATTTGAAAAAACTTTTGAACATTATAACGAAAATAAAATTTACAAATCTGTAATAGACGAAATGATTAGTTTTATTAAGGAAAACATTAATATTAGCGAAATAGACTATATCTCTGGTGGTGAAAGAAGAGATTGGTTTTTCTCTAACATAATAGCAAACAAACTTAACAAACCACATATAACAATATATAAAGACTTAAGTATGGTAATAACAGACAGCGAATTTGAAACTACAATTGACCTATCAGAAGTAAAAAATGCAAAAGTATTACACATAGCAGACTTAATTACAGAAGCCTCAAGCTATATACGTGCATGGATTCCATCGATAGAAAGTCTAGGAGCAAAAATATGTTGGAGCACAGTAGTTGTAGACAGAATGCAAGGTGGAAAAGAAAAACTAGAAACCTCAAATGTAAAATCTTTTTCAATGATAAATATAGATGAAACTTTATTTAAAAAAGCACTTGATATGAAAATAATAAACCTTACTCAATATGAAATGCTAAAAAACTTTTATGAAAACCCAGATAAAACAATGAGAACATTTTTAATAAACCATCCTGAATTCTTAGAAAATGCTCTTAAATCAGATGAAAAAACAGCTTCAAGAGCAAAACTATGCATAGATAATAACTTATACAATTTATAATTTAACTAAATGAGGGAAAAAGGGGGTAAGCCCCTTTTTCCCTCATTTTTATTTCATGAATGTTTCATATGTTCTGTATGCTTGGTATATATCATATTTGCTTGTTACTTCATATGGTGAATGCATTGATAATACTGGTACGCCACAGTCTATTACATCTATTCCCTTGTTTGCTAGAATATAGGCTATTGTTCCGCCTCCTCCTACGTCTACTTTTCCTAATTCTCCTATTTGGTATGGTATTTCATTTTTTTCTAACATTGCTCTTATTTGTGCTACGTATTCTGCGTTTGCATCTGATGCTCCAGATTTTCCTCTTGCACCTGTATATTTGTTTAGTCCTATTCCGTGTCCTAGGAATGATGCATTGTTTCTTTCTGATACACTTGCATATATTGGATCTAATCCTGCATCAACATCTGCTGATAACATTTTAGAATTACAGAATACTTTATCTAATTGATTTGGTCTGTTTTCTGCTTTTTTATTTAGTAACTCTGCTACAAATGTATCAAATACATTTGATTCCATTCCTGTGTTTCCCATGCTTCCTATTTCTTCTTTGTCGGCTAATATACATACTGCTGTTTTTTTAGGATTATTTACATTTAATATTGCTCTTAAAGCTGTAAATGCACATATTCTATCATCTTGTCCATAACCTGCTACCATGCTTCTGTCAAATCCTAAACTTCTTGCTTTAAATGCTGGTACTAATTCTAACTCTGAACTTAATAGGTCTTTTTCTGTTATTTCGTATTTTTCATTTAATATTCTTAAAATATTTAATTTTACTCTTTCAGTTGTTTTTTCATCTCCATAAGGAATACTTCCTATAAGTAAATTCAAATCTTCTCCTGCAATTCCTTCTTTTAGTTTTTTCTCCATTTGATCTTGTGCTAAGTGTGGAAGTAAGTCTGTTATTGTAAATATTGGATCTGCTTCATCTTCTCCTATATTTATTCTTATTTTTTCTCCTGTTGTTTTTACTATAACCCCATGTATACTAAGTGGAATTGTTGTCCATTGATATTTCTTTATTCCTCCATAATAATGTGTTTTAAAATATGCAAATCCTGAATCTTCATATAATGGATTTGGTTTTAAATCTAATCTTGGAGAATCTATATGTGCTCCTACTATATTTAATCCAGTTTCTAATGTGTCTGTTCCTATTACTGCAACATATACGCTTTTTGCTCTATTTATATAGTATACCTTATCTCCTGGCATTAATGTTGGTTTTTCTCTTAAGTCTACAAAGCCATTCTTTTGTAATATTTCTTTACTAAATTCTACTGCTTCTCTTTCTGTTTTGCATTTATTTAAAAAATAAATGTATTCATTTCCAAATGTATCTATTCTTGTTTTTTCTTCTTCTCTTAAGTTCTCCCATCCGCATTCCTTTTTGTTAAATAGTCTTGCTTTTAGCTCTTCATATTCTGACATAAGCTTATGCTCCTTTCTTTTGTTATATATTTGGTTTTACCCATTTTTATAAATTATATCACAAGCATTTTTTTCATACAATATATACCAATAATTTTATTATATCTATTTTTTTAATTTATATACATGTGGCAAGCCCTGTGTTCACCTAATGTAAAAACCAATAAAAGGTTTTGGCCTTTTATTGGTTTTTGTTAGTTATTATTTTTTAAGTACAAATTTTTTGATTAAGATAATTCCTACTCCTAGTACTGCTACTGCTGATATTGTTATTATTGCTATTTGTACTGGTGTTATTTTATCTTCACCTGTTGGCTTTGTAATTCTAAATGTCTCAGCCCAGAATTCGTCTTCTTCATTGTATTTATCTAAAGTAATTCCAGTGTCTTCACTATGTACATAGCTTAGGTTAGCTGGTGTGCTTTGGTCTCTTCTTCCTGCTGCATTTGTGTAGTGTGTTACTTGTGCTATATAGCTATCGTATACTCCACCATTTTCTATTTCTGATGCTGATAAACCTACTGAAACTACAAGTTTTTTAGATGTATCTCGCCCATTTAGTTCCATTTTTCCTGTTCCTGTTGTACTTGTTATTATTTCATTAATGCTACTATCATTTTCTTGCATATTTCCATTTGTATCATAGTAAGCATATTTTATATTTGAATTTCTATCTGTTTTACTAAAGTCTGTTGTACTGTTTAGAAATTTTACTTTTGGATTTAATGATTCTTGTAGTTCTTCAACTGATGCTAGAACTTTTTTATCTTTTCCTGTTGCATGTCCTGTATAATAGAAGTTTGATATATATGTTCCGTTTGTATAGGCTGTTCCTGTTACTTGTTTTTTAGCATTTTTTACTTCTGTTCCTAAATCTGAAAGTTTATTTACGTAGCCATTTATGTCATTTATATAAAATGCGATTAAATCTTCGTTTAAGTAATCATCATCACCTTCATTTTTTATAACATAAGTGTATGTTATATATGCGTCTGCACCTTGAGCTAATTCTGTTGTATCTGTTTGTAAGTACCACAATCCTCTGTTTGTTCTTCCTGATTTTGTTGCAAACAATCCATCTTTTTGTCCTTTTAATTCTATTTCAGAACCTTGTGTTGCTTTAAGAATATCATTAATATCTGCTGTTGCATTTGCTATTAAGTTTACTCCACTTGCTACTGGTTTTATTGTTAAACCTGTTATATGTTTTTCTAGTACTAATTTTGTTTTTGGTCTTTCCATTAATCCCAAGTTTACATTATTGAATTGAGTGTTTTCAGTGCTTGGAGCATTTCCATTATCTACTGTTGAATCATTGCTTACATTTTCTTTAATATCTGTGTCTACTGGCATTTTTATTTTTAATGTTTCTGCACACATCCAAGTGTTGTCTAATACATCTTTTAATTTATTATTATTTGTTCCTATTGGTTTGCTTAATAATGCTAGTTCTGCACCTTTTGTACCATCTACATCTACTGCATAGCTCATTACTTTTAATCTTCTTGCTTCATTATCTACTGCTTTTGATTTTTCTCCATCTAAAGATATATTGTTGTACCATTCTGCATTATAGTTATAATCAACATAAGTAGATTTATAGTCTTCACCGTTATACTTTAATGTATTTTCTGTTATCTCATAAGCGCTTCCATCACCATATATAAATCTTACAATGTAGTTACCTGGAATAATTCCTTGTGTAAATTTGTATTCACCAGCTTTATTCTTATTATCATCTGTAAAAGAATAACTCTTTCCTGGATATCCATTTCTATCTGTTGTTTTTACTGTATTGCTTCCAGCTACTGTTTCTTGCCAAATATATTCATATTGTTTATTATTGATTTCTACAAGTTCTATAAGTTGAACGATTACATCATTAACGCTATTATTTTCAGTATCAAATACTTTTCCAGAAATACTTCTTTCTGCATTGTCTTTTAATTTTATTTGTATTCCGTTTGCTTCGTCTGTATCGTCTTCATATCTTATTTTATTTTCTTCTAAGAAAGCATTTCCTGGTGCTGAGTCTTCATCTACAAGTCCACCACCAGTAGTATATGATATTATTTCTGCTTGATTTAAATAGTCTTCACCAAGCACACATTTATTTCCTTTTCCGTCTGGTAATACTTTAAATGTTATTTCTATATTTGGTAGTAGTGTTCTTCCAGCCTCTATTCCTTCATCAGGAGTTATATATAATACCCTAGCATTTGGGTCTTTTTCTGCAGTTGCATTTTTTATGCTTACATACTGGTAATGTTCATCAAAATGATATTCCACCAAGTTTACTTTTGCATCATGTTGTGTACTTTGATTTTTTAGTTCTATTCTATATGTAACATATACTTCTAGCTCTGAATCTTTTTTTGCTGAATCTATTTGTTCTTTATTTAATGCTTCAGCATCATATTTATTTTCGATAGAACCTTCTCCTGGTACTTTATAATCCCCAATTCTGTAATTGTAGTCTGAAACAGCCAAATATAAGTTGTAGTTTATATTTTTATCGCTACTTGGTCTATTTAATGCTTTATCTAACTTTCCATCTAGTATTTGGTCATACGTATATGTTGTTTGGTTGCCATTTATTGCTACTGTTGCATCTTTTACATCTGTTCCTAAACTTAAATCAAATAATTTTTTGCTTAATCCACAGTTTATATTAAATGCATAATGAGATTTGTTTATTGTTCCATCTGTATTCCATGTACCCATCCAATCTTCTGTCTTACTCAAATATGTATATGTTTTGCCTTCTACATATTGTAGCTCACCATTTTCATTTTTTATATTTCTATATATTGCTTTATTAGGTGTACTGTCGTTATCTAAATCATATTCTATAATCCATCCAGTATTAGTTTTGCTTTTATCTACTTCACCATTACCAGATATTGTTTTTGTATTATCATTAAAATCTTTACGGTTAGGTTCTTCAGATATTTTTGTATCTCTTGCTTTTGTTGTATATGCTTGTTCTTTACTATTTGTCATTGCTTGGTATTTAATTCCATCATATTCAAATACTACGTAATAGTCATTACCTGCTGTTATATCTGTAAACATATACTCCCCTTTTGCTAGGTCTACTTCTACTTTATTTCCCTTATAATTTGTGTATGTTGCCTTTTGATTTCCATCTGATGAAGTTGTTTCTGTAACTTTTTTTCCGTTTTTATATAAAGTTACCTTTATACCAGCTAAAGCTTCATCCTGATTTTCGCCATCATATTTATTATTTATTTCAGCTGTTGCTTTATCTGTTTGTATCTTCTCTGTCCAAACTATTCCACCTAAGTTCATTATAGGAATATCTTTAATATTTAATACTAATTCGTGATTTATTAATGTTACTTCTCCTGCTTTAAACTCATCATCAGTAACAGTATTCTCTTTTTCCGCCTTATGTATAGTATATGTATTTCCTTTTCTTTTTAATGTTACTGTTATTTTTCCTTCAATTTTTTTGTAACCTACTGGTGCTTCTGTTTCTTCCATTGTAATTACTATGTCTTTACTTAAGTCTGCTATTTCAATGTCTTCTAATACTATGTTTCCATTTTTATCTGTTGTTACAATTATTGTTGGAGTTCCTGTTGTTGGTATTTTATATCCTTTTATACTTGCAATGTTTGTTAGTGTTAATTTGAATTTTGCTCCTTCAACCTTCCCTCCACCTACTGATGAAGTCTTTAATAATGTTAGTTTTTCTATTATAGATTTGTTTTCTACTGTTACAGGAATTTTATTTATTCCTGATTTGCTATCTTTAGTAACTGTTCCTATTGTTATTTTTTCATCTGGTCCGCTTATTTTTTCTACTTTCCATACTGCTTTATTCTGGTCATATGTGAATTTTAGCACGATTGGTTTTTCTAGTTTTTTATAACCTGCTGGTGTAAATGTTTCTGTTATTGTTGCTGTAAATTCATCTGGACTAGTTGGTTGTACTTGTGAAAATACTATTTTTCCATCTTTTCCAACTGCTTTTGTTTCTCCTTTTAGTCCATTGCTGTATTCTATGCTAAATTTAGCTCCTTCAACTGCATCTCCAGCAGTATCTACTTTGTCTAATTCAACTTGCACAGGAGGGATAAGGTTGACTTTGTAATTTAAAGATTTTGTATCTTCATGTAATTTCCCATTTCCTGTCATTAAAGCCTGTGATGGGTTAGTGCCTTTAAAATAGTACCATTTAGCTTCATAATTTTTTCTACCTATTGTAACCTTTAAATCATCAATTGATCTAATATTTGAATCTTTTTTTACTAAAACATAAAATTCTGGTAATATATCATATCCTATTCTTTTTTCTGTATCTGAATATGTTATTTTATACTCTCCATTTAACTGTTTACTTAAAACTAATATTTTACTAGGATTTATAATGCTTTCATGAATTTCCTCATAATTATTTTGTCCATTCTTTTTTACTTGTATATTACTAATATAATCTCCTTTTGATGCTTCATATTTATATGGACCTATTACTATATACTCACTTGGTTTTGATTTATTTGGTAACTCTTTAATTTTATTTGCTAAATTTTGGTTTTCTTCCTCTATATTATAGTATGTTTTAACAGTTGTTTGAATTTCCTTTATTTCTGTTCTCGCATTAATTTCTTCCATAGTTAAAGCATTTTCCTCTACATCAGCAATTACCGCTGATATTCCTACAAGCGCCCCTATAGAACCATAACCTTTCGGCTCAAAATAACTTAATATTTCAATATACTTTTCAGCTCCTTGCAATTTTGATGCTCCATGCAAATCCCATATAATTGCAGACCATGGATTTTTAGCTATAGCTCTATGATAATCTGGAAATTGATAAGATCCTTTATATGTATTGAAATCAAAATTATCTTCAATCATTTTCTTAAATGTAGAATAATACTTACTTTTTGTTGCTAAAGCATATGCAATTTTTAGACATTCATCATTTGTTATCGCAGTGCATTTTCCAGTTTTCTTTACAATATTTGATTTTCTTCTAGTATCAACATCTACAGAACCAATGCATTCATAGGTTACTACTTGTTGTGGATTATTTCCCCATGGCTTAGTTTGCGATTCCTCAACACAGTAAAGATCACTATTCTCTGCTAGATCTTTACATACAGCAGTATATTTAGAACCGTTAGTATATGTATTGTTCTTATTAATTGTTGTATTAGTTGTTGAAGCTGCATAACTTTTGATTGAAGGCATTAAAATAAGTGCCATTAAAATTACTAATAATATAAGTCTTTTTTTTGTTATATGATTGTATTTTATAATCATTTATTCTCCCTCCTTTCCTATATATTCTTTTCAAGTATTACTTTTTTATTTATTAGATATATTCCGCCACCTAATATAAGCATACTTGTTATTATTATTCCGATATACATCATTGGACTACCTGTTGCTGTACTTATAATTAATTCTGCTGTGCTGTAATCATTTTCTTTTTGTTCTTTGTTTGCTGGTGTAGAGTTTGTATCTACTAGTCCAAAATCGTTTTTATCTTCATATATTTCTGCTGCATTTGTAAATGTGCCTGTACTATTTGATGTCATTGCTTTAGTTAAAACTAATTTAACTTGTTTTGATTCTCCTGGTTCTAACATTATGTCTTTTAATTCTTCTGTATACAAGTTTCCGTCTGTTCCCTGATACCAATTTGTATTCATTTCTGAATTAAATTTTAGTCCTTTTGGTAAATAGTCTGCAATTACAGTTGCTGTTCCTGGAACTGCCCCATTATTTTTAACTTCTATTTGATATTCTACAAGTACTGTTGAGCTTGCCATTTGTTTTGCTTTTATTTCTACTTTTGCTAATTGTTCATTATTATAATTGTATTCTGTTGTTCCACTGTTGTTTTGAACAGTTACTTTTGTAATATATTTGTTTAATTCTAAATCAAATTTTGAATTTAGCACTAAACCTATATTAATGTTTTCTATATTTTCATTTGTTACATTAAGTGTATCTGTTTTTACTGTTGTTCCTTCGCTTGTTGTAGGTGCAGTTGGTACGGAATCTTTATTTGTTACTGGTGTAAGCTTATATGTTTTTGTGTTGTATTCAAATTCTATTATGTATTTTCCAGCTTTTAATTCTTTGAATTCATATTTACCATCATTATCTGTTATTGCCGTTATCTCTTTTCCATCTTCGCCTTTTAGGTATTCTGCAACATTATCTTCGTTAATTTGTTTTATTTTTACTAAAATACCTTTTAATAATTTTTCCTTTTCATCTTTTATTCCGTCTTCGTTCTCATCAAGCCATGCCGTACCAGAAATACTGTATGTTTTATCTGTTGGTGTATCTGGTTTGTCTGTGCCTGGTTCGTCTGTTCCCGGTTTATCCGGTTCATCTGCTTTAGTTCCTTTTAATATGTACTCTATAGTTTTTTCGCCGATATTTATATCTTTACCACTTTCCCATGCACTTCTAGGTGGAACACTTGCACTTAACGTAGATATACTCTTTATTGTACTATCCTCTTCTCCTTCCGCTAAAACAACTCCACTCCAAGATATAGTTAATTCTTGTTCTTCTCTTAAGTTAATTCTTACGGTATATTTATCACCTTTTGTTTTAAAATATTTTATACCATTATCTTCTTCTGATAATTCTTTTCCATCTAAAACGACCTTTACTTCATCACAGCTTAATCCTTCTATAATGTTATTATTAAATATTATTGTTTGCGCATATTTAGTAGAATTTTTTATCTTTGCAGTATATCCTAAAATGTCTCCAGCTTTAACATATTTATTTCTTGTAGCATCTATTAAATTTTTTGATATTACGTCAAAATCTATTTTTGGTTTAACTACATTATTTGTTTTTTGAATAACGTAATTTTTTATTTGATCTGTATCTATTGTTGCTTTATATGATATCTCTTTTTCAAAAATGCCTTCTGATAATTTTTCTGTCTCTATTAAATATAGAATTATCTCTGCTCCTTGATTTGGCTGAATTGTACCTATTTTAAATTCTAATTCATTATTTTCTTTTTCTACTGGCAAAATTCCTTCCTTTATAATTTTTCTGTCATATACGTTTTCTGTATCTCCTTCAAATAGTATTGCACTTAATTCTTCATTTTCATTCAACTTTGTTCCTTCTGGCAATTTACTTGTAATAACTACATTTGTTAAAGTTTCGTCAGATACATTTGTTATTGTTGTTTTATATCCTAGCTGTCCTCCTTCGTAAATAAATTCTGCTCCATCACTATATGCATCTTCAATTGTTGCTTTTATTAAAGCTTGTTTTACTACATTTTTTACTTCTACTGTTTTTGCTTGATCTTCTTTGCCATTTGGTGTTGCTTTTATTGTTGTTGTAATATCTTTTTGTTTTGTTTCTTCTGGTAATGCTTTTACTTTTGCTGTTATTGTTTTTGTTATTGTTTTTCCAGCTTCTATATCAAAGTTTTCTGGTTTTGATACTAATTCTAATTCTTCTGGAAGGCTTGCTTCTAAGCTTACATTTTTAGCTGTAACGTTTGATTTGTTTGTTACATCTACTGTAAATGTAACTTCTTGTTCTTCATATATAGTATCACTTATTGCTTTTGCAGATACTTCTATTTCTATTTTCTGTGGTGTTTCTAGTGTTATAGTTGCTGCTTTTTGTGCTTTGTCTTCTATTTTTATAGCATATGTGCTATTTATAGATTTGTTTGCGCCTAAATTTTCTGGTATTTCTATTTTATATGTAAATGTTGTTATTGATTTATCTGCTAATTTTGCAAATGTGATTTTGTAGTTTTTGTATGTGCTTGCTTTTTCTGCATTATATGCTTCCCAGGTTTGTCCATCTGCTGAATATTCTACTGTTGCATTCTCTACTGCTATTTGTTCTTTTAGTATAGGTGTTATTGTAGAGCCTTCTCCTGCGAAGTTTCCTACTACAACTACATTTTCCACATCTTTTTCTGTGTTGTTTATTATTGTTCCTTTAACTTGTGCTATTGCTGATTTTTCCTCGCTTAATAAACCTGTTTTGCTGTTTTCTTTTATTGCTAATATTTCAGGTTCTTCTCCATTATAATTTGATATACTATTTGCAAGTATTATTCCTTTTTCTGCAGAGAATGTTACTTGTTTTGAATCTTCTATTTTTTCTTCTCCATTTACTACTGTTAATTTAATATCTCCTGTAGTTGTTGGTTGTAATTCTGGTGTTTTTAGGTTCGCAGAAAATGTTATTGTTGTATCTTGTCCGTTATAATCTACGTATTCTCCTTGATTTCCTGTTAATTTTACTTCTATTATATTATTGTTTATTGTTATACCATTTAATTCTAATCCATTAGCATTTGATATTCCTTCTGTGTTTTCTACTATTGATGCTTCTTTTACTTGTTCTGGTAATTCTATTTGTACTGTTGGATTATTAAATAGTTTGTCTGTTTCTTTGCTTGTATGTAGTGTAACTGTAAAGTCAACTTTGTTTTCTTCTCCTACTGGTAAAGTTTCTTTATCTTTTCCTAAATTTATTCCCAACTCTGCATTTGATTTTGGGCTTACTAGTGAAATTTGTTTTGATATTGTTTCTGTTGAATATATAAACTCTTCTTCGCCTGCTTTTTGTATTCCGGCTATTGCATTAATTGTTAATGAATCTATTTTATCTATTTTTGACACATATTCTTCAACACTTGAAATGTTTAAAGTTTTTCTACTTGCTATGCTTAATTTTCCAGCTTTTACTGGTTTGCTTATTTGCACTCCTATTTGGCTTGCATTTTCTGAATAACTAATTCCAAGTATTTTGTCGTTATTTTCTATAGTGCTCTCTTTTGTTATTTTTCCTAATTCTTCACCTGTAGCCATGTTTAGGATAACTATTTCTCCATTCTCCCCTAATATGTTTATAAAGTCTTCTTTATTTATATATGTAGCATTATAATGTGTAACTGGTTTTATGTCTGCTGAATCTGCTATATTTAATTTGTCTATTTTAGAAACAGCTAATATATCTCCTCCTATTTGTGTGTTGCTTATATTTAATGTCCAAGCTTCTGCAAAGCTTTCTCCTTTTTGAATGTTTCTTTTACTTAAGCTTTTTGGTGCTTGTATATCTAATTCTAATAGCATATCTTTTTTAGCATTTGTTTCTTCGGAACTTGTTTTGTTAAGTCCGTTTTCATCTACATAAAGTTTAAGGTTGCTTTCTACTGTAGTTTCAATCATGTCTACATTTTTTACACTTTCTTCATTATATATATATGTAACTACAAATTCGTCTACTGCATTTTTAGCCCATGCTACACAGTTGTTTTCATCTTTGCTATTGTTTACTGTTATTGTTATTTTTCCACTCTCACTATCATATTTCCATGATCCTAATTTGTTTTCTTCTGTCTTTCCAAAATTTGCTGAACTATCTTTTCCGTTTGTTGCTTTTGTTGAATATGCTACAACTTCAACTTTTTCTGCTTTTAGTTCATTTTCAGCTACAAATTTACCTTCTTCCTTTTTTCCTGATTCTAGTGGGTTTGCTGTTATTTGTGTTTTTTCTATTGGATATATGTTGTCTTTTATGCCTGATTTTATTTTTACTTGTACTACTCTTTTTTCTTCTCCATCTATTGTATATGTTTTATTTGTTATTATTTCATTTTCTAGTACTTTTGTTTCTTTTCTTGTTTCATCATCCATATTATAAAGCTCTTGTGCATTCCATTTTACTGAAACTGGTTTTTCTTTATTTACTTCTTCTGTTTTATTATCGTTCGAATATGTACCTGTTAATTTTATTTTACTTTCCATGTTTAATAAATCTAAATTAAATTTGTTATCGTTTCTTGCTACTATTGGTAAGTTTAATTCTTTGTTTTCTCCTGCATTTATTTGGTCTATTATAATTTTGTCTTTTAGTTTAAAGTTGCAGTTTTCAAGATTTAGTTTTATGTTTTTTAAACTTCCCTCTTTTACTGCTATGTTTAAACGCAAGTTTAATTCAGATGTTATGTCTGTTTTATTTACTTCTTCTTCTCCTTCGTCTAATATTTTTGCATCAAATGTAATTTCGTTTTGTTCATTTGCTGCATAAGAAATTAAACCACTTCCCAGATATGATCCGAAGTAGTGCAAAATTTGAAAAGGTTAAGGTTAAAACTAAAAATGTTGCTAACACTTTTGTGCTTATTTTTCCATCGTTTGATTTTTTTAGATTTTTAAACATGTTTTTTCCTCCTGATTTTGTTTTTTTATTTCTGCTATATATTATATATTTAT
>PPYE01234877.1_pt1 | contig 16686 bp, 13 predicted proteins | sample 1559881 | NCBI WGS metagenome assembly PPYE01 (sample SAMN08240022, study PRJNA423297) | Human gut metagenome, whole genome shotgun sequencing project. | reverse complement strand
GAAGCTCCTCCCGCCATCCTCTCCTGCTTCCTCGGTTCACAACTCTCGGCAACCCTCGACGAAATCGTACGCCAAGTAGGAAACGAAAAGATGACACCGGAAGAAAAGACTACGCTGAAACTGGGAATCGGACGTATCCCGGAAATCTTGCTCGATACCACCGACCGCAACCGTACTTCTCCTTTCGCCTTCACCGGAAACCGCTTTGAGTTCCGTGCCGCCGGTTCTTCTTCCAACTGTGCCGCCGCCATGATCGCCATCAACGCCGCCATGGCCAACCAGTTGAACGAATTCCGCGCATCTGTGGAGAAACTGATGGAAGAAGGAGTGGGCAAAGACGAAGCTATCTTCCGCCTGCTGAAAGAAACCATCATCGCTTCCGAAGCCATCCGCTTTGAAGGCGACGGTTACTCAGAAGAATGGAGACAGGAAGCTGCCCGCCGCGGACTGACCAACATCTGCCACGTGCCGGAAGCACTGATGCACTACGTAGACAACCAGTCGAAATCGGTACTGATCGGTGAGCGCATCTTCAACGAAACCGAACTGAACAGCCGTCTCGAAGTAGAACTGGAAAAATACACCATGAAGGTACAGATCGAGGGACGCGTATTGGGCGACCTTGCCATCAACCACATCGTGCCGACGGCTGTCACCTACCAGAACCGGCTATTGGAGAATCTTTGCAAAATGAAAGAAATCTTCTCTCCCGAAGAATACGAAGTATTGAGCGCCGACCGCAAAGAGCTGATTCGCGAAATCTCACACCGGGTGACTTCCATCAAAGTATTGGTACGCGAAATGACCGAAGCCCGAAAAGTTGCCAATCACAAAGACAACTACAAAGAGAGAGCATTCGAATACGAAGAAAAAGTACGTCCTTATCTTGATAAAATCCGCGATCATATCGATCATCTGGAGATGGAGGTAGACGACGAAATATGGCCGCTACCCAAGTACAGGGAACTCTTGTTCACCAAATAAAAAGCTCCTGAAGATTGCACGAAAGAACCTGCTTTTGTGCAATCTTTTTATAGATTCGTTCATTTTCTCATTTTTTCTTTCTACTTTTGTGCTGTATAACACAGTTTTGTAGCACCCATGGTAAAAATGAACATGTCAGACATCGATATTTCGGAACCATTATCCGATTTGTTAGCTCCTTTGAATAACGAACAAAGGGAGTTTCTGATGAACAATTATACAATACAGACCTACAAAAAAAACGAAACCATCTACTGCGAAGGGGAGACTCCCTCTCATTTGATGTGCCTCATTACCGGCAAGGTCAAAATCTTCAAAGATGGTGTAGGAGGTAGAAGTCAGATTATCCGCATGATTAAACAGCGGGAATACTTTGCGTACCGTGCATACTTCGCAAAGGAAGACTTCGTAACTGCTGCCGCTGCTTTTGAACCTTCTGTTATCTGTCTCATCCCCATGACTGCCATTACCACGCTTATTGCTCAAAACAATGATTTAGCCATGTTCTTCATCCGCCAGCTTTCTATCGATCTCGGCATTTCCGACGAACGTACCGTCAGCCTGACACAGAAACATATCCGCGGACGTCTGGCAGAATCGCTAATTTTCCTCAAAGAAAGCTACGGTCTGGAAGAAGACGGGTCGACATTGAGTATTTATCTTTCCCGTGAAGACCTGGCAAATCTGTCGAACATGACCACCTCGAACGCCATCCGTACCTTATCACAGTTCGCTACGGAACGCCTGATCACCATCGACGGAAGAAAGATCAAAATCATTGAAGAAGAAAAACTCAAGAAAATAAGCAAGATAGGATAATACAGACCTTATACGATCATAAAAAGTGATCTGAAACTTTAACTGGAAGCCGATGTTCGTCACATCGGCTTTTTTATTTCTATACTATTGGAACTTATCAATTAAACAAGTACATTTGTCCTGTCAATATATTAATAACTTAACACAATTTCAGACCATGAAGAAAAGTATTTCCCTTCTTCTTTTGTCCTTACTTATGATTACCCCCAGTTGTCAGAAGCCAAAAGAAGTGACGAACGAGTACAATATCGTTCCGCAACCCAACCAGCTTGTTCCCAAAGAAGGCCGCTTCGAACTGAGTAACAAAGTCCGGCTGGTAGTTCCGTCCGATGCTCCGGAAGTTAAAAAGGTAGCCGACGGCTTTGCCGAACAACTGAAACAGACTGCCGGAATCTCTCTGAAAGAAGCCGAAAGCGTGGATGGAAAGCCTGCTATCAGTTTCGTACTACAAGAAGGTATGCCTAAAGAAGGCTACAAACTGTCTGTCACCCCTACCCTTATTACAGTTACAGCTTCCCAGCCGAACGGATTTTTCTATGGTGTACAGACTATTTATCAACTTCTTCCTCCCGCTGTTTACGGAAAAGAACTGAAGAAGAAAGCCGACTGGTCTGTTCCGGCTGTAGAGATCGAAGACGCTCCCCGCTTTGTACATCGCGGACTGATGCTGGACGTTTGCCGCCATTACGCCCCGATAGAGTATATCTACAAGTTTATCGACCTGTTGGCAATGAACAAGATGAACGTTTTCCACTGGCATCTGACGGACGATCAGGGATGGAGAATCGAAATCAAGAAATATCCGAAACTGACAGAGATAGGTTCCAAACGTGAAAAGACGCTGGTAGACTATTATTATGTGAACTATCCGCAAGTATTCGACGGAATAGAACACGGAGGATATTACACACAGGAACAGATAAAAGAAGTAGTAGCTTATGCTGCAAGCAAATATATCAATGTAATCCCCGAAATAGAAATGCCGGGGCATGCATTGGCGGCTCTGGCTGCTTACCCCGAATTGTCTTGTGATTCTACACAGACATATAAAGTATCACCTACGTGGGGCGTATTCGAACAGGTATTCTGCCCGAGCGAGACCACTTTCAAGTTCTTTGAAGGAGTCATGGATGAGGTAGTCGAATTATTTCCCAGCGAATACATTCATATCGGAGGGGACGAATGCCCCAAAACAGCTTGGAAGAACAGTGCTTTCTGTCAGCAGTTGATTCGTCAGTTAGGCTTGAAGGATGACGTGACTCCCAGCAAAGTGGACGGAATGAAGCATAGCAAGGAAGATAAACTGCAAAGTTACTTCGTTACCCGCATGGAAAAATACCTGAACGGCAAAGGACGCAATATCATCGGCTGGGACGAGATTTTGGAAGGCGGTCTGGCTCCGAACGCTACTGTCTTATCATGGCGTGGCGTTGAAGGCGGATTGAATGCAGCTAAAGCAAGACACAACGCAATCATGGCTCCCATGCCTTATGCTTATCTGGACTTCTATCAGGAAGATCCGGAAATCGCCCCGACTACCATCGGCGGATACACAACGCTGAAGAAGACTTATAGCTACAATCCTGTTCCGGATGATGCCGATGAACTAGTGAAAAAGCATATTATCGGTATGCAAGGCAACCTCTGGAGAGAATATATGAAAACTTCCGACCGAGTAGATTATCAGGCCTTCCCACGTGCAATGGCAATCGCGGAAACGGGATGGACGCTGGATGCCAACAAAAACTGGAAGAGTTTCTGCGAACGCATGGTTACGGAATTTGAGCGCCTGGAAGTCATGGATACCAAACCCTGCCTCAACTTCTTCGACGTAAACATCAATACTCATGCGGATGAAAACGGTCCGTTGATGGTATTGCTGGAAACATTCTACCCGAATGCGGAAATCAGATACACCACAGACGGCAGCGAACCGACTTACGGTTCTACGCTATATGAACAGCCTTTCGCACTTGAAGGAAACATCGACCTGAAAGCTGCCGCCTTCAAAGACGGCAAGATACTGGGCAAAGTCACCAACAAGCCATTGTATGGCAATCTGCTGGCGGGAAAACCATTTACCGTCAATTATACAATGGGATGGACAGGGGATATTTTCGGCGACAATGATGTACTGGGAGCTGACAAAACAACTTTCGGTCTGACGAATGGTAAGAGAGGTAACAATGCTTCTTACACTCCGTGGTCCAGTTTCGCAATCGTAGAGGGTAAAGACCTGGAATTCATCGTCCATCTGGACAAACCGGCAGAAGTAAGAAAAGTGGTCTTCGGCTCCTTGTTCAATCCTGCCATGAGAATGCTCCCCGCCGGAGGAGTTGCCGTAGAAGTATCTGCTGACGGTCAGCAATATACTCAGATAGCCGAAAAAGTATTGAAGCATGATTGTCCGGAAACGGGAAGAATCGCATTCACCGACTCTATCGAATTCGAACCGACACAAGCCACTTTCCTGAAAGTAAAAATCAAGAATGGCGGTACCTTGCGTAATGGCGTCAATTTCGAAAAGAACAACGGCCCGGAAGTCATTCCTGCCGAATTGTGGATAGACGAAATCGAAGCATATTAATGCCTGTGAGATAACAAAAAACGGTGGACATTCAGCTTGTTGCTCATGTCCACCGTTTTTTTATCGATTCAGTTCTTATTTATTCCATGCAAAGCATTCCGCCTTACTTCATCTTTAAATAATTCCCTTTGCAGAGAGATAACGTTCCGCTTCGATAGCAGCCTTACAGCCACTTCCCGCTGCTGTAATAGCCTGACGATAATGCGGATCAGCCACATCTCCCGCTGCGAATACTCCGGGAACTTTCGTACGGGGGCTGTCACCATCTGTAATAATGTAACCCACTTCGTCAGTATCGATATACTCCTTGAAGATATCCGAATTCGGTTTGTGACCGATAGCCAGGAAGAAACCGTCGATCGGCAGGCTGTAACGTTCTTCGTCCGATTCGCCCCAACGCTTCACGACATTCATACCTTCTACGCCGTTGTCGCCAAACAAGCCGACTACATTGTGTTCGAAAAGTACTTCAATCTTCTCATGCTTCTGCACACGCTCCTGCATAATCTTCGATGCACGCAGGTAAGGTTTGCGAACCACCAGATATACTTTGGATGCCAGACCAGCCAGATAGATCGCTTCCTCACAGGCGGTATCTCCACCGCCCACCACTGCAACGACTTTCTTCCGGTAGAAGAAACCGTCACAAGTAGCACAAGCGCTAACTCCCATTCCGGCGTATTTCTTTTCGTCTTCCAGTCCCAGGTATTTGGCCGTAGCACCGGTAGAAATGATCAATGCTTCCGTTTCAATCACCTTATCACCGTCAATCGTTATTTTATAAGGAGCTTTGCTCAAATCTGCCGCTGTAGCAATACCGAAACGGACGTCTGTTCCGAAACGGCTGGCTTGCGCACGCAAATCTTCCATCAACTGCGGACCACTGATTCCTTCCGGATAACCGGGGAAGTTCTCCACATCCGTAGTAGTCGTCAACTGACCACCGGGTTGCAATCCTTCATAAAGCACCGGACAAAGGTTAGCACGTCCTGCATAGATCGCTGCCGTATATCCGGCAGGCCCTGAGCCTATAATCAGGCATTTTACTTTTTCTATTTCTGCCATTTTATTGTTATATTATTGTTTTATATTCCAACTATCTCATCTCTTACTCAAAAGAACATCCTATCGTAAGTCTATCACTTCCGCAGTGGGGTATGCCTTCCGGTCGAAAGTGAAAACATGATCCGCATAATCCAGTCCGGTCTGATAAGCTGTCACGGTAATCTCATTACGCGTTTTCTGACCACGTTGCTGAAGCTGAATGTAAACCGGTTCATACGTACTCTTTGTCACATAAAGCGTAATACTTTCCAACTCTTGCTTTTTATCATTAGCAGTCAGAATCACTTCCCAAACAGCTTTACCCTGATATATCTTCACAGTTCCCAGCTTATAAGAGAATCCTTTCTGATACATATAAAGAAAGGTATACGGATTGATTTGCTGCAACTCTTCCTGAGTAGGATTGCTGACATTCACTTCATCATTTCTCACCATGTAACTCCACTGTGTTTTCCCGTCAAACCAAGTGGTTGTCTCGGAGGTCTTCAGCATAAACTTCTCGCCTTTCAACTGGATGATACCATTCTCACGTCCTTCCAGATGACCGTCATTGACAGCCTTCAAGGTAAAATCAGCCCTTACACCACCTGCCTTCTTAAATGCTATAGCAAATTTACGTTGAATTAACGAAGTGGAACCTTGCTGATGGATGACCACCAAGCGTGCCGCATCTTCAAATAACGGGTCGAGACGTCCCATATCAATGTCGCCCACTTCACTACCGCTGTCTTCGCTCACATACTCGGGCAGGAAGAACGGAGTTGGATAACTCTGCTGACGGGCAATAAACTTCGTGATTTCCTCCACTTCCGGCGTATCGATAAAGGCACACTGCACACGTACCGGATCAGCACCTTGCAGGAAGAGCATATCTCCCTTACCAATCAGGCGGTTTGCCCCCGGACGGTCAAGAATCGTACGGGAGTCCATCATAGCAGATACACGGAACGCAATACGTGCCGGGAAGTTCGCCTTGATCGTACCTGTAATGATATTCGTTGTCGGACGCTGCGTAGCGATAATCATGTGAATACCGACCGCACGTGCCAACTGCGCAATACGGGCAATAGGAAGTTCCACTTCCTTACCGGCAGTCATGATCAAATCTCCGAACTCGTCGATTACCACCACAATATACGGCATAAACTTATGTCCTTTCTCCGGATTGAGGCGGCGGTTGATAAACTTCTCATTATACTCCTTGACATTACGTACATGAGCCATCTTCAAGAGGTCATAGCGTGTATCCATTTCCACACAAACAGAATTCAGCGTTTGCACTACCTTGGTCACGTCCGTAATAATCGGTTCGCCTCCGTCGGGAAGTTTGGCCAGAAAATGGTTTTCAATGACGGAGTAAATGCTGAACTCCACCTTCTTCGGGTCAACCAGTACAAATTTCAATTCAGCCGGATGCTTCTTATATAATAAGGAAGTAATGATTGCATTCAAGCCGACAGACTTACCCTGCCCGGTAGCACCTGCCACCAACACGTGCGGCATCTTGCAAAGGTCGAACATGAACACTTCGTTCGTGATCGTCTTACCCAGTACAATCGGTAAGTCAAACTTGGACTCCTGGAACTTCTTACTTCCAATCACGCTCTGACCGGATACAATCTTCGGATTCTTATTCGGAACTTCAATACCGATGGTTCCCTTACCCGGTATCGGAGCAATAATACGGATACCATCCGCTGACAAACTCAGGGCGATATCATCCTCCAGGCCCCGGATCTTCGAGATACGCACACCCTGTTCAGGGGTAATTTCATAAAGAGTCACCGTAGGACCTACCGTAGCTTTGATCGTACTGATTTCAATGCCAAAGCTGCGCAATGTATTAATGATACGGTCTTTATTCGCATTCTGCTCGTCCATGTCAATCGTCGGATCGTCATTCTCAAAATGCTTCATCAAGTCGATTGTCGGGAAACGGTAATTTTCCAGATCCTTCATCGGATTATAAGGTTCTTGCTCCGGACCCTGATATTCTTCTTCGGACGTAGCTGTCTCTACCTGGAACCCGGGTTCATCCTCACCCGGCAATTCATCCTGAGCAGCAGGAGGAACCACATCGCTTACGGTCGGTTCAAAGACCATAGTCACCCCTTCCGCCTCATCAGCAGAAGGAAGTTCGTCGTCCGGTTCCGGTGTGTTGACCGGAGATTCTTCTTTCGGTTCTTCTGCCTGTATATCCATCACGGGAGCAGGAGGAGGTGTTTGCTTATAAGTACGTTTCAGATTAAACTCCACTTCCTGCGGTTGCGAGGTCGTGAACTCCTGTGTTCCTTCTTCTGCTGTCTCTTTTTCCTCTTCTTTCTTCTGACGTTTGAGGAAACTCAGAGCAAAAAGTTTGCGCAACCAGATTATCGTCCGTGCACTTATGTAGATAAAGAAACAGACTGCCGTTATCAGCAGGATCATCCATACTCCGGGAACTCCCACCTGCGAAACCAGCCAGCGGCTTACATTGTAACCGTGCATACCTCCCAGATAAATGAAAGAATCCTGATAATGATCCATCAAAGCGAAACCGAAGAATACGGAGAACCAAATCAATAATAATGTACAACCGATAAACCATTTCCACAGACGGACAATGCGCACCCGCATCAGCTTCAATCCTGCCACCGCCAAAAAGACAAGGATAAAGAAAGAAGATATTCCAAAACAGTCATTTATCAGATAACTAGCCAACTGTGCTCCGCGAGATCCGGCATAGTTTTTTACATTGTTATTAACCGCCGCAAGGTCTGCCGAGTTGCCGCTGTCGATAATACTTTGGTCGGCTGCCCCCGTAAAGAAGAAGGAAGAAAAAGCCAACAAAAGATAAACAGAAAAGATTACCAGCATCAATCCGATCACAAAATGAACGGTTTCATTCTTAAAAATTGATACAATCCTTCCAGGAGAAGACGGAGTGCGTTCAGCCTCCTTATCTATTTTCTTTTTTGCCATGAGTCTTTATTCTTTAAATAAATTGGAATCCGTATTATAAGCCGCAAAAATAATAAAAAAATAACGAGCAGTACTCTCATTCAATCCTTTTTCTTACCTTTGCGATTCAAATCAATCTGATTATGGAAAAAGAAAGCCAAACGATATTTGAAAAGAATGTGATCGAGTTCGTAACGGTAGCCGCCGAATTTTGCGCATTCCTCGAACGTGCTGAACACATGAAGCGCAAAGCTTTTGTCGACACGTCCTTAAAAATACTTCCCCTGCTCTGTCTGCTGTGGGGACAGAAGTTGGTAAACACTCTGCGTGCCCTTCACGATGTGAAGTATAACCAGCAGAATGAGAATGACGAAGAAGACAACGAGGAAGAGAATAACGAACTAAGCGATGACGACTATTGTTGTGAAGAAGACGGTTGTCACTGCCACGACGACGAATGTCATTGTCATGAGGACGGTTGCCATTGTCGTAATGACGAATAAACAAAAATGATAGTAAGAAGAAGTATAAATAAAGACGAACTAAAGGAACTCCCGAAAACTGTATTTCCGGGACGAATCCATGTGATCCAGTCGGAAGCGGAAACAGAAAAAGCAGTAGCTTACCTGCAATCTCAGCCGATACTGGGTATCGATAGCGAAACGCGCCCATCCTTCACCAAAGGACAAAGTCATAAAGTAGCACTTCTGCAGATTTCTTCAGACGAATGCTGTTTCCTGTTCCGCCTCAATATGACCGGACTCACCCAACCTTTGGTCGACCTGCTGGAAAATCCGGCTGTTATCAAAGTAGGACTGTCGCTCAAAGACGACTTTATGATGCTGCACAAACGTGCACCTTTTACCCAACAGAGCTGCATCGAACTGCAAGACTATGTACGCCAGTTCGGCATACAGGACAAAAGTCTGCAAAAGATTTATGCAATCCTGTTCAAAGAAAAGATTTCCAAATCACAACGGCTGTCCAACTGGGAAGCGGACGTACTGAGCGACGGACAGAAACAATATGCCGCTACCGATGCCTGGGCTTGCCTCAACATCTACAACCTGTTGCAGGAACTGAAACGAACCGGCAACTACGAGGTCGAAAGCCTCCCTGTAGAAGAAGAGGTTGACGCAAATGCTCCCGCCAATCGCTGACAAATGACCGATAAAAGACTAATTAATAACTGATAAAATAGCATTTTAAACAACATGCATAAAGTATACCTCAAACCCGGCAAAGAAGAGTCTTTAAAAAGATTTCATCCCTGGATTTTCTCGCGCACTCCGCAGGAATGCATGTAGACCGCATGACTATCGCCGAAGCCCTGTCGGAAGTAATGGGTGACAAGATCGAAAATATCTATTATAAATCGGAGACTACACTGCCTTTTAAGGCAGATCTTTTCCCCGAAAACGGTTTCCTTAAAGGAGGAAGCAGCGATAATATCGCACGGGAATACGGCCTGAAGTTCCATGTAGACTGGCTGAAAGGCCAAAAGACAGGATTCTTCGTAGACCAACGCGAAAACCGTTCACTGCTGGAGCATTATTCTAAAGACCGTTCGGTACTGAATATGTTCTGCTACACCGGCGGTTTCTCCTTCTACGCTATGCGTGGAGGTGCAAAGCTGGTACATTCCGTTGACAGTTCTGCCAAAGCAATCGATCTGACTAACAAAAACGTAGAACTGAATTTCCCCGGCGATGCGCGTCACGAAGCTTTCGCCGAAGATGCTTTCAAATACCTTGACCGCATGGGCGACCAATACGATTTGATAATCCTCGACCCGCCTGCATTTGCCAAGCATAAGGATGCTTTGCGGAATGCCTTGCAAGGTTACCGGAAACTGAATGCCAAAGCATTCGAAAAGATCAAACCGGGCGGCATCCTGTTTACTTTCTCCTGCTCGCAGGTGGTAACCAAGGATAATTTCCGCACAGCTGTGTTTACCGCTGCTGCTATGTCAGGACGTAGTGTACGTATCCTGCACCAACTAACCCAGCCTGCCGACCACCCGGTAAATATATACCATCCCGAAGGAGAATACCTGAAAGGGCTGGTACTCTATGTAGAGTAATATATGTCATAAACACCATGAACTTGCATAAACAAGGGGTGAATAAAAGAAAAATAATAGTTTCAAAGTTAATTAGAGTTAACAAATAGAAGTTTTTCGGCAAATCACTATGTTCTATAACATAAAACCCTTTATATTTGCACTGTGTTTTTCATGGTATTAGATTTAAGGTTAATAAAGATTGGCTGTCTGGGATAGATAGCCTTCTTTTTTTATATGCCTATCCACCCTCTTTTTAACAGCAATTCTTCACTATTCTTCGCATTTATGGCTTTTTTATCCCCTTTTTATCGATTAACTTGTCCACCCAATCAACGAAAATATTATATTTGCATCTATTATTAACGTAAAAAGAGAAACACAAATTAGAAAAGTCATGAGTATAAAAGTTCGTTTGATCATTATGAACTTCCTGCAATTCTTTGTATGGGGGTCATGGTTAATTTCACTAGGGGGTTACATGGGCAGAGAACTCCACTTCGAAGGAGGACAGATCGGTGCCATCTTCGCCACCATGGGTATTGCCTCTTTAGTCATGCCCGGCATCATTGGTATTATCGCCGATAAATGGTTCAATGCCGAACGTTTATACGGACTTTGCCACATCGCAGGGGCAGCTTGTCTTTTCTATGCCTCTACCGTTACGAATTATGACCAGATGTATTGGGCTATGCTACTCAATTTATTGGTATATATGCCTACCCTGTCACTGGCCAATACCGTTTCATACAATGCACTGGAACAATATAAATGCGACCTGATCAAGGACTTCCCTCCTATCCGTGTATGGGGAACGATTGGTTTTATCTGCGCCATGTGGGCAGTAGACCTTACCGGATTCAAGAACTCCAGCGCACAACTTTATGTAGGCGGTGCATCCGCACTCTTGCTGGGTTTATACTCTTTCACCCTGCCGGCATGCAAACCGGCCAAGACAGAAAAGAAAACATTACTTTCTTCCTTCGGACTGGATGCATTCGTATTATTCAAAAGAAAGAAAATGGCTATTTTCTTCCTGTTCTCCATGCTTTTAGGAGCAGCATTGCAGATCACCAACACGTATGGTGACCTTTTCCTCGGGAGCTTCGCCAGTATTCCGGAGTTTGCAGATTCTTTCGGAGTAAAACATTCGGTGATCCTGCTGTCTATTTCTCAAATGTCTGAAACATTATTTATTCTCGCTATACCATTCTTCCTGAGACATTTCGGCATCAAGCAAGTGATGCTGATCAGTATGTTCGCCTGGGTATTCCGGTTCGGGCTGTTTGGCTTCGGAGATCCGGGTTCCGGTCTGTGGATGCTGATTCTTTCCATGATCGTGTATGGTATGGCGTTCGACTTCTTCAACATTTCAGGTTCGTTGTTTGTTGAACAAGAAACCAGTTCCTCCATCCGTGCCAGTGCCCAGGGGTTGTTCTTTATGATGACCAACGGGTTGGGTGCCATCATCGGAGGATATGCCAGCGGTGCTGTCGTAGACGCATTCTCAGTATATGCTGATGGCAAACTAGTGAGCCGTGAATGGCCGGACATCTGGTTTATCTTTGCGGCGTATGCACTGGTGATCGGCATCCTGTTTGCTCTGGTATTCAAGTACAAACACCAACGAGAGAATAAAATAAATTAAGTAAAAAAGAACAATGGACAAAAAAGTAGAATTACAAGTTTTAAATATCACAAATAGCCAAGCGCAAGTAGGCGCTTTTGCCCTACTGTTGGGTGAAGTGAACGGTGAACGGCAACTGCCTATCATCATAGGTCCCGCTGAAGCTCAGGCAACCGCCCTGTATATGAAGGGGGTCAAAACTCCCCGCCCTCTGACACACGACCTGTTCATGACCATTATCGGCGTATTAGGAGCTAGTTTGCTCCGCGTATTGATCTACAAGGCGAAGGACGGTATTTTCTATTCCTACATTTACCTTAAAAAAGACGAAGAAATTATACGTATCGATACACGTACCTCGGATGCTGTCGGTATGGCAATCCGTGCTGAATGTCCGATCCTCATTTATGAATCCATTCTGGAACAGGAATGCCTTCGGATATCGAACGAGGAAAGAAGACATCCTGAAGAGTCTGATGAAGAAGCGGAAGACGAAAAGAAGCGGGATCTGCCTCGCAACGTTACTTCAATGGCACTCGAAGAAGCATTGGAGCAAGCAATCAAAGACGAGAATTACGAACTGGCTGCCAAGATACGCGACCGGATCAATTCAAGAAATCAAAACCACTAACCAATTATGCACGTATTTTATACTCCCGATATACAGAAAAACTACGAACTTCCGGAAGAGGAAGCACAACATTGTACCCGCGTCCTGCGGTTGGGTATCGGAGACGAAATCACTCTTACGGACGGTAAGGGACATTTCTATAAAGCAGAAATCACGGTTGCAACCAACAAGCGTTGCCTTGTAGCCATCAAAGAAACAATCTTTCAGGAACCGCTCTGGCCGTGTCATCTGCACATTGCCATGGCGCCGACCAAAAATATGGACCGCAATGAATGGCTTGCCGAGAAAGCTACGGAAATCGGATTTGACGAACTGACTTTTCTCAACTGCCGTTTTTCCGAACGCAAGGTGATTAAAACCGAACGGATCGAAAAGATTCTGATATCAGCCATCAAGCAATCTCTTAAGGCTCGCCTGCCGAAACTCAACGAAATGACGGACTTCGACAAGTTCATTGCACAAGAGTTTCAAGGTCAGAAATTTATTGCTCACTGTTACGAAGGCGAAAAGCCTCAGCTGAAAAATGTACTGAAAGCAGGAGAAGATGCTCTCGTTCTGATCGGTCCCGAAGGAGACTTCAGCGAAGAGGAAGTGAAGAAATCCATCGAATGCGGATTCACTCCCATCAGCTTGGGTAAATCACGGCTTCGGACAGAGACAGCGGCACTCGTGGCTTGCCACACAATGAACTTATTGAACCAATAATAACTTTTAAATAGTATGAGTATGGCAAAGAAAATGATCTCACGGCTCTCGGTACTGGCAGTACTGATTGTGTTTCTGGCAGCATGTTCCAAACAAACGGAATATACGAACGTAATACCGGCAGACGCTACGGCTGTTGCCTCTATTGATTTGAAATCACTGGCCAACAAAGCCGGAATGAACGACAAAGAAAATGAAGCTGCTAAACAGAAACTGCTGGAAGCAATGAAAAGCGGGATGAATGCTGCCACTTTCCAACAGTTGGAGAAGGTGATCAACAATCCGGGAGCATCCGGTCTGGATCCGGAAGCACCGATCTATATCTTTAGCTCTCCCCAAATTTCCGGTGGTGCATTCGTTGCCAAAGTCAGCAATGAAGACGATTTGCACGCTTCCCTCGATGTGATGGCAAAAGAACAAATCTGCCAGCCGGTCAGCGAAGCGGACGGATATAGCTTCACTACCCTGAACGGAAACTTGCTTGCTTTCAATGAAACCACTGCAATCATTATCTCTGCCAGCAGAACTTCTCAGACAGAAGCAGCCAAAGAAGCCATCACCAAACTAATGAAACAGACTGCCGACAACAGCATTGCGAAATCCGGAGCCTTCCAGAAAATAGCCAAGCAAAAGAGTGATATCAACTTCTTCGCCTCCATGTCAGCAATCCCTTCTACTTACAGAAGCCAGATCAGCATGGGACTTCCTTCTGAAATCAAACCGGAAGACATTACCATCCTAATGAGAAAAGGAGAAGACATCATGGAACTGGGCAAAGACGAGTATGTCTACAAAACAAGAGGCATGAATATATTTTTCGGCATCAAGGACAAACAGATGTACGCTACCAATGACGAACTGCTCTACAAGAGCATTGGCAAAACGGTTGACAAATCGATCAAAGACGCTCCTTACGCAGCAGACATGAAAGGCAAGACTGTATTTATGGCCATCAATGCAGAAGCCATACTGGATTTACCGGTCGTAAAGATGCTGGTAGGTTTCGGAGGCAAGGAGTTCAAGACTTATTCTGATCTCGCTTCCAAAGTTTCTTATTTATCCGTAAGTTCGGAAGGAGAAACAAGCGAAACAGACCTTTGCCTGAAAGACAAAGATGTCAATGCCCTCAAACAAATCGTAGATTTTGCCAAGCAATTCGCCGGCATGTAATTCGTCAATGAACGGCATGAATAGTATTCACTTACAGCAAACACTTCCCCAAGTGTTTGCTGACCGTAATTCGGTGACCTCTGATGTATGGCATCAGGACCTTATCTTCCGGAAAGGAGAAATGTATCTGATAGAAGCCGCCTCAGGCACCGGAAAATCATCGTTGTGCAGCTATCTTTACGGCTATCGCAACGATTATCAAGGAATTATCAATTTCGATGAAACCAATATCAAAGCATATTCCGTGAAGCAATGGGTAGACCTGAGAAAGCATTCACTGAGTATGCTTTTTCAAGACTTGCGTATCTTCACCGAACTTACAGCGATAGAAAACGTACAACTGAAGAATAACCTTACCGGACACAAGAAGAAAAAAGAGATTCTTTCATTATTCGAGAAGCTGGGTATCTCAGATAAACTGAACATGAAAGCCGGAAAACTTTCTTTCGGCCAACAACAACGGGTCGCTTTTATCCGTGCATTCTGCCAGCCGTTCGACTTCCTGTTTCTGGATGAGCCTATCAGCCATTTGGATGATGAGAACAGCCGCATCATGGGAGAAATCATCATTGACGAAGCCGGAAAACAAGGTGCCGGAGTCATCGCCACGTCCATTGGCAAACATATCGAACTGCCATACAAGAAGGTGCTTCAACTATAATAGAATCTGCGTCATTCGCGCCTAAAAATATAAAAATACAAAATAATGAATACCCTTGTCTGGAAACTTCTCCGCCAACATATCAGTATCGGTCAGTTAGCCGGTTTCTTTTTAGCCAACTTGTTCGGCATGATGATTGTATTGCTCAGCGTACAGTTTTACAAAGATGTCATTCCCGTATTCACCGAAGGAGACAGCTTTATGAAAAAAGACTTCATCATAGCAACCAAGAAAATCAGTACGCTCGGGTCTTTTGCCGGAAAAAGCAATACGTTCTCTCCCGAAGATATCGCTGATCTGAAAAAACAGTCGTTTACCAAAACGATAGGAGCTTTCACTCCTTCTCAATTCAAAGTTTCGGCGGGATTGGGGATGCAGAAAGCGGGTATTCATCTCTCTACGGATATGTTCTTCGAGTCAGTTCCCGATGAATTTGTAGATATCAAACTCGACAAATGGCACTTTGACGAAGAAACACATACCATTCCCATCATTATCCCACGCAATTATCTGAATCTGTATAACTTCGGTTTCGCTCAAAGCCGCAGTCTGCCTAAGTTGTCAGAAGGATTAATGGGACTTATTCAGATGGACATCATGATGCGGGGCAACGGACGGGTAGAACAATACAAGGGAAACATCGTCGGTTTTTCCAACCGTCTGAATACGATTCTCGTTCCGCAGTCTTTCATGAACTGGGCAAACAAGAACTTCGCCCCCGACGCGGAGGCACAACCTGCCCGACTGATCATCGAGGTCAGCAATCCCGCCGACTCTTCTATTGCCAGCTACTTTCAGAAAAAAGGCTACGAGACGGAAGACGGAAAACTGGATGCCGGAAAGACCACTTATTTCCTTCGCCTTATCGTAGGTATTGTGCTGGGAGTAGGTTTATTCATCAGTATCCTGTCATTCTATATCCTGATGCTCAGCATATTCTTACTGCTCCAAAAGAATACAACCAAGCTCGAAAGTCTGCTTCTGATAGGCTACAGCCCCAACAGGGTAGCGCTGCCTTATCAGATACTGACCGTAGGACTGAACATCATCGTACTGATTTTATCTGTCGGATTGGTATGCTGGCTGCGCAGCTATTACATAGAGAGTATCAGACTCCTCTTCCCGCAACTGGAAACCGGTTCGTTATGGGTAGCTGTCAGTATGGGTATTCTTTTATTCCTCATCGTATCAGTCATTAATATACTGGCTGTGAAGCGAAAAGTTCTTTCAATCTGGATGCATAAAAGTTAAAAACACAATATATGAAAAACACCACTACTCTTCAAAGTAAAAGAAGTATCACAGTACTCTTGGGAGTCCTTCTATATTTCTCATCGCTATCTGCACAGACCATGCAAGATACGATTATCGCCAACTTCAGTCTGATGGAAAGAATTCCTAAAGAAAAGTTGTACCTCCATCTGGACAAGCCTTT
>PPYE01413710.1_pt1 | contig 16690 bp, 15 predicted proteins | sample 1559881 | NCBI WGS metagenome assembly PPYE01 (sample SAMN08240022, study PRJNA423297) | Human gut metagenome, whole genome shotgun sequencing project. | reverse complement strand
CATGCATTACATAGCACACAAACCGTACAAAAAATTGCTACTTTCAGAAATCGTATAATTTTTTTTTTCATATTGTTACCAGTCTTCTACAATAAAACATTCGAATATGGACCATAATTTCAATTTCCCGAATATGTAATTTTGAAGTTCATTTTTTTTAATTCATTGTAACTCAATTCATATCTTTTATCAAAGATATTTTGCTTGATTATTTCTTCTTTGGAATATTTATCAAGCGTACTTTGTTTGAAGATTATCACTTGATATTTATCATTGGCCTGGAGTTCATTATCCGGTATTCATGCATTACATAGCACACAAACCGTACAAAAAATTGCTACTTTCAGAAATCGTATAATTTTTTTTTTCATATTGTTACTATTAAGAATTGAGTGCAAAATTAATCATTTATATGCTTGTTTCAAAGCATAGATACTGATAGTTTTGGAAGATTTCAGTTCGCCTTAAACACAGCATCGATAAACGCCTTCTATGTCAGGATTGACTTCCCACCCAAAGCCCGCTTTCGTATAGATATGTCATGGTTGACTACACTACACTCAGCACGGCGTAGGCTGCCGACTCGGTTATCATGAAAGAACTCGTCTTACAGAGACAACTGCGGTCTGAGGCTGCCGACTCGGTTATCATGAAAGAACTCGTCTTACAGCGACAACTGCGGTCTGGCTATACAATCCGACTGCAAAAGTACGAAAATATATTGAGAAAAGATAAGAAATAGCAGGAAACATCAATACAGGTATATAAATTTAAGACTATTTAAGCCTAAATTCTTTAATATCTCAGATATTTTACATAAGCAAATACCTGTTTTATGCAATTTTTGTATGCTGTTAGGCTAATATACTCCAAGTGCCGATGAAGTATAACTTCGACAAGCAATGAAGTACTACTTCAATGACCGATGAAGTACTATTGCGTTTTATGGAATGTATAATAGTTGAAGTTCCGTCATTCTCCGCCTTCTGATGGACGGAATGCATTTGCCTCTCCATCTGCAAAAGTCAAGATAATCCTTTTCTATATCACACAATCCTCGTTCAATCTTTTGCAAGAGACGGCTCTTCGGAAATCTTTTGTTCCCTAATATTTTATAGGGTCCGACATTATAGGCAAGTACGGCAAGGAGTAATGAGTCCTTGCCATACTTACGAAACATGGCACATAACTTGGTGAGATCTGAGCGCAGCAGGGAGTCGGCTTGCTGATAGGTGAGGTTCTTCTTGAACTTCTCATGTGGCAATATCCGATGTCCCCATCCAATATAGGGATAGTTGCGCTTGATATCGTGCCATCCCTCGTAATACTTGATGCACCGCACAGCTCGCTCAAAGGGTGGTAATGCAAAGATGCCCAAGTCGCTTTGGCTTGGGCTATATGGTGTTGGTGTCTTGTTCTGTGCCATGATATTCTGGCACAGCAGCAAGAGCGTTAGGAGAATGTATGTCTTTATCTTTTTTATCATGGACGTTGTTTTGGTTTTGGGGATGTCATTGTTTTGTCACTTGGCATTCTTCTTGTTGAATATCTCTGCTATCATGGCTTTCACGTCCTCACCAACTTGCACGAAGTTTTTATAGAGGATGCGCTCACGCTCATCACGGCTCTTGAAGGTGTAGAACTTGGGCAGTGGCATATACTCGCTTTCCTCTTTCTTGATGTCTGCCATATTGAAGTCGGTCTTGCAATAGAACTTACTGGTCTTGAACTCGTCGCTTTCCTGTATGTTCATACTGCCATTCATGCCGGTCTTGGTTGCCACAAAGTCTCTTGCGGTCTGTCCGCAGATCCATCCTGTCGGCATATCCGAAATTTTGGAGGCAGGGACAAGGCTGTCCATGTTCTCGTTCAGGTTAATACTTGTTTTGTCTCGGTCGATGGTCACACCTTTCTTCAGTTGCACCACTTTTCCGAAGATGTCGGAGGACAGCCATTCGAGCGTTTCCTTGCTTCGTGCCGAACCGCTCACCACATTGCCTACGGTGGTGATAATCTTCTGCATACCAACCTTGCCATAGTCGGCTTCCAACTGCGGCAACTCCTGAAAGCCCAGGGCTACGCTCACCTTGTTGCTTCGGGCTGTACCTATCAGTCTGTCTATTTTATGGAAGTAAAGTGTAGGCAACTCGTCCACGATGATACTCACAGGGATGTTCTTGCCTTGTCCTGTGTTCACTCGTGTTACCAAGCGATTGAGAATAAGGGCGTTCAATGCTCCAATGATGCTCTCCATTTCTGGGTCATTGGCTATCAGCAGATAACTCGGATTCTTCGGGTCACTGACCTTCAGGTCGAAGTCATCACCGTCCTTGTGGAATATCCAATAGCTTTCCTTGGTGGCAAGACGTGAGGTATAGACACGCAGTGTACCTATCATACCCTCCAACTGCTCCATTGCCTTGTTCTTCAAGGCGGTCTGGAACGGTCCCAATAAGGGTGCTACCTCATTGTCGGTCTCCAGCACATTGAAGATTGTCTGGTAACTTTCGTTCAAAAAACTAAGAATATGAGGCATATCGCTATACTTGCCCAACCAATAGGCTGGCTCCACTTCTTCTCCTGAATGGTTAAACACCTTTCCGGTCGGTTTCATCTGCATGGTCTTCGGGTCAAGTACTTTCTCTGCTATCAGTATCTTACCATCCTTGTCGTATGGCTCTTTGCCATAGTTGATGAAGAAGTAGATACAGGCGGCGAGGAAGTTGACGGCTGAGGTCTGGAAGAACTGGTCGCTACCGCCTCCGCCTTCCTTCTTGCCTTTTTGCAGTGATTCTAGCAGTGTTTCTGCGGTCTCACTCGCTGCTGCCAAGTTATTGATATACTTCTGCTGTATCGGATTCACTCGCTTGGAGTATTCCACATCCACAAAGTTGATGATGTTGAACTTGCAGCCTTCTGGCAGTTTGCCCAACTGTTGGTTCTTCTTATAGTGGTAGTACAGTTTGGTTGCCAAGGTAGGGAACTTGTAGTCGTAAACGACCATGGCAAAGCCTTTTGCACTATGCTGTCGAATGAACGGCTCGATGATGGAGAATGTCTTACCGCTACCCGGTGTGCCCACTACCCAGGTGCCACGGAATGGGTTCACGATGTTCACCCATCCCTTGCGGAACTTGCCCTTATAGTAGTAGCGCATGGGTATATTCACGCTGTATTTGTTGTATTCCTCCTTCTGGCATTGCTCAAAAGACTCGTTCTCAAAATTGAAACGGTCTTTCATCAGTCCTTCTTTCAGGAACTTCGAAATGTTGTCCAAGGCTACATGCACCAGCACCGTTCCGATGATGGTTGTCACCATATAGAGAATGGTGTTCAATCTTAGGGCATAGAGACGAGTGTCCATCGCATAGCCGAAGAGCCACACGGACAATATCAACAGCAGCACGCCACTCACCAAGGGGTACAGCACCTGCCTTCGGGCATCAAATTCCAAGTGTTTCTTGTTTCTCGTGCCTACACAGGTGATGCACACCAACAAGAACGTCACCACCTTGCTATACACCAGGTTCCCGTCATGGTAGATAAACCACTGCTTGATACGGTCGTGCAGGTCACACACCACACCGCCAAAGCCGTCTATCGCCCTTGGGTCTATGGCATACTCAAAGAACTCCATCAACACGGATATGTAGATGACCGCCCTGAATATCTTGTAAAATCCTTGTAGCTCCTTGCTTTCTTCCATTGGATATGATTGCTATTTTAGAAAAATCGGATTGAATGAGTCGGCTGACAACACATCGCTATAGTTCACTTTCAATGAGATGGTGCGACCGCTGATTTGGTTCTCCGTCATTTCGATGGTTAATTGCTTGTCATTCGGGAATGTCATTTTCCGAATGACTATCACATTGCGGTAGCCATAGCGGAAACGCTTGGTCTGCTCCAACGTGAAGACAGGATGCAACTCTACCATCTGTGAGTTGGTTGCCTTGGCGGTCTTTTTATCCATCAGCTTCAATCGTATTTGGTCTATATCAAATGGCACGTCTGTCTTGTTCTCCACCGAGAAGTCCAAGAAGAAATAGTCGCCCGACGAATAGATGTTGTTCAGTCGCATCACCATTTTATGGGCTTTGGTCTTCACATTGTTCACATGGGCTTCCGAACACCAAATCTGACGAGCATATCGAGCCATATCCGTAGAGGACAATGTGACCGCAGGATTGTTATAGGCATTCTTTTCTATCTGTTGTATCTCCTTATCCGTCACTGCCTCTTGCAATCTTGTTGTATAGAGCAGCGCATACTGGGTACGGTAGCGTTCTGTCACAATGGTAACGATGGCAAGCACTTCACCATCTTCATGCAGTCCCTCCTTGGGTTTCAAACGCACAGTATTGTTGATGGGTTGGTCTCCTGCTATCTTGTCAGTGGATATGTCCACAAAGCGGATGGGTTCGCTTGCCGTAATGACTGTTGTCACTTGCTCGTTCACAGTCAGCTGTTCCATCTCCTGGTAGGTGCTGGGCTGATAGCTCTCTGCACTGGTCTGTTGTGCCATCAGGGGAGTGACACTTATTGCACACATCATGAGTGCGCCAATTGTCTTCTTGATATTCATATTCGTATTCTTTGAATGTTGATGTTTACTTACTCTTGGTCTCTTTGCTGTTTATCAGATACACAAAGGTGCCATATTTCAGTTTCACTTTATTCTTCTTGATAGCCTTGCCTATGGCATTGCTTGTTTTCTGATAGGCATTCTGCATGGTCTGCATGCCCCATTGTGAAAAACTGCTGCCAGTATTGGTGGTATTCATATCCACATTCCCGGTCACGGCTCCGCTTGCCACATCCTTGGTGGTCTCTCTAAACTGGCTGCTTGGCACATACAAGCCTTCCATGCCGTCTGTGTCATAGAGTGACAGGTTGATTTTCACTATCTCGTCATCCACCAGCACGCTTTTCACCGTTCCTTTCACTCGTTGCGAACTGAAACCGCTCATGGTGGCATACAGGTATGCGCCTTTCTTCACCACCATTTCACCGATTTCCACATCATCTAACAGTCTCAAACGTACACGGCTTCCATCCATAGCCTTGATGTTCTCGTCAATGATAGCCTTGATGAGTGTCGGCTCTTTCTCATTCACTGCCAATGTATTGAAGTAATCCGATGATGTCTTAACCTTTTTCACCACTTCACTTGGCTTATCATTCTCGTCCGCTTCCTTTCTGGCATTCTCATTCACCTTTATTTTGCCTTCGATGTTGATACCGCCCTTGGCTGAGTCTTGCGAGTCGGCAGGAGAGGTGGCTGCAGAAGTCGAGATGTTCGCTTGTGTGGCTTGCTGTCCCTTCAGTCTTGCCTCGGCAAGCGCCTTGTTCAGCTCTGTCAACGCCTCGTTCTCTCTTTGTCGCTCATGGGCTTCTTGTACTTCTCTCTGTTTTTCCATTTCTGCTTGCCTCTTGGCTTCGGCATCCAACTGTTGCAGTTCTGCATCCGAATACTTGCTTTGGTATTCTTCTTTTTCTTGCTCATTGTCTCGGTCTATATTCTCCACGGCACTATGATCTTCTATCTTGCCGTAGGCATTCAACATATTTTCATACTTGCCTCCAATACCGTCACCGCCCTTGATATGGGCTTGTGGCAGATTCGGATTCAGATATTCCGTGGTCTGCATATTGGCATCCTTCTTCTCCGCCACCTTGGTATCAAAGAGGTCGAAGATAAAGTAGGACGCACCGAGCAGTGGGAGATAGACAATCGCAGGTAGCATGTACTTGGGTTGTCTGAAATTGATTCTTTCTGTCAGCTTCATCGTTATTTGTCTTTATGAGGATGGCGTGCATCCTCATTGGTTCTTACTATGTTCTTTGCATTCCCCATATTCTGATGGCGAGCCTTTATCAAGGAGTCCTGCCGCTCCGTGGCGGTGCGTCGCTCTCCCTGATAATGGTAAGCTCTTGCCATGCGATAGATGTTGAAACTGAAGCTCACACCTACAAAACCGAACACGATGACCAGGAACAGTGTCTTGTGCAAGTCAGCAAACCTCTGTACCTTGGCGGCAGCCTTGTCTATCTTGCACATCTTGGCAAACTTCCTTCCGGCTCTCACGTCTCGCTCATAGCGTTCCTTGTATTTGGGGTCGTCCTTGTCGGGCATCTTCTCCCCAATGAGCATCTGCTTAAATCCTTTTGTGTTCATCGTTATTTCTTTTTGCTATTTTGCCTTTTTACTTTTTTACCCTTTACCTTTAATAGTTGCTCTTCGTCTTCTGGTCAATATCCTTGTTGAGCAAGGTTCTCCAGTTCACTATCAGCAATCCATGTGGGTTGTTGTCTGTCCTTGGAACACGTTTTAGTTGTCCTGCCGTCACCAGTTCACGGGTCAGCACATTGGTTCTGCGCTCGATGCGCTGTCTGCCGTAGTAGGTAAACTCCATCTTCTCCTTGTTGAACTTGATACTGTCACAGAAGATACTGAACACGGCACTCGTTCCCATGATGTTGGAGTAGAAACCCTTTTCTTTCAGCGTATTGTACTGCGCCAATCCTGTCTCATCCACCAGATACATGGCTTTCTCCATCGTGTATTTGATGTACTTGTCATCTGGTGCCAATGTGAAGAAATAATGATGGAACATCTCGATATGGCTCTTTGCTTCCACATCCAATGTCTCATCCATCGTCGTACGCTGCACCAAAATTGGCACGTTGCCGTCCAACACATAGATTTTGTTCTGTGCATCCACCACCATATTCTTCGCCGTCCAGATGCTACTGATACTTATCAGCACGCACCCAACCAGAAACAGGCTACAGATGATAGTCACCAACTTCACCTTATTCTCTAAATTCTTGATTACCATTGCTATTTCGTTTTTTACCTTTTTACTCTTTTACCTTTAATGAACAACATGGGCAAGTGTCCCCTGTGCCGACATTTTGGCTTGCTGTGCCACACCCTCACCGAAGTTTCTGGTAGAGAATGCGGTATCGCCCTCTGGTATCATCCATGCCGCAAGGTCTGGAACCAAGTTAAGACACTTCAAAGCCACGATACTTGCTGCCATCAGATACCCTGCCGAGAAGAACGAGTTCTGCAAATATGCCGCCATCGTCTGCTCACTGGCGGTGATAGCCGTCAGGTTCTCCACCTGTATGCAGAGCACGATGTCGAAGAGCAATAGCACGTAGAAGCCCACGAAGTAGAGCATGGCTCCATAGAAATGCACGGTCAGATACCTTGTCAGCCACTTCGCCCAACTGCTTTCCCATTTCGGCAGTAGCGAGAACGCCCATTGTATCGGTCCAAATATCGTCAGCATTCCCAACAGTATCTGTTGACAATAGATGGTGCTCCACCAACCGATACGGAAGACAATCAATGCTATCAGCATTACTATCTTGTCGATGTTCACTACGGCTCCTGCAGTCAGTGAGGTAAACCACAGCTTGGCTGCGTCCTTTTCCATGTTGGTCACTTCATCCACACCTGTCTGCTCCATGGTCGATTCCACCAGATTCGGGTCTGTTGTTCCCTTATGGGCAATGTCTGCCTGGGCTTGTACGTTGGTGTACATCGTGTCTCTGGTGTAGATGAGCTGCTGAACTTCCGTAAACTTGTCCTCTATCTGTGTGGCTTCCGCCTCATATAGGTCATGGGTATAACTTCCAATGGAGTTTGGTATGTAACTCAGAAAGTCCAGTACGCACCAATTGCTGCCACTGTTCGTCATGCCTGTATCGGCAGGTGGGTACCACCAACAGAGGATGATGCTTATCACCAATGGCTTGAATAGTTTCATCACATCCAGTGGTTCATGCTTCACCATCATCTTGTAGGCCATGTTAGCTGCCACCACGATGGAGAAGAGGGCTGCGAGTGCCATACACATCTGGACAACCCACCAAAAAGGTCCGTTTGAGCCTGTAAAAGTAGCGTCGCACAGGAACTCGTTGGTCTGGAAAATCACGTCATCAATCTCTTCTTCCAAGATGTTAATACCGAAGTCGGATAATATGCTGCTGTTGTCTGCCATAACTCCTTATCTATTTATTTTCAAATCATTGTCATCCTCGTTCGAACCGTTATTACTGCCAGAAGATGTGTTGTTTCTCACTGCCATTCCTGCCTCTCGCCATTTGCTGGATGCCCTGCTGATGATACTTTGTTTGTTGGCGGTCTGGTAGTTGCCGTTTGCTGTCAACAATTCCTTGGTCTTGCTGGCATTCGAAATCTGCACCAGTTGCTTCACAAGTGTCTCGTTCTGTTTTGCCACATCTGCATAAATCTGTAGGTACATCTTCTTACGCTTGGCATTGGGCATATAGGCATCCTTGGTGGCTTTGATGGCTGTCTCATAGACATGATAGTATTCTGTCCAGCGTTGCTTGTCACCGATGGATCCGCCTACAGGCAGGATGCGGTCGATGTTCTTCTTGAAGGCATCCATCTTGCTGTTTATCTTGCTTCCTTCCACCTTCCAGGCCAGATCCACCTGTCGGTCTGCCATATTCAACGCTTCAATCTCTGCTCTTTTGGTCAGGGCAGAGTCGATGGCTTCGGCATATTCCACTTGATTGTAGGCTCCGATTCCTGCCGTTGTACGAAAACCAAGTTTGTTCTTACTCGCAGCCGACTTCTTGTAACTGCTGTGCAGTAACTGATAGTACAATTCTGGTGACAGACTACCACTACCGATTTCCATCACCGTTATCTGGTTCTTTTTCGAACTGTCATGATTGTATGTCACACCACTTTGGGCATTGCCGCTGATAGCGACTCCCAACATCAACATGATGGTTCCTATTCTTGTTTTCTTTCTATCCATGCCTATACATTATTATATATGGGATTATAAATTCTTCGTTCTCTCAATATCCGAGTTTACCTGCCATTCTCCACCGACCGAAGGCATCTTCCAGTATTTGCTGCTTGCTTTTGGTTCGGTAAACCTTTTCTTTCCAATAGCCGATGCGCACTTGGATGTATCGCCACGACTCAAAGTAGCTTTTGTTCAGATGCTTCTCTATATTGTCAAGCGAGGTGTTGATGCTTTCCAATACCACAAGAAGGTCTGCCGTGGAACACGCTGCCGCTCCTGTGGCATACAGCACCAAGTCGCTCACGCTTTTGTAGAGGTATTCGCCTTCATTTGCGATATTCTCTATGGCTCGTCGGTTGATGCCTATCAGTATGGTATCGGCAAGCGAGATGCGCTTTCGTTTGATGACTTTCTCGTTGTAATCATCAAGCAGTTTCTTATAGTCCGATATTCTGTCGCTCACGCCCTCGTAAGTGGAGTACACGTTCAGACTGGTTCGTAAACTTTGATATAGCACATCTATCACATCAAATGCCCTGGTGTACTTGTCAAGGTCAACATTCAGTTCCTTGTATGCCTTGGTCTCGTCCTTACTGTAACTGTGCAATAGTTTATTGCTGTATTCCAACGTGCTTCGTGCAAGCAACAGACTCCGCTGTTTCTTGTGGTCATTGATGTAGGCTTCTACGCTGGCAACATCAAATCCCCATTGGGCGAATGTTTTAGAGGGGAGGGCGAGGAGCAAGATTGCTACCAGCAATGTTCTCACAATATCCATTCGTCGCTTCTTGCTCACTGACCCTGCAACCCTCTCCGCTGCATCAGCCTTGTATTCTTTTCTATTTCTCATTTTCATTGTCTTCATCATTAAACTTGCCGTGATAGTCATCTGAGTGTTTGGTATCGGCAGCTTTCCTTAACCAACGTTTCTTGCATTTCTCCACCAGTGTCAACCGTCGTCCTTCGTCAGCATTGATATGTGGAGCGATGTCCATCAGCACGTCGATGATGTTGCGCTTGTAGTGCATCATCTTCTCCAACGATACCAAGTCTGCGTATATCTTGGTGATTCTGCTGTCCACCTCTCTGGCTATCTCTAACCTATCGCTTGACCATAGTAGGTGATAGGTGTCATCGGTGTTATTGTCATCGGCAGGTGCGCTCTTAGCATATTCGGTGGTTATCTTGCACGATGGATATTCCTGTGCGATTTCCGAGATGCGCTTGTTCACTTCGTCCGCCTTTTCCTGCTCGGTCTTGCTTGGGTCAAGCGTTATCACATCCACTACCGAGGTGTTGGTGTATTCCGATGTCAGCTCCCAACAGATCTGCAGGATGGCTCTGTGTATCTTGATGCCCAAGAAATATTTCGGCTTTCGAGCAATCTTCAATGTTGCCTTGAAGGTGATGATGCCGTTGATGTTGGGCATGGTGGCTTTTCGAATGTAAGTATAGCCGCTCCATGTTCCTTCCCCTTGCCAAGTCAGGTTGTAGGCACTCTTGCAGTCGTTCATAATGGCTGGTATGCGATAGTAGTCATCCGTCGCCACGTCATTGTCCTTTCCTGCCTCTGCCTTGGCTTCCTCTATTTCCCTTTGTTTCTGTTGCCATGTGGCAAGTTCTTTGTTCAGTTGTTCGATGGAAGCTTTGTTCTTGTTGTATTGCTCCCGATACTTGGCTGCATCTTCCACACTTGCATTGGCGATTTGCTTGACAAGTGATTTGTTCTCCGCTTCCAACTGATTGATTTGCGATTGCAAAGAGGTTATCTTGGCATTGGCTTCCTTCTCCTGCTTATACAAATCTGAGAGGTCGAGGGTGTTTTCTGTCACCGATGTTGTCATGGCGCATTTCTTGCTATGGTCATTCAGCGAACCGCCACAACTCTTGCATTTGTATTGTGTGGTGCCTTGCCCCAACTGCACACCGTCGCTGCATGTCACACTAATGGTCACGCTCTCGCATCCCTTCAGTTTGGCGGCATCGGTTGCCTGATAGTAGTTGCGTGCATCACTGCCTATATAATAGATATAGCCTTCCTCGTTGTCATTCCATTCGCTCAACTGGGCTTGCAGTTGTGCCTTGAAGGTGTTCAAGTCCATCGAATAGGAGTCAAAGACTGCCTCATATACTTCTTCTGTCCTGTTCCAACTCTTGTACACCTGTATCTCGTAGGCGTATGCCTTCTGTTTCTGTCCTTTTTTCTTGCTACTGATGATGTAGCTGTTCAACCAATAGCTGATACTGTAGGTAAAGCCATCATTCTGGTTGTTGAGCTGTTGCACCCTTGTTCTTGACCATCCTGCATGATTCTCCGAGTTTTGCAGGATGGCTTCCTTTTGGATATTGTTGGGATAGAAGTTGGCATCCTTGGTGTTGATTCTGTACCAGTGGTCGCCTTTCAAGATGCTGTTGTCATCGGTGGGCGGTACATAGTCGCACAGTTTTTCTCGTCCTTGGTCTCGTCGGGCGATATACCATCTTTGCGTGTAGTAGTTTCCTGCCGTCTCATCCAGATAGTCCGTCATCCATGAGGTGAGGTTATAGTTGGCAAGAGAGAAAAGTCCTGCCACGTTGTCCTTGCCTCCAATCATGCCCAAGAGGGTGTTGCCAACGCTCTTGTCAAGACTTTTGAACAGCGAGGAATAGTTATCCACAATGTCGATGGCTGCACTGAGCTTGCCTTGGAAGAGATCGTTGAACTGGCTGCTCTGCAACAGGGCATTGCCGATATTGTTCATTCCTGCTCCTGCAAGGTTGGCTCCTGCCTTATACAGATTGTCGATGTCGGCTTTCAGATTGTCTACTGTAAAATTGCCTGGCACCTTCGACAAATCGTCCAACATCTTCTTCCAATCCACGTTGCCAATCTCTGAAAGTTTCAGTATGGCAGCTATCTCCTGGTTGATTTGTAGAAAGGCGATGTCCGAGAATGTGAGGGTGCTGTTTGTTACCACACTCTCAAACTGCATGCACAGGTTCTTGGTGTCGTCACATATCTTCATCAGATAGGTTCCCCAATACAGGGCAGTCTGCGGACTTTTCAGCATCATTCCTGCCACCGTCCATATCTTCGGCATGATTTTGTTGCTCACCATGTTGTAGATACGGCGGTAATAGTAGTTCTCTGTGCTACTGTTCCAGATGCCCAAATCCGTCATTGCCTTGCGTTCCAAGAATTTTGAGGAGAAGATGCCGGCACTTGCCACTTCCGCAGCATTATAGTGCTTCAATATGTTCTGCACCTGCTCGTTATAGTATGCCTCTGCCACGGCTTCCGTTCCGTATGCAGCAGCCATAGCAGCCACCGTCTGCTTGTCATAGTTCACGCTGTAGTACTGTGCGTCAGCCTTTGCCAACACACAGACTATCAGCATTATGATGAATAGAAGTCGTTTCATCTTTGATTACTTTTTATTTTTGTTCCCTAAATTCAGTACTTTTCCTGCCTGATTTACCTTTTGAGCAAAAGCGAGGCTCTTGCTGATACCACTTGCATCCCAATCCCTGCAATAGGCTTCGATAGCTTGTTGGTGGTTGCATTTCAACTCTCGCTTGTAGAGTTTTAATGCTTCCTTCTCCGCTCGTTCCGTGGTGTAGGTCATATAGCACTCATGAGGTTCTTCCACACCATACACATTGCTGGTCTGTCCTCGTCTGATGAACACTTCACGAAAGAAGCTGCGTCCTTCCTTATTCTCCAAACGGTTGATGGTGAATATCTTCTTGCAGTCCACATCGGTCAAACCGAGTATCGCCTTGATGGTGTCAAAGCGTTCCTTGAACTTGCTCTGGTCGAGCAGCATCACCACATCCGAGTTGTTGATGATGGCTTCCTTCACTATCTCACTGCCGATGATGTCCTGTATCTCCTGTGTCACCACACCCACGCTTGCCCAGAATTTTCTGGCGGTCTTATACAGATATTTTATGTATTCCGCCATCATAGGCGAGGCGATGGCTTTCCAGGCCTCCTCGATGATGAGCATCTTTCGGTTCTTCTTGATGCGCATCTTCTGTAGGAAGACGTCCATGATGATGAGCGTCACCAGTGGAAAAAGCAGTGGATCATCCTTGATACTGTCGATTTCGAAGACGATGAAGGTCTCATCAAACAGACTGCTGTCCATGTTCTCATTCAGCGTCACATCATGGCTGCCTCCTTTATAGAAGTCCTTCAACAGATAGTTGTAGGATGACAGGTCTATGCCATGCAGACCGTTCTCCTCGCATATCTTCGGCAGTCGCTCCGTACTGAACTCATAGAAGCTGTTGAAACAGAGGTTGCTCACTCGCTTGGTGGTGAAATAAGCATCGTAATACTCATTGATGACTTGTTCTATCAGTCTGTCTTCAGTCTTGCTCACCGTGCCTTGACTTCCTTTCCATATCAGCATCACCAGGTTCTTCAGGAATCCCAACTTCTCGATGTTCCATTCCTCTCGCTTGATTTTGAAAGGGTTCATCGTGATAGGATGCTCCTCGGTATAGGAAATGTATTTTCCACCGAAGTATTCACACAGTCCCTCATACGAGTTACCTGTATCTACCAGCACGATGTCGGTGTCCTGCTCATGGGCTTGGCGCACCATCGAGTTGACATAAAAACTCTTGCCGCTTCCCGAAGGACCGAGGACAAAGAAGTTGCTGTTGTCAGTCAGCTTATTTCGTCCCTCTTTCCCTGATATGTCAATGGCCACAGGTACTCCTTGGCGGTCGGTATAATAGACCTTGAAGGGTGTGTCCTCGCTATGCACAATCTTTTCCTTGTACATCAGGCAGGTGGCAGCGTCGCCCAACGTCATAAATCTGTCATAGTCGTCATTCATCCCATAGCAGTTGCCGGGGAATGAGTTGACAAACAGCTCCAACTGGTTATAGGCTCGCTTCGAGATATGGATGCCCATCCTGCCAAAGGCATTCTCCAGATGGTTGGTACACTTCTGTATGTCCGTATCTGGCTTCACCGTCACGATCAGATTATAGTGGGTATATACCAGCTGCTTGTTTTCTCTCGCTATCACCTCCTGCACTCGCTTGATGTCCTCTACGGCTATCAGATTGCTTGGGTTCGGCATGCTGGCATGGCGGTTCTTCTTTTTGTCGAGCAGGGCAAGCTCACGCTTCTGATTCGGCACAAAGATGATTTGGTTATACACCACACTCTCTACTCCTGGTATGCTGTCCACCAAGGCTACCAGATCCACTGGCATGCTGGTGTTGTTCACCTCGATATTGGTGAATGGACGTATTTGCGTCGGCAGATTGGCACTATCGACATCCACCAGACTATACACCTTGCAGCGTCTGTCACCCATACCTATCGTCTCGTCATCCACCTTGAATCCTGTCATGCTCACCGTCTTGTCACGGAAGTTCATGGCAAAGAAGCGGTCAACATACACACTTGCTTCTTGCTTGTTCAAGAACTTCAACTTGATACCGGCATCCTTCAGTTGGTCTTGCACCTTTCTGATTTTCACCAGAAAATCTCGCCACTTCTTGCTGTCGAAAGACATCAGACGGCTTTTCTTGTTCTCCTGCGTAATGGTCAGATAGGTCATGCTGTCCGTATATTCTCTTCCGTTGAAATAGCGGAAGTAGGATTCTGTTAGGAACTCATGCCCCTTGCCACTCTCATCCTCAAACTGCTTTCTGGTAAAGATGTCCTGCTTGTGTAGGGCATAGCCTTCACCCAGAGTCTGTGCGATGGCAGCAAACAGATTGGTGAACTCATAATAGCTGTCTATATTGGCAGAATATTTCTGCACTGGGTTCTCCATTCTCAGGATGGCAGAATACTCTCCAGTCTTTGTATAGAGCACACCGATACCGTCCGTGTCTTCCACGGAGAAGTAGATGTCCTGAAAGATTTTCTTCCGCTTGCTACCAGTACCAAAGGCATAGACCGATATGGCCATGCCAATGCAGATTGCCACGAAAAATAAGATTACATATAGTACCATATTCGTTTATTCTTCTGTTTCTTCGGATGATTGATGATTTTCTCCCATACTGGATGATTTGTTGTCATTCTCTTGATAAGAGGTATTGTAGCTTTCTTCGCCATAAAGGGTTGATACACTATCCTTTGCAGTGGAATCCATCCTGCTTGTTTGTGTTTCCACGGTCGCAGGATGTTCTTCTGCCTCTCTCGCCCAAGCAGCTCTTGCCTTGTCAGCACTCCTCATGGCATCCAATGTGGGTGGCTTGTAGGTCTTGTCCTTGCATGCGGTCAGCAATATGCCAGCCAATGCCATAATGATAATGTTCTTTGCTTTCATGCTCATAACCATTCTTTTATGTCAAAGATGCGATACTTTCGCTGAAACAAATAAAGGTAGACCCACACCCTTGGGGGAGAATGAGCCTACCAGTCGTTCACTTTCTACTTGTCATCCACATCTTGGTCATGTCGATACTTTTTTTGTTTCACATTTTTATATGCGCTTGCTGTAGGCATAGACAAAGACTCCTTGGCCGTTCTTCTTGGTATGCAGTCCCTTCCGTTGCTTGAACATGATGAGACCTGCACCCGTAGTGATTGCCACGACCAACACTATCAGTCCTGCAATGATACCCATCAGACAGTAGGCGGCAATGAAGCCGATGATGGCTCCTCCTGCCGTGGCTGCTGCCCAATAGATATACCGCCCTTGTATTCCCATGAATTCAAGGGGCTTCTGGAGTCCCTTGAACAGTGGGTAATCGGGGTAGCGGATTTCCTGCTCTTCTCTTGCCATTCTTCACGTCGTTTCTCAATTACTGAATATGCACGGAATAACTCTCACTCGTTAGTTGGTCACACCGAAGAACAATGGCAATGCCTGTGCTGCTGCCACGAGGAAGATACATGCTCCTACAATCATCATGATCTTCTTCTTGACATCCTGCTCCTCGTTGTTCATGGCGATGTAAACGCTGATAGCACCCACTACGGCTACAACACCTGCAATGGCATAGCAGAGTTTGACCACGATAGGCACATACTTGGCAATTTCCTCTGTCACTGTTGTAAGTGCGGTGGTACCTGCCGTGTAGTCACCTGCCGAGTTCTGCGCCATGGCAACGCCACCGCCCACAAGGAGCATCAATGCCAATGTCTTCAAGCGTCCTGAAGAAAGGACGCTCTTGGCGGTCTTCTTCAAATAGTTCGTTGTTTTCTTAAACATTCTTTCTTGTTTTACTTGTTAATGATTCGTTTGGCAACACCTTATTATAATTATATAGAAAGGTGTTGTCGCTTTCACATGATATACTCTTCTGCAGTTGAGTCTTAAATCTGGTAGCCAAAGAATGCTGGGAACAGGATGGATGCGCCTATCATAAACAGACAGGCTCCTATCAGCGTCAGTATGGACTTGGTAACTCCATCTTCCCCTGTGTTCATCTTGATGTATATCTGCAAAGCGGATATAATCACCATCACAGCAGCGACAGCGTATGTCAGATACAGCACATACAGCATCATCGTCACCACATAGTCGTGCATCCCTGCCAGTGCGTCTGCTCCCCAGCTATAGTCCACATTACCGCATTTGGCTGATGCTGACAGGGGAAGCAGCGCAAAGACAAAGGAACTTACTACATTCTTTATGATATGGCTAAATTTCATCCTTGACTGGTATTGTTTTGATGTTTGGTTGTCCTGGCTTTGTCTCGCCTTGTTTCAATAGGCTCTCCGTGAAGTCGTCCTGCCATAGTCCGTCTATCCATATGGGAGAAGTGGACTCCATCTGCCCATCCATCTTTTCCTGCAACGACTCGGCTGTGTTCTTCGGCTTCTGTTGGTTGACATCATTTTCTTCGTCTTCATCAACATCATCTTCTCTGCCGGAAGAATCCGTTTCTGGAGAATAATCACTCATTCCGTTGTTCTCTGTTCCCAT
>PPYE01454107.1_pt1 | contig 16694 bp, 21 predicted proteins | sample 1559881 | NCBI WGS metagenome assembly PPYE01 (sample SAMN08240022, study PRJNA423297) | Human gut metagenome, whole genome shotgun sequencing project. | reverse complement strand
GCCGGGAAAAGAACCGCGGAGACGGATTTTCCGGAAACCCGCTTCCGGGCGGCTCCGAAAAGCCGTCCGGAAGGGTCCCGGTTCATTGCTGCCCACTTTGTCTGCGGTAGCCGGAGAACCTCCCGGCCCGGGGCATACGCTCCGTTGCCGGCTACCGCCGGGAAAAGACTATCGTTGCAGACTGTCGGCCCACTCCCGGAGGCTCTTTTCGTCGGTGCGGTTGAGCAGTCTTCCCTCCTTCCAGTCCGGTCCGGGATGGGATTTTCTCAGGGCCTCCGCGCTATGGGCGATGCCGCTCCCTCCCGACGTGGCGAACGGAATGACCGTCTTGCCCTTCAGGTCGTGGCTTTCGATGAACGTGTCGATGATCCGGGGTGCGAGGTCCCACCAGATCGGATAGCCGATGAAAACCGTGTCGTAGTCCTCCGTGTCCGGCTGTCTGCCGCCGATGGCCGGACGGGCCTGCGGATCGTTCATTTCCGCGGAGCTGCGCGACCGCTTGTCGTGCCAGTCGAGGTCGTCGGGCGTGTAGGGCCGGGACGGGACGATCGCGTAAAGCGTGCCTCCCGTGGCTTCGGCCAGCCTTTCGGCGGCGCGCGCCGTCGTGCCGGTCGCCGAGAAATAGGCTATCAGGATTCGGTTGTCGGATGTTTCCTTGTACATGTTCTGTTGTTGTTGTGCGCATGCCGCGGCGGCGATCCCCGCTGCCGCCGACAGCGCGAATAGCAGTTTTCGCATATCGGATCGGTTTGTCTATTTGAGTTTGTCGTACTCCGTGTCCGTGACGGGTTCGAGCCATTCGTTCGAGACGTCCTCGCCGGGGATTTCGAACGCCAGGTGAGCGAACCATCTGTCGGCGGCTGCGCCGTGCCAGTGTTTCACGTTGGCGGGAATGTGGATCACCGTGCCCGGCAGGATCTCCCGCGCGGGTTTTCCCTCCTCCTGATACCAGCCCCGTCCGGCTATGCCGACGAGCATCTGCCCGCCGCCGCTCTTCGCCCGATGGATGTGCCAGTGGTTGCGGCAGCGCGGCTCGAAGGTCACGTTGGAAACGGAGACCTGCTCGCGCGAAATCGGGGCCAGGTAGCTGTTGCCGGTGAAATACTGTGCGAAGGCCGTGTTCGGCTCGCCGATCGGGAAGATCATTTCGCGCTGGAAGGCGGCCCGGGCATCTTCGCCGGAGGTATCCTCCGCCCAGACCTCCTTGGCGAGACGGAATGCCGCCCACGCCTTGGGCCAACCGGCGTAGAAGCCGATGTGGGTGATGATCTCGGCGATCTCGGTGCGGGTGATGCCGTTCTCCTTCGCCGACTGAAGATGGTAGGTCAGCGAACTGTCCGTGATGCCCTGGCTGATGAGCGAAGTGAGGGTTACCAGACTGCGGTCGCGCAGGCCGAGGCGGTCGGTGCGGCTCCACACCTGGCCGAAGAGCACGTCGTCGTTGAGTTCCGCGAATTTGGGCGCGAAATCGCCGAGCTGATCGCGCCCGGCCGTCTGTACGATTTTTTCCTGTGCCATAACGTTGAGTGTAAGAATGCTGAATAGTGAAATGAAAAGAATCCTGTTCATGGCGGTTGCGTTTATTGCATGAAGTTGTTGATTTGGTTCGCCGGATTGAGCGGCAACTGGTCGGACAGCTCCAGCGATTCGATCATGTGCAGCGTTTCCTGCTTGTATTTCCGGAAATGTTCCGAGTCGATATGTCTGTCGTAGGCCGCACGGCTTGCGTAGGTTTCGAGAATGGTGATGCGGCAGGGAGCCTCCCTTTCCTGCACGGCATACATGGTCAGCACGCCCGGTTCGGTGCGCAGGGAGACCTCGCCCACTTCGGCCGCGTGTTTTACGTACTCGTCGAGATACTGCGGATAAACCTCGATTTTCGACAGCCGCACGATGCCGTCGGGAGCCATCGGTTCTTTGGCGCACATGCCCGGCCGTTTCGCCTCTCCCGTGCCGCACGACAGCAGAACGGAAAGAAGTGCGATGCTTGAAATGATTCTTGTCATAGTCGTTCCGTTTTCCGGACAGTTTCTGTCCGTCGTTTCTGTTCTTTGTCGGGAACAAAGGTAGCGTATCGTACCGGAACCGGACCTAACCGTATGAGGGGAATTTATACCATTTTTACGGTTTTTTGGCGACGTCGTGTGCATCCGGTTTCCGGATGGTACGTCTTATCCGGAGACCGGTTGTGCCGGATTTTGGGGAATGAGGACCGAACGATTGCGGCCGTTGGGCCGGTTCGGTCCGGGCCGGATGGGACACGAATCGCACTCGTATGACCTGCTTCCGAATGCATTTTTCATAGGCTCCGAAAACGAAAAAACCTTACATATCATTGATACATAAGGTTTCTTTCTTCTTGTCGCCTTTTCTTTCGAAGGCCTCTGGAGCGGAAAACGAGATTGTTTGCGCCATAGAGAGCCGATTGAGGCTAATTGATTGTCGGATAATTTGATATGCATCTTGTTGCCATATTTTGTAATTCGGCGATTTAGCGGTTTTAGGCAACGAAATGCAGGCGTTGAGTTAACAAATCGTTAACCGAAATTATTAATCGGTTACCCCGTTACTCTGCTTGCTTTTTCTTGCAAAATATATTCTTTTTCATTGTATTGCGATATTCTTTATCTTGACAAGGGACTCATAACAAACTAATTTTGCAACCCTTAAAGTTACGTGTTATGAGAAGCACCTTTCGGATTCTGTTTTACGTCAACAAACAATGCGCAAAGGACGGCCGTGTCCCGATCTGTGTCCGGCTTACGGTCAACGGCAAAAGCACTTTCATATCGTCGCGCCTGACTATCCCGCTCGCCTTGTGGGATTCTGCGGCGAACAAGGCCACTGGTAAGAGTGCCGAGGCCCGGAATGTCAATGCCGAGTTGGAGCGCATCCGGGCCAAACTGCTCCACCACTATCAACGTATCTCCGACCGCGACGCCTACGTCATAGCCGAGCGGGTAAAGTTAGCCTACCTCGGTATGGGCGAGGAGTACGAAACGCTGTTGGAAGCGTTCGATAAATTCAACCGCGATTTCAAACAGCACGTCGGCATGGATCGGGCCAGTCCACCTATCGCAAATACGACAACGTACGTAAACGGCTGGCCGAGCTTCTTTCCGACAAACTACATCGGGAGGATATTCCGCTGAAAGAGTTGACCGAAACTTTCATTACCGACTACGACCTCTATCTGCACGGTGAGAAGGGTTTGGCACCCTCGTGCGTTTGCATCTACACCAAACCGTTGAAGATGATCGTGACGAAAGCCCACAACGCCGGCGTTATCGCCCGGAATCCCTTTGCCGACTATCATCCGAAGAAAACGACCAAAGAGCGAGGTTATCTGATCGAATCCGAGTTGCAGGCGTTGATGAACCACAAATTCACGTTCGACGGTTACGGCAAGGTGCGCGATATGTTCGTCTTTTCCTGTTTTACGGGGATGGCTCATGCCGACGTCAAGGGGCTGACACAGGAGATGATTCAACGCTCATTCGACGGGGATTTATGGATTGTTAAGAAGCGGCAAAAGACGAGCACGCCGTTCGTAATCAAATTGTGCGGCATCACGAAGCGCATCATCGCCCGTTACAAACGTGAGGTCGCGGGAACGAACCTCGTACTGCTTGTGCCCGATATCGCCTACTGCAACAGGGTGTTGAAGAAAATAGCGGCAGAAGTCGGCATCGACAAGACGATAACCTATCATCAAAGCCGCCACACGTTCGCCACGACCAACGCGCTGGTGCAAGGTATCCGCATCGAAGTCGTCAGCCGGATGTTGGGGCACACGAACATCAAAACGACACAGATATATGCCAAAGTAACGGATGATATGCTGGCAAAGGTTTTCGACGAAATGGCCGACATCTATACAGCCTCGCATGATAAAAAGAGAAATAACAGTTGTTTGAGGTCTTCGGTATTCATACCGTCCGCCCAGCACATCGTGCCTCAAAGTATAGTGGAGCCAACTTGCGAGCAGAATCGTGATGGTCTATTTTCCCACACCGTCCTTTTGTGAGCAGACGCAGAAGAATACGGGTTGTTTATCCATAGGCAAAACGGGGTTTGAATATTTGTTTCCGGTATATCCATGATTGCAATATTTCATCGATAGCAGTACATCCGTGACAGACAGCTGTCATCGCATGATAGCAGGAGGTGCTGTCATTCATCTCGGGGTGTGAAGATAGTATCCCTCCGGAGGCTTTCGACGTATGTCGCATGGAGGCCGTTCCAGGCCGATCGAACGACTTGTTATCAAGCGAAAAGCGTTGTAATATTGCAGCCCGGAAAGCACCGCGAGCCGAGGGGTTCGATCCGTTGGTCGTACCTTGCATCGTTTCGACGCATTTACCGTCGTCGGATGGTAGCAAGGTACACCTTGCTCTGCGAGGCCGGGTGCCGCTCCCGAGTCGCGCTCCCTTAAACCTTAACAGATGGAAGAACAGCACAAAGAGAGAAAAGTCAGTTACAAGTACTCGTTCCGGCTCGATGAGCAGCAGAATATCCGCTTCTGTCGGATGCTTGCAGAGGCCGGACTGGAACACAACCGCAGCCGGTTTATCGTCAAAAGAATTTTCGCCGAAGAGTTTCGCGTGGTGCGTATCGACCCGACCTTGGGCCGATATGTGACCCGTCTGAGCCAGTTTTACGAGCAGATACAGCGCGTAGGTAACAACTATAACCAGATCGTGCAGGCCGTCAACACGCATTTTTCGCACACGGCGATTCCGCGACAAGTGCTCCTTCTGGAGCGCCGCACGCGCGAGCTGAAAGCCCTTTCGGAGCAGGTCATCGCGCTCAGCCGCGAACTTTACGAGCTATGGTCGCGCGGATAACCGCCGGTGCTACACCGGCAGGTGCTCTTTATTACAACAAGGATAAGATCGACCGGGGCGAGGGCCGTTTTCTGGCGGCGTTCAATACGCCGATGCAGGTCACAGACGAGCGATATTTCGACATTCCTTTACCATGTTTTGATGAAAAACTTTATTTCATTTCTCCTGAATTATAGTGCTTTTAAGCCTCTGCTTTGTGCTCGTGACGTAGCGAACAACCCACAACATTCCTGACGTTCCATACATCCCTGACAAATATCGAGATACTTGGTTTTCCAGTCCGATATAGATTTGCGGGCAAAGGGCCATAGCGCTTCTGGGAGAATGCACCGCGGCAGGTTGAAGATTGAGACGTCCATACGCCAGTCCCGCAGCTCCAAAACCGTCTGCGTGAGTTCTGCCTGATAATCCATCGGATCGATCCAGACTGCTTTCCGGTTTTTGATCGTATATCCCGTGTATTCCAGTCCCATCAGCGATATGAATTCGACAAACGGCAGATTGCGGTAGATAAAATCCGGCAACTTCGGTAACCGGAGATAGTTCATCTTGGTAATGACTACCCGCAATTCGATTCCGATATCATAGCGTCCAAGGTTATACAAGCCGAGCATTGTCTCCTCGAAAGAGCCTTTCACCTGCGTGATAGCATCGTGGTCGCCCGCATAATCGGCATGGAGTGGAATGCCGAGAAGTATCTTTTCCGTATCGCATTCGGCGAGTTTTCGGGCATACTCCTTGTCAGCGAATGCCCGTCCGTTCGTCAGCAGGTGAATTTCGGTTTCCGGCAGTTTCAAACGAATATGGCGAAGCAGCTCGAACAGCCGGTCCCCGAGCAGGGTCGGTTCGCCTCCCGTAATTCCGAGCGAACGCAGTTCCCGCGGAGCGGAGTCGATCAGAGCCATGTTTTTCTGAAAATAGCCGTCGAGATCGTTTCGCAGCAAAGGCGGCTGGCAGCACATGACGCAACGGTTGTTGCATTGTGAAGTAATGAACAGCGCGTTGTCGTTGGACTTTATGTCGATCGTATCTCTCATTATCCCCGTGTTCCCGTGATCCAATTTTTGAAAATCGGCAGTACCTCTTCCCTACGATCCGCCAGCAGGCCGAAGATGTGTTCGATAATCGCCTTGTGTTTCCGGCAGAAGGTCGAGGTCGGCCGGAATCCGTACATATCGCCCTGCGTGGAGTAGTTCCTCACGGGATCGGCCCCGCAAATCGACTGAAAAGCGCAATCGGCACAACCGGCAATGCATTCTGTCGCCCATAGGCGGGAAATCTCCTGCGCTTTGCGGCCGTAGAATAAATCTTCGTACCGATCCGTTACCGATCCCAACCGGAATGTATAATCCCGAAATTCGGCCAGCATTCGGGATTCATCGGAAGCATAGACATATCCGTCATAATTATACACGACTACCCCGTTGATAATTCCGGCTGGAGATTGCAGATCAACGAATCCGATCGGGAGAGGCGTCAGAATCTTACGTAGGATCAGCGTTGCAAACTCCTCGACGAACATCTCGCCAGATTTATTGAGTTCGATGATATAATCCAGCGCTTGTTTGTAAAATTCAATGAAACGATCGTAATAAGCAGTCCAATCGGCATTGTCTTTCGCCAGTCCGTAAGGATTGAGCGCCCGAATGAAGATACTGTGAAATCCGGTTTCCCGATAAGCATCGATAATTTCCTGCGGGTAGCCGAACGAATACTCCGAGGTCGTCATCAATGCGGAAACCCAGCTTTCGCCCAATTCTTCGCGAGCCTTTGCAATACCGGCAACAACACGCTGATAGCTGTCCGTTTTTCCCCGGTTGTGGTTGTGCAGGTACAGCGGGCCATCAAGCGAAGTCGAGATAACCGCGCCATATTGTCTGCACAAATTGAGCAATTCGTCCGTCAGATTGACACTATTGGTACAAATTACATAGGTAAGTTTGCGGTTTTCGGTCAGATTCTTCTCTTCGGCATATTCGATGGCCCGGCGGATGAGATGCGGGACCAACGTAGGCTCGCCTCCCTGAAACTCCATTGTCAGGCAAGGGGACGGAGAACGAAACATCAGATCGACGGCATGCAGGAGCGTCTGTTCGCTCATATCATACTCATTCCGGCAACTTTCCTGACTGGATGCCTGACAATAAATACAGTTCTGGTTACAGCGAAGTGTCAACACAAAGATATGCAGCGCAGTAAAATGATCGAGAAATGCCTTGCGGGTAGCCAAACGGACCGCCATCGTGTCAATCAGCCGGGGCAATGGTTTTTCGCAAATAAAGAATGAAGCTGTCAGATTCTTGTACAATTCCTCTTCCGGAAGCACCTTCCGATCGACGATGCGTTGTACGCTGCCGCGGGGCAACAGCAGGTAGTCCCCAAGGTCATTGGTCAGCAACTCCTGATTGCGGAAAACATGAAACCGGAACGGCAGCAGGTAATACATCGTCAATCGTTGAATTCGAACTCGACAAAATCGTCGCTGTTGGCGAAAGCCTTGGCATAAAGAATGTTCCGCAGGTCTCGGGTTTCCGAAGCGATGATCGCCCGGTTTTTGTAATCGACAAAATCGGCGCTCAATTTTTGCCGCATTTTATCGAACGTCTCCTGCGTGATCGGATTCGGGGCAGAGAAAACGATCGTCTGAATGGTCGTACCGGGGATATTTCGTCGGGTGATTACATAATCGCCACCCCACCAATATAATACTTTATCGATAACGGATTCGTCATAAATCGACCTATCGACATCAAGCACGACCTCACCTTGCGGATTTAATTCAATGTCGGTCATTTTACTTTTTCAGAAAATAAAATGTTTGCATATCGACTTTTCCCGTAGCATCTATACCTATACTATCTTGGAACTTCTTCAATGCAGTTTCCATCGTGTCGTCGAACAATATCTCTCCCTTGACAAAGGGTTTTTCGAGAAAACCTTTGTCAATGAGAATATTTTTCAGTTGAGTTGCATCCGTACCCCGCATTCCCCGCTCCAGTACCCGATCACCCAGATTGTAGATCTTCGGAATCCATGTTTGCAATTTGGCAATCGTGGCATTTCCGGCAATACCGTCCTGCGATAAACCTGCATCTTTCTGGAAAGCCATGACTGCACTTCGGACATCTGAATCGTAGACTACATAACCCAAATAGTTCGTATTGACGGACGATCGTGCGATGTATTTGTGTTTGATCAACAAATCGGTCAATGCTTTGACATCCGCACCGTAGGAATTTATTGATAATGTTCTCGATCCGAGGATATAGTCGGCTGGCGACACGGTCGATGCTGACGTATTACCGGATGTAGTAGTGGACGAATAATGGGAATAATGAGATGATCCCGATCGATGAGAACTATGTGACCGGTGCGAACTGTGGCTGCGATGTGAGCTGTGACTCCGATGTCCTGCCAAAGTATAGGTATCGTCTGAATTCAGATGCAACAGCATTTTAACGCTTTCGTTTTTAGAAGATCTGTCATATTCGTCCGAAACATCGTCGGGCGGATTGTCTGAAAACCGGTAGGTCGGCATCGCTTCAGCTCCGTAAGTGTTCGCTAAGGTTGCCATGGACGAAACGATGACTCCTTTAAGGAGCTTTTTAAAGTGTGATTTCATAAATGAAACATAGAAATTATAACACAAATATACAATAAATGATTTATTATCGACATAAAAATCTTGTAAAATAAACCGTTCTCACTATCTTAAAATCATTATGTTTTAAATACCGGCAACGTGAATATTTCGAAGAATCGTTAAAATGAATCACCTTCGCATTTATCGCTATCAAGCCGAAAAGCCGATATGCATAAACGAAATACGGGAAAAACGGTTTTGTTCCTTCCTATTCATCTCTTCGATAAAAATAGCATAGAGCGTCCGAAACTGGACACCACGACGAAAGCCATCGAACGCATCGGGGCATTATTCCACGATCCGAAGCACGCGAGGTATCAAAAGCAGATCACAGACTTACGGGACGAGATAGAGGCCAAAGACAAAAGGTATTAAGAGCCTGCAACGGGAAATACAGGCCAGGCACGATAAAGAGGTCGCCGATCTTAAACAGGAAGTTCAACAGATCGTGAAAGCATTGATGTGCGTCGATGACCTATGTCCGGACGTAAAGGGGCTGTTGAAATAGGAAAACTATTGATTGTAAGAACGTCGGACTTGGACAAGAAGGGAACCAAAACGTTATCTACGATGCAGCCTTACCGATACACGGGAGAGCTGCACTCGACAAAGTATAATCATACGTTAAGGGCCAACGATGTTGTCCTGCAACTCAAACCCGACGAGGACGGTCCGGCGGATTCCGGTTCACCATAAACGGAGAAGACTGCGATGTGTGGCTCAAACAGCAAGGAAAGGAGTTCTATCAGAAAATCGGGATAAATATCGAACCAAGGCAAAACAAAGGAAATAAATATAGCGTTGGAAATTAAATATATTTGGCCTATGCGATAATTTGGCATACCAATTTGCTATCTTTGGCAGAGGAATTAAAAAGTATGGCATCGGATCTTTTCAAAAAGTACATTTGGTTGGCCGACACGATCCGTCGGGCTGGGTCGATTACGTTCGCTGAAATCAATGAACGCTGGCAGCGCAGTACGCTGTCGGGCGGAAAACGGTTTGCGTTACGAACATTTCACAACCACCGCGAGGCGATCGAAGAACTATTCGGCATTCGCATCGCCTGCGACGAACGAACGAATCGCTACTACATCACCAACAGCGACGATCTGCAACGCGACAGCATGGCGAATTGGTTGCTCGACAGTTTCTCGGTTAGCAACATGTTGCGTGATACCCAATCGCTGCGCAGCCGCATACTAAAGTTTTCTGACCTATATTTTGGAGGCGATGCGCGAGAACCGGCAGATCGGCGTTACCTACCAGCCTTTTTACGGGGACACACCGTTTGAGTTGACGCTCCGCCCGCTTTTCGTCAAACTCTACGAACGCTGCTGGTATCTCTATGCCGATAAACCGCATGAAGCGAAAATCAAACTCTACGCACTCGATCGGATGCAGGCGGTTCGGTTGACCGAAAAACGTTTTACGCCGCCCGCCGATCTCGATCCCGGGGATTATCTGTCCGGCGCCTTCGGCGTGGCTGTTTACGATGACATCAAACCTTGTACGATCCGAATCCGCGCCTACGGCGACGGGCCGAAATACTTGCGGACACTGCCTCTGCACGATTCGCAACAGGAGATCGAAACGACGGTCGATTATGCCGATTTCGAATATCGGGTCGCTCCTACTTACGAGTTTTACCGGGCTGTATTGGCACAGCACATCGATATTGAGGTACTGTCGCCGATCGCCGTGCGAAATGAAACAGAGCGGATCATCGACGAGATGAATCTTCTCTATTCACGGCATAAGCGGCGTATGATCTTTCTCGATTTCGATGGCGTACTCAACACCGGGCGGCATATTGCCGCGCTGAAAAGAGCCGGCAAACCGTTGTCGGATAAATACGGCTATCTGTTCGATCCCGAATCAGTCGCCAATTTGGGCACGATCATCGACGCGACAGGGGCATCGGTCGTTATCTCCTCCTCGTGGAAATTCGAAGGAGCGGAACGTATGGCGGAGATGTGGCGCGAGCGCCGTTTGCCCGGCCGAATGATCGACATCACGGAAGAGTGTATGACAGCCGAGGAAATCCGGGCAATAAACCCCGACTTCGACGATCCCGAAATGTTTATCGGCAAAGGCAACGAGATCAAGCATTGGCTGCTTGAGCATATGGCCGAAGGATACCGCTACGTTATTCTGGATGACGAACCAGATATTTTATCCGAACAGCGACCGAATTTTATCCGGATCGATCCCGAGCGCGGCATCACGGAAGAGGATGCGCGGCGAGCGATTGAGATTTTGAATCATTAAATTAAAGAGATGACTGCAAAAACGAACCGGCAAAAACCGGCTGAGGCAGCGATTGCCGTTCCGATCGTCCGATACGACGGGAGTGAATACACGTTGCAAAACGAAGAGCAGTTGCAGGTTTGCATCCACAAGTCGTTGATTACTGACAACGGGCTGACTTTCGACTTGCAAAACCGCCTGCTCATCCCGGAGAGTCTTTACGACATCTGGTTCGGACGCGCGCGCGAAGAGCAGCGGCGTAAGGCGGAAAAATATCTGTGGAAGGTCTACTCGGAGCATATTCCTCTCTTCTGGCATCATCGGAAACAGATTCTCTCCGACCCTAAGCTCTTCGTTACCGAAACGCCGCTTAGGGCCTATGGCTTCGGAAAAATTTGCCTGGGAATACTTGTTAAGGCATGGATCGACTATCCGAACACCTTTTGCAAACCATGCCCGAAATGCAAGGGGCGATCGCTTGTCTTCAGTTTCAGCGGTTCGCCCATGAGCGGAATGAGTTCCCACTCGGTACACTGCCTCGATTGCGGTACGGTTACCTCCGGAATAAGTGGCGGTGAGTTCGGAGCCTTCCGCGCAGCAATAAGGCATATTGTCCAGACAAGCCTCGTATCAGACTATTCAGGTGCACAATTGTTAGACGATGTAATTACTCGGCTTAAATCTTTATGAATAAAACTTATTCCCGAGGCCGATTCGGGAGGGGAGATAATTTTGGAGAAAGAAACTTTAAAAAACTACCAATTATGACAAATTTGCGACGAAGGATTCGTGATAAAAACTTTTTGGAATCATTGAATAATGGATATCTAAGACTACTTTTGAATTACATTATCGGAGACGAAGAATTAGATATTCAAATTCGGGATAACTATATTAACGTTTACTATAAAGGAGGAAACATCCTGCGGATTCGCGGCGAGAAGAGCTTCGAATTCGATGAGTTTTACTTTTATGACGATTGTAAAACGGAAAGAAAAACACATCTTCTTAATGCTGCTAAAGAAAAAGATCCTGTTGCTATAAAAAAGATAAAGGAGTTGCGGGATCGTAAAAATAAACTTATCGGCCTCATCAAGGACGGCAATTATTCCGACTATTTTTCGGAAGCGAAAAAAGTTATGGATTCATGGTGGAATTCTATGGAAAAGATCGGTATCGCTCATAATGAAAAAAAAGTGCAGCATCAAATATCGAGACATAATAAAGGCCAAGATTCAGATTATACCGTACTGGATTTAGAATATCAGGTAAGCACCAAATCGGAATTCTGTTATATCGGAGGACGACCGAAGAAAACAAGCCCAAGATTCGATATTATTGCCATTCATAATAAAACCGGCGAGCTATGTATTATTGAACTTAAAAAAGGACTGGGTGCAATAAATGGGAAATTGGGAATAGAAGACCATTGTGAGAGTTTTAAGTATACTATTGGCCGAGATGAACAAAATCTATTTTTAGCAGAGATGAAAGACTTGTGCGATCAAAAATGTAAATTGGGTTTGATTGATAGTAGTATTACTATTAAAAATACGCCGCCGAAATTTGTATTCGCCTTTGCTGGAACTACCCAAGAATACGAAATATTCATGCAAAGATGTCGTAAAGAAAATTTTTCGGGCAAAATAATATACTTAAATGACTTTAAGTTATTAGATACATGCAAATAACCATCCACCGCGGCATCGACCAGATCGGCGGGTGCATCACCGAAATCCGGACCGCCCGGTCGAAAATTCTGATCGATCTTGGACATAACCTTCCCAAAGGCAACGGCCCGTCGGAAGACCGGTTCGACAATGCCAGGGCCATTGCACAACTGTGCGAGGGATGCGATGCGGTATTCTACACGCACTATCACGGCGATCACGTGGATTTATTCCGGCATGTGCCGGAGCGGGTCGATCAATATATCGGGCCGTTAGCCAAAGCCGTAATGCGCATCCGGCTGGAACACCTGACGCATGTTCCGGGCGAGAAAGAGCGACGGGAAGCCGATTTGACGGCCGTCGAGCGATTCAAGACCTACGAACCCGCCCGTTGTATACGGGTCGGAAAAGATATTCGGATTACGCCCTATTTCGTCAGTCACTCGGCAGCCGACGCCTATATGTTTCTCGTCGAGGCCGACGGCAAACGGATTCTGCATACGGGCGATTTCCGGCAGCACGGCTATTTGGGGAAAGGACTGCTGCCGACGCTCGAAGAATACATCGTACCGCAAGGTATCGACGTATTGATTACCGAGGGAACGATGCTCGACCGTAACGAGAAGAAAATCGTCCACGAGAACGACCTGAAACGACAGGCTATTGAGTTGATGAAACGCTACAAAAACGTCTTCGTACTCTGCTCCTCGACGGATATGGATCGGTTAGCGACTTTTCACCGGGCAAATCGGGAAATGCGCAACCGTCCGTTCGTATGCGATGCCTATCAACAGCGGATTCTGGAATTATTCGCCGGCCATGCCGGGGTGAAAAGCCCGCTTTTCAAATTCGATCACAAGGTTTACGGTTCCGACGAACGGAACGAAAAACTGCGGAAATGGATGTTGGATACGGGATTCACGATGTTGCTGCGCACCAGCCCCAAGTATCGGCGGTGGGTCGACACGTTGCTACCGGAACTGAATCCGGATGAAACCCTATTGATTTACTCGATGTTCCGCGGCTATATTCTTCCGACGCACGAAGCCTATAATCCGGATCTGAAGGCATTCGTCGCCCGGTTTCCGCACTCTGAATACGTGCATACATCGGGACATGCGACAACCGATACGCTGGCCGCCGTTTGCCGCACGGTTTCTCCGCGTACAGCAATCATTCCAATCCATCGGGATAAAGGCTCCGATTTCGCCTCGCTCGACATCGGCGACGAACTGCGGTCGAAAATCGTTACGGCTTCACAAACGATCGACGGGATAGATTTCCTCGTGAAATAGTCGGGCCGAATCCGTTTTTACACTCCGCTGTGCAACTTTTCCGCACAGCGGTTTTTTTATTTTGCAGTAAAAAGAAACGACATGCTGGATATTTACTGTAAAGGAGGGAAAATGGGTTTTCAGACCGAACAGGGCGTGCATCTCACAACGGCCCGGTGGCGATATGCGGAACGGCTCGACGACCGGACGGGAATCGTTTGCGATGTGGCCTGGTATGCTCTGTTACGAATCCATCCCCGACGTCTGATTCCTCTCGACTGCGAATGTGCGGATCGGTACGGTACCGGTCTGGTACGAATTCGCCGCAACGGGAAATACGGATTACTCGACCGGGACGGGCAAATCATTATTCCGGTTGAATACGATATGCTGACCCGCCATTACGGACAATTCAACATCATCTGCCGGCAACGAAAATACGGATTGCTGAACCGACTCGGCGAATGGGTGCGGCCGCTCGTTTACGATGCGATCCTGCCCATAAACCAGCGGGGCAATAACCGTTTCGCTTGTATTCGCCGCGGCAAAACCGAATTTTTATAGTCGGTTATGCTTTGGAACAGTTACAAAAAGAGTTGCATGCACAACTGCCCATGCCATTTTTTCGCATATCACACCCCTAACTTTGCCGAAAAGCAATGGAATTATGGAAGAACGGACTTTGATGCAGGATATCTGCGAAGTGGTGCAGTTGGCAAATGGTTCGCACTTATCGGACGATTTCTGGGGCAACGCGACACCTCTCCTTGAGCGCTTGGGACGGCGACTCGATCTGACGCCCGTGCAGACGATGTTGTTCGCCGTATTGATTGAGTTGTCGGACGACCGAAAGATCGTATTGAAGCAGCTTGCCGAGTTTCTCGGCTGCCGCAAAGTCGAGTTGCTGAACCATGCGGCCGATTTCGAGGAATTAATCCGTCGACAGCTTATTCGCCGACGGCGTAGCGGATCGGCCGAACCGGATACCTATCGCATCCCGAAAATGGTACTCGAAGCGTTGCAGGCCGGAAAGATATTCACTCCGCCCCCAATCTGCGGCCTTACGATCGACCAATTTTTCGTGCGACTGGGGAAATTAATCAGCTACACATCCCAACAGGAGATGTCACAAACGGAACTCGCCGAAGAGTTGCAACAATTAATCGACCGAAACCAGCAGTTGGAATTTTGCTGCCGTTTTCGGGAAATTGCACAGTCTCTCCATATTTGGGATACGCTTGTCTTTGCACAATGCTGCAATCTCTATGTAAATAATCGGGACGACCATATCGGCTGGCATGATATAGAGGTACTTTTTGATGACGAATGGGCTGCACGTTGCGAGAAAGACGCGTTGCTGGCCCGTTATAGCGAGCTGTTCGACCTAAACATCCTGGAAAATGCCCCGGACAGCGGCATGTTCGGCAACCGCGAAGCGTTCCGCCTGACCGACAAAGCGAAAATAACTCTCTTTTCCGAAATCCTGATCCAATTACAGTCTCCGCGCAGCCGGAAAGAGTTGATTATAGCTTCCAGCCTTACTCCGAAAAAACTCTGGTTCAATCCCGGGGAGCAGGCGAAAATCGACCGGCTGGGGCTTTTACTCGAAGCAGAGCGATTCAATGCCGTCAGGCAGCGGCTATGGCAAAACGGTATGCGTCAGGGTTTTGCCTGCCTGTTTTACGGTTCGCCCGGCACGGGGAAAACCGAGTCGGTTTATCAATTAGCACGGCAAAGCGGCCGGGATATTATGCAGGTCGATATTTCGGAAACAAAAAGCATGTGGTTTGGCGAAAGCGAGAAACGCCTCAAAGAGATTTTCGACCGCTATCGCGGCTATGTGCGCGACTGCGACCCAGCTCCGATTCTGTTGTTCAACGAAGCGGATGCTGTATTGGGCCGTCGACGTACGACGATGGGCGGCTCTCTCGACCAAACCGAAAATGCAATGCAGAATATCCTATTGCAGGAGATCGAACGACTCGACGGCATCCTGATCGCTACCACCAATTTGACACAAAACCTTGACCAGGCTTTCGAGCGCCGATTCCTCTATAAAATCAAATTTTGTCGCCCGACGTTCGAGACCCGTCGTGCTATCTGGCAAACGATGTTGCCGTCGTTAAAGATCACCGAAGTCGAAGAACTGTCCCGCATGTTCGACTTGAGCGGCGGTCAGATCGAAAACGTTATCCGCAAATACACCGCCGATTATCTTTTCACCATGGAACCGGATGCCGAACAAGATGCGTCTTTACTGGACAATCTCTATTTTTATTGTCGAGAGGAGTTGCACTATGATTCCGCATCCCGAAAAAGAATCTGGTATTGATTTATTCAGTATATTTGCAATATGAGTTCTTTTTCAAGGTAAGATACCGTGCAATACGGCGCAAAAGATCAGTTAGCAACTCGTTAACCGCTACAAACGAAAAATCCTCACAACTCGCTGATTGGCTTGTCGCAAGGATTTAATCGCCTGTTTTAGAGCGGAAAACGGGACTCGGACCCGCGACCTCAACCTTGGCAAGGTTGCGCTCTCACCCCCCCCCAAAACGCTACGCGTTTAGGGGTAACCAACTGAGCTATTTCCTTTTACGACGATTTTTTCGAATGTGTTTTACCTCGTTTTTCGCATTGGTTAAACGGATGGTTAAACATTTGCGTCTGTCTGCTGGTTTGTAAATGATTGTTAATTAGAGAATTGTTTGATAGGCTAAATAAGTTCTGTAACACGTTCTTTCTTCCATTGGCATAGTGAGTTTATGGTTTTCAAATAAAAACCTCCCGACCCAAAAGGCCGAAAGGTCGTATCGTGTCTTACACAGATAATTGCTTAACTATAACTCCACCGAACGCTACTTTGCAAACTGCATCAGATAGTTTTCGCAGAATCTCGCTAACGGGAATTTCATTACCTCGTTCCGTCCATCGGGTGTGGTGTAATGAAATAATATAGTGTTCGCTCTAACAAGGCAGTCAAATAAATTTACCGTTTCGCTCATGCCCT
>PPYE01776698.1_pt1 | contig 16699 bp, 8 predicted proteins | sample 1559881 | NCBI WGS metagenome assembly PPYE01 (sample SAMN08240022, study PRJNA423297) | Human gut metagenome, whole genome shotgun sequencing project. | reverse complement strand
TATTTATAAACTTCGTAAACTTATGGAAGAGAATAAAATTCATGGTAACGAAGATAATAGATAAATTATAACTAAAAAAGATAATGTTAATCTTAATTGATTAACGGCTATTTTGTTTAATCTAAAATTATTGTTATGATATTTGAAGAAGCTCTTAAAGCTGTTAGAAGTAGAGAAGCTATTGCTTTTAGAAGCAATTGGGAAGGACATAAGTTTATATTTTGTCAAATTCCTGCTACTATTTCCGCAAATATAATTCTTAATATGCAAAGTCTTCCTGATATTGTTAAAAATGAAATATTAAAAAAGGATTATGCTATAATAAATTATATTAATCAGATTTGTGTTTTCAAAGATGGACATATTACTTATTATACTCCTAATGGAGAAGATATGTTTGCGACAGATTGGAAAATTATTAGTGATACTATTCCTTGTTAAAATTAAATTGATGTTATGAAAGAATTTGATGAATATCAAAAATTTACTGTTATTACTGATGTATATCCTAATGATAAATTTAATATAGGATATAAAGCTTTAGGTTTAGCTGGTGAAGCAGGCGAAGTGGCAGATAAAATTAAAAAGATTTATCGTGATAAAAATGGTAATTTCAATGTTACCGATGAAATTGAAATAGCTAAAGAACTTGGTGATTGTCTTTGGTATATTTCTCGTATAGCTGCTGCTATTGGATTTGAATTATCCGGTATTGCAAAGCTAAATGTTGATAAATTATCTAAACGTAAAACTGAAGGTAAACTTCATGGTTCAGGAGATAATAGATAAATTATGGCTAAAAAAGATAATGTTAATCATCCTAAACACTATACTTCTGATCCTAGTGGTATAGAATGTATTGATATTACTCGTCATAGAAATTTTAATGTAGGTAATGCTATTAAATATCTATGGAGAGCTGGTCTTAAAGAAGACAAAGATCGTAAGCTTATTGATAAACAAGTTGAAGATTTCAATAAAGCTATTTGGTATCTTGTAGATGAAATTCATCGTCTTAATGGCAGATGTACTGTTAAGACTGATTCAATTAATACTTGTTTACCTATTGATAATGAAAGTATTGTTGAAGCTGCTTTAAACTATCACATGAAAGTTAATGGTAAAGATGTTAGTATTTTAGGTTTAAGTAATGGTAATGACGGTATTAAATTTAATATTCATGATCATCTTAAATCTATTCTACTTGATTTATATTATACTACAGAAAGCGATGGTCAAACTAAATTAAATATATAAGTATGCAATTCGTTAAACCTATTGCTGTTATTCATACAGCTCATAATTTAAAAGGTGGTCTTCAATTAGCTGAATTTGCTGGTCGTCTTTGTTATAAATCTGAAAGTAAGATTGAACCTGGAAGTTATCAGAAATTTCTTTTTATGCTTATGAATAAAGGTCATACTTCTATTTTAGAGCATTGTCCTATTTATATTTGTGGTTATAAAAATGATTTAGGAACTGTTGCAAATGCTATTATAAAATCTTCTTTTTCTAGATTTACTACTAGAACAGATACTGTAACTAGCACAAATCCTTTTTATTATATTTATAGTAATCTTAGAGTTGTTTATGATTTTGATTCAGATTTCGCTAAGCAACTTGTTATGACTTCTACTATGGAAGGAGATGATATTTGGAAAGATCAAGGTGTTGCATGGTTTGTTCCAAAATTTAATAGTCCTTATGCTCGTATGAGTGCATATATTACTACTCTTAGAAGTGTTGTAGATGACCTTGTTCGTGAACGTGTTCAATCTATGGCTGTTGAATCTACTCGTTGGTGTGATTATTCTAATAATAGTAAATTTGAAGGTATTACTTTTTGTTTACCTCATTGGATTAATTATAGTATTTTTGATTCTTGTATGAAAAGATTTTTAGCTGATGTTAAAGAAGCTAATATCAATAAAGATAAAATCGATAAACTTTATGATTATGAAGATATTGCTTTTTGTCTTTATCAAAATACAGAAGCTATTGAAGCTAAACGTTGTTATCATTATATTAGAGCTTCTATTCTTGATGAAATCTTATATAATGAAGCTAAAGATGAACTTAAACTTCCTGCGCAAGATGCACGTGAGTATTTATTTTTAGGCGTTAAAAGTGAAATGTATTATACCGGTTATAATGAAGATTGGAATAATATAATTGAAAAACGACTATATGATAAATATGGTAAAGCTCATGAGAATATGCACATGATTATGCAAAAATGTAAAGATCATCTTGATTCTATTCGTGTATCTCAAAAGGCAGCACAAGATGACGGAACGAGTAAAAGTACAAGTAAATAAAATTGCGGCACTTATACCTATTAAAGAATATTTAAAGTTATATGGTAATCCTACTACAGTTTTTCATGGTCATTCTTTAGATATTCCTATGACTTTTAAGCAAAAAATTTCTAAAGATGAAATTCTTGTTTATGAACCTCTGAATGGTAAACATTCTATATATAATATAGATAGAATACTTGTTAAAGATATTGTTGTTCGTTTTAAAGATATTGAAGATTATACTCATTACCAAACTGAATTAGATTTCGATGAATCTGTTTGAAATACAAGCTAAACTTGATAATATATTTAATCAAGTTATAGAAAATGAAGGTGAACTAGATGAATCTCTTGCTTCTGAACTTGAGATTGCTCAAGAAGAACTAGATGATAAACTATATGCTTATTCTTTTGTAATAGATAGATATTCTAGTGATATTGCTTTATTAAAACAATACAAAAAAGCACTTGATGATCGTATTGCTAGATTTGAAAAGAATCAAGATAAACTTAAAGATGCTATTGCAGAAGCTGTTTATAAATATGGTGATCCTGTAGTCAAGAAAAATAAAGACACAGGTCTTAAAGAAGAAACTGGAGCTTATTCTTATAAAACTCCTGTTATTACTATTAATGTTCGTAAAACTAAAACTGTTGAAACTGATAATAACTTATATAATCATTTTGCCTTATCAGTTGTTCAGCATATCAGCGACAATTCCATATCAGATATGCCAAATTTGCCCCAAATTAGCGCATTTGCGACCATTAATATATCGAGTGGATTAACAATACCACAAGCAGCCAAATTGCGGGAAATGGCCTCTAATGCAGGAATTCAGATAGATGATTCCGACATTAAAGTTAAAGTATCTAATAAGGAGCTTAAAGATATACTTGATACTGAACCTGAAGGTCTTGACGCTTGGACACTTGGTGAAAAGGATGTTGTCACTATTAGAAAGTAATTAACTATTGAAACAAAACTCGTATGCCTTTTGTAAATTATCAAAGACGTCCTCTTATATTTAATGAAATGGGTAAACCTATTAATGATTTAAGTATTGAAGAGGCAATTAAAGAAGCTGGTTTAGATTATAAAGTTGGCATTAAAGAAACTCGTGTTCGTCTTGCTGACGTTAATGATCCAGATAAGTTTCTTCTTTATAAAGTTCCAAATTCTTTTGCTACTTATAGAGAAGATAATAATCATGTATTTGGTGCTGTTGGTTCTAAATATGAAGTTGTTCAAAATTCTGTTGCTCTTGATTTTATTAATCAAGTCTGTGATTATGATAAGACAGTTCACATTGAAACAGCAGGTGTATATAAAGATGGAGCAAGTATGCTTGTAACTGCAAAGTTTCCTGAAGCTATGACTATTGGAAATAATGATCTTATTGATAAGTATTTATTATTTACTAATAGTCATGATGGTTCCGGTTTAATAACTTGTGCTGTTACTAATATTCGTGTTGTTTGTAATAATATGCTTAATCAAGCTATTAAAAATGCTGATTCGGTATTTGGATTTAAACATACGAAAAATGTTCACAATGCTATCATGAGTGCAGTTGAAAAGATTCGTTCTGCTCATATTTATCATGAAGCTCTTCAAGAATCTATGCAAGCTCTAAAGAATGTATCTGTTAGTGGTAGAGATGTTAATAAATTTGTTTATGATCTCTTTCTTACTGCTGAACAACAAGATCATATAAAATTAAGAACTAGCATATATTCTGCTGATAAAGAAGTTATATCTACTAAAACTCAAAATAAAGTTATTGCTGTTCTTGATACAATTGAAAAAGGTGTTGGTCAAGAATTACATAGAGGTAGTATGTTATGGCTTTATAATGGAGTGAATTGCTATATGAATAATGTTGTTGATTATAAGTCATCAGAAGATCGTTTTGAAGCTCTTACTAAACGTACAGCTTGTAAAGTTAATCAAAGAGCTTTTGATCTTGCTTTGACTTCTTTAAGAGCTGCATAATGGAAGATCAGAAAACACATACGTGTTATATTGAAATTGATGGTAATGTGATCACTCGTGATGCAAACGGAACTCTTATTAATGAATTTACTGGTAATTGGTCTGTTTTGCATAAAGTATATAGATTTGCTACTATGACTGCTACTGAAAAGCAGAAACATAAACGCATTTCTCCTAATCTTTATATTGGTAGTATTAAGTATGTTATGCGACATCCGGGTACTAATCAAAGTTTTATTGTTAATTCTACTCAAATTAAAAAGATTTTACCTTATATTGTTAATGTAAATAAAGTTAATTTTGGTGGACTTAATGAATGTGGTGTTGATAGTGAAATTGATTATTAGTCTTCTAAGTATAGTGCTGTTACAAGTGCTATGCTTAGTTCCGCACACAACCACAAGCACTTTCCCTACTGGGGATTGGAAAGCTCATCTAGTATTACTAATAGTACTAGAAATGCTTTCTTTATAATCATAATCACTAACAAGTTTGCCAATAGAATTATCAATATAATGATTATAAACATAGCGGAACTATGCAGACCCCGGTAGAGGGATAGATGTGGAAGCGAGAGGAATCTAGCGTTAGCACTAGCAGTATTAGGTTTAGTATAGATACAAAAAGAGAGAGGACTGACAGTATTATCTGAAAGCCCTCTCTCATTTTTTTTAAGTCCAACAGAAGTCCTTACTTATTTAGTTCAACTATCATCTGTAGTATTGGATTCTGTTGCATATAATATGTATTGTTCTTTGGTAAATAGAACATCTTGTTGTATTGATTGAATAACGGAATAGTTTTCTTAAATGCAATCCAACGTTTATCTTCATCTTTATATGTACCTCTATCATAAAGCATTTCTTCATCATCTACAATCATTGGAGCAATAAGTGTCCAATAAGCAAGATTAAGAACATTAGATATACTTGTTTCAAAAGGTATAGGCGCCTCCATAGTACGTTTATAGAATGAATAAAGACCCCAAGGTGAAGTTTCATAAAGTTCAGTTTGAACACCATAAATAGTATAACAAGCAAGAGCAAAGAATAGATTTTCATCAAGTTCATCGTCATCATCTGATGCAGCATACATACTTGCAGCAACAAGAGATAAACCAACAAGAGTTGTAAAATTAAACATAGCTCTTTTAATATTAGCTTTTTGAGCTTGAGGTAAAGTATTATATCTAAAGTTTATATCTTTGAACCAATATAATAAACCGCAGAACCCATTGAATATAGCTTTAGCTTTAGTAGCAAAATCAATATCTTCGCCATTTTCTATAGCTTTATCAATAGTTTCTCTATAAGCACTTTTACCATTGGATAATATAAAATTTATCATATCCATGTAAGCACCACTTCTATAAGATTCAAGACGTTCATCAAATACAATTTTACCTACACGTTTACCCCAATATCTAATAAAGTTAGGACGAAGCCATTTACGGAATTGAAGAATAACTTCTCCCCACATCTTACCAGATAGCATAGATTTATCAAAAGTATTATAAATACCATGAAGACTATGATTAACGCCTTTAACTTTACCTAAGAATTTAGCAAAATCTTCAAGAGTTATACCACTATTTTCTTTAATTGAAGCTATACCATCTTTAAGTTCAAATACATCATATAGAGTAGTATGATTAGATTCAAACTTTTTCTTGGCATCTTTTAGTGCTTCTTTATAAGCTTTAATATAATTGTTTTTCCATTCTTTAGTAAAGTTATTAGCTTTATAAGAAATGAATCTTGAAAGATAATCTACAAATTCAATATTATTACCTTTAAGAGATTCTTGTTTAGTCTTATAATTTTTATATTTAGTGAAGGTATCAGCATCTACCATTTGTTCAAACATTTTTTCTCTAAGTGAGAACACAAATTGATCATAGTTCATAATAGAACCAGCAACAATTCTATGAGTTTGCATAGCAGATAAAAATGTAGCGAATTGAAGATAATGTTCACCAATAGTATTAGGAGAGAACATTATATTATCCCATTTAGACATACCAAGAGAAACAATATTAGTCTTAGTATCTACTCCAGCTTCAATATGATCTTCAAAAATATTACCAGCTAACTTCATTAAAGCTGCATCAAGATTATCACAAGTATATTCACCAAGTGACGCCCATAACGATGGAAGAGCTTTAACATACATTTCATGAGCTTTAAGAAGTGTAGCTTTAGTAGTAAATTCACCACCAGTTGCTTCACTTACAATATTAATATGACCTGTACCAATATTCTTTAAAGCAGCAGTTAAGTTCATCCACATAAGAGATTTACTATTAACTGTATGAAGTGTATTAAGAAGTTGATCAGTTAATGTATTAATACGATTCTTACCTTCAAAAGCATCATAAAAAGCTTTAAATCTTTCAAAAGCATAAGTATCTTTACCTTTCTTAGTAACAACTTCAGTTTTCTTAGTATAAAGAGATAAAACTTTATTAATAATGTTTTTACTCTTAACACCGTATTCTCTAGCTTGAAACTCAGGCATAGAAAGAATAGTTTGAAGAAGATTAAGTTCAGGTTCAAAATCACGATTAATCTTAATACGTTTAAGTTGATTAATATAATTAAGAGTTACATTAAGAGGATCATAATTCATTCTATCTTTAAGTTCACTCATTTGCTTATCAGATAGAGTTTGATTATATTCAACTATATCGCTAATAGAAGTTATAGGCTTATGATAATTTCTATGTTTAGCTATATTATTAGCTTTTTCAATTAAAGCATTATAAGTATCAACATTAGTTATAGAATAAAGATCATATTTAATTCTACCTCTAACTTCTGGACGATTAAGAGCTGTAGCTTTAAGATAATATTGAGTTTCACCACTTAATGTATTCTTATAATCATCATCTTGTAATTCGTGCCATCCAACAGCTTGTTTAAGAACATCTCTATAACTAGCAGATATAAATGTTGGAAAGAAGTTTGCACCTTTAACAGTGTTAGGCATAGCAACATCATTAAGTTCTGCAAATAGTTCTTGCATTTCAACAATCATATCAATATCATTTTTAGTAAGTTTACTAAATTTACCATCACGATATTCAGGACGACAAACTTTAATTTCAAGAAGAACTTTATTAGTAGTTTGACCTTGAACTTTAAGTTTAATACCATTTACTTGAGCAAACTTCTTACGTATCTTAGATTTATAAACACGTTCTATAAGTTTAGTATAATAATACGCTTCAGTATCAGTAAGGTTAGGAAAATATGCTTTAGGATTAGCATATACATCTTCTAGTTTTAATTCAAGTCTTCCTTTATATTCAGCAGGAATAGAAACATTCATTGTTGAATAGATATCTTTACCAGCAGCTTTTACTCGTTTAATATGAGCTTTTTCAAGTTTAGCTAAAGCATCTTGTGCATTTTTAACTGTAATAAAATCATCAGATTCAAGTGCAGGTTCAAGAGCTTTTCTTTCACGAATATATTCATCGTATATAGAGGCTTTAGCTTGAGCATAATCGAATGCAGCTTTAACTATATCAAATGGAGTAGTTAATTGAGCATTATTATCATTGATAAACTTAGATCTAAAATCATTAGAACGAGCTTGTGAAAATTTGATATTAGGTTTACCATTAGATTTCTCTGAATAGAAGTTAGGATACTTCTTGAATAATGCAAATGTTTGCTTGTTTTTATTAAGAGCAAATTCGGTAGCATTAAGAGCATGAAGTTCATATTGAGAAAGAACTGTATCAATAATAGGAATTCCACTTTGTGCAGCAGAATCTAACCATTTAATAGCAGTAGATAAATCAAGATTATCACCAAGCATAGTACGAATATTTTCTTGAATATCTTTCTCAGTTACAAGATATGGACCAATATCATCAGATTCAAATCCAGTTTCAACAAGTTTATCTTGAATATATTTAAATTTAGTATTAAAGCTAGCATTATGTGATTTTTGATTCATCATAATACCAAAATAAATCTTAGAAGCATCAATAACTTTGCGTTTAAGAGGAATTATTTCTGCATATAAACCTTTAAGATTAAGAAGAGCTTCATTAAAATCTTTAATTGAATCTTTAATAGTTTGAGAAGCATTTTCAAAACTTGCTTCATCAATAGGATTTAAATCTTCAATATAAGTTTGAGATTTAATAAGACTACTAAGTTTATTTAAATCAGTAACCCATTGCTTACGATCAGCAGGAGTTTTCTTAGTCCATAAATCGGCAATACTATTAGTATTTAAATCAATGACTATATTATTAATCATATCTTTAACACTCTCAAATATTCTAGCATTATACTTGAAGGTATCAATGTAATTAGGAAGACTATTCATGTCTCTACCTAGTTTAGCTATTTCATCTTTAGCTCTAGCGTCTAGTTTCTCTAAATCAGTATTAAGTTCTCCCATGATAGACATTTCATCTCGAAGTAACTTAGTATTACCGATAGCTGTCTTCTCAACTTCATAAATAGTATTGATAAATTCTAGATTTGATATACCTAATCCAGTATTATCATCTGCTACAAACTGAGTATCTAAAACCATAGAGAACTTAGGCGTTGTACTATTAATAGTATGAACTGTAGTTGTAGTATTCCTTTTAATACCAATATAATCAACTATAATATCATTAATACCATCAGCCTGAATTGTACTAATATTTGTTGGATTTAGCCTTTGAATAAGGCTCTCTAAGCCCTTAAAAATTTGTCCTTGAACTTTTAATTGTTCGAGTTGAGAAAGTGGCTCTCCGTTGGCGATTAGTGCCAAATTTTTGATATTAGCAGGCAATGTTTCGGTATTATACGAATCCTCGATGAGCCGCTGAGTTGATATAGTAATAACATCATCATTAGCAATAATACCTCTATTAGTATCAGATTCATTTCCAATATAAATAGTAATATCTGCATTACTTGTAGCTGCATCAATAGCTTGTGTTAAACTTCCATGAGATTCAGTATTAGTAACAGAACTATTAAATTTACGATAGAACTTACTAAGAACTGTAGCTATTTTCTCGTATATTTCTTGAGATTCAATGTTATATTTAAAGTAATCATTAGCTGTAGTTAAATATTCAGATTTAAACGTTTTATTAATAGGATAATAAAAAGTACAATCATTAATATCAAAACGTTTATAAAGAGTACCTTCAGGTAATTTAGCTTTATAAGATTTCTTAAGACTAGTAAGTTCTTTATCTATAACCTTTTCACGAGTTTTAAGATACATATCATTAGCATAACGAGAATTATTAACAAATGCTGTAGGTTCAACAATCATTTGACCAACAATGTTCCATATATCATTATGTTTAACAATAATTGCATCTTTAAGAATACTATTGAGAGCATCTTCTATATACTGTCGAACTTCAGGATCAACATCATTATGCCATTCATTTGCAACTCCGCCTTTAAGTCCAAAAGCATTTCTTGATAAATTACTTTTAGTAATCTTAGTAAAAGTAGGGGTTTGATCTTTAACTCTTTGTTTACCACTATTAGTATCATAAATATATTCAGGTTTCATATATTTAACGATACGAGTATTCTCAGAATTAGCTCTAACAAATGCTTCAATAAAACGATCAAGTTCTTCATTATCTCTAAGAAGAATATTATCTTCATTAGACTGACTAGCATATAAAGCATTAGCATAATTATAAAGAGCAGCATTATTTGACCTAAAGTTACTACCTCCATCAGTAATACCTTGTTCTCTCATCGCAAGTCTTATATCTTTATCGCTAGTACCATCAATAGATTCAAAATTAATAGAATCAAATTGATCTCCCCAAGTAGTTTTATAAGCACTTATATAACCATCATTTTTAGTTTTAAATCTACCATAAAGATCAATAGGAATATATTTAGATAGATTACGACCGAAATCAAGTTTATTAATCCAAAATGCGTATTTAACTAGATTTTCACCAAGAATACGACAATATTCATCAGGACTATTAATAAGTTGAAAGAATGTATCTCTAGTAAAATCAACATCATCACTTTCTTTAGTTGAAATACCTATGTAACCATTTCTTATAATAAGACTTTCCATAGTATTTGAAGACAATAAAGAAAGAATATGATTCGGATTAAGTTTAAGATTACCTTTAGTAATATATTGTCCATTAACTACTACATATTTACCATCAGTTAATGTATTTTTAACCATAGCCAATTGAATACCTACTGGTAAATCTTTAAACATAGCTATTTTTTCAGCATGAGTATAAGGTCTATTTTCAGTTTCATTATACCATGTTTTAAGATTAACTGATGTAAGTGATAAATCAGTAGCTAGTTGGAATCTAAATTCATTCTTATCGTTCTTAATAATTCTAGTACAACCAAGAAGTTTAGCTCTATCTTCAAGAACTGCTTCTGGACTTTTACTATTATCATTAAAGAATGACATATCTCGAATCTTATCAATTATAGCATAATTAATAAGAGCTTCTCTAAGTTCAGGATTATTATTCTGACCAAGTTTAGCCATACAATAATTAATCTTATCTTTAAAAAGAGGATTCTCACTAATGAATATATCATGAAACATATTAACAGACATCTCATTAGTAGAATATAATTGTTGTTGAAGAATAGGATAAGCACTATCTTCTATAGTCCAATCAGGATCAGTAATAGATGGAAATATAGCTTCAATCATCGATTGATCACCTATTCTAAAAGGAGATTTAGGTTTACTTAATTGAATAGGTTTATCTTCAATATCTGTAATAGATAAAAGATAATCATTTGCTTTATCAATCCAATCATCTATAACTTTACCTTTATCTGTAATAGCGTTTACACTATAATATTTATAAAGAAGTTCATCAATCATAGTGTCAGGAACTTTAGCGTCTTTTGCATTTTGAACTAAAGTATTAACATTATGTTGAAGCATAGCAATAGATTCAAAGAGTTTATTACTTTCAGAAGTTTTAGGACCAGCACCTTTCTTTTCAGTAATAAGACATCCTTGCGCACGTTTCATAGCGTTTACAGCTTTATCAACGTACATATAGTAATCTAAAACTTCAAGCTGACGATTAAGATAATTAGCATATACCTCAAGATCTTCAACATTATATTTGTAGTTTTGACCTTCTTTAAATAAAGAATCAAGTTCAGTTATAGTTTTAGCTTTATTCTTAATTCCACTATTTATTTCATAAGCTGTAATTCCAGTTTTTTCAGCAAGAGCTTCAATAAATCTAGCCATAGCTTGAACTTGATTTTGATTTATAGTTAAACCATGTTCATGAGCTTTAGCTATAGTAAAATTAGATAAATCTTCTTGTGCAAGAAATTTATTAATTTTATTAATAACAGCTTTAAGACCTACATTATCTTGATTAAATGTAAAATAATCTTTAATAAAATCTTTAAGAGATTCACCTTTATTAATAAGAAGTTTACTCATAACAGTTGCGGCATCAATCATATAATCACTGCGAACATTATGAAAACTAATATTAGTAAAGTTATTAGAGTTCTCTATAGATTTGATAGAAATATTAGTAACAAAATCACTAATGATTTGCTGAGATTCAATAAGAGCTGAATAAATATATCTATTAACACCTTCAACTTTAGCATTTTTAGTTTTTAAATTAGCATTCCAACTTATAGGAAATGAAGCTAATAATGCAGTATTACCAACAGTATAAGTATTAAGATTAAACCAAAGATTATCTTTAACAGCATCAAGAATATGAGAAGTTAATTCAGAACGTTGAGCTGATATAGGTTCATCATTTATATCTGTCCAAGTACCATAATCATTATTATATAAACTACGACACCAAACAGTGATTGTACTATCATCTACATTAATTTCAATACTACGTTCTCCATTAGATAACTTCTCTTCTTTAAAAGCTTTAAGAATTTGTTTCTTAGCCCATTCAGCTTTATTAGGAATATCTTCATTATATCCAGAAATATCACTAAAATTAAGTCTAATAGGAATAGCAAAATCATCAGAGAGTTTAGTTTCAGTAAATCCCATTATAGATAGAGCATTATCTGCTGCAATAGATTGACCTTTAAGCACTGCAATATTATTATTAATATTACGAATCTTAATTTGATCAATAAGAAAATGCTGATTCATCATAGAATTATCATAACCAGCAATTCTATTTATATAAGAAGCAGCAGATTTACTATGTTCAAATTCATTAGGTTTTTCTTTATTAAGAGTATTCTTAAGATCAGAATGAATACCAATCCATGTATCAATAATAGCATTATCTTTAGCAGCTCTTGGCATTCTTCCATAATCATTAAGTTCATTCCACTTAGCAGTAACAGTCTTATCTATAAATTCTTTATATTTGGCATCATAATCTTTCTTAGCTTCTTTAAGTTTAGAATAGATTTCAGTTTTTTCATCATAAAGAGCTTTAAGTTCAGAATCAGTTATAACAGAATTTAGATTAGCTGTATTATAAGATTCAATTTCAGCTTCTTTAGCTTCCATTGCTTTAGCTAGAGCTTCACGTTCAGAAGTATTTTTTGAATAAAAACGTTCTCTTTGAAGATCTGCATATTCAGTTTTTAATCTAGTTAATACAGGATCATTTACTCCAGTTTGAGTATTAATTTTTTCATTAATATCTTCAAGTCGATTAATTAAAGGAACTTTAACTTTAAGATAATCTTGTTTAAGCGAATCTTTAGCTTTAGCAAAATAAATATCTACAACATATTCTAAAGATTGACGTTTATATGCGTTAGTGTTATTCTTAGTATATTCAACGTAATTACCGTTAATTACATCAAATTCTTTCATAGAAAGATAAATACTATCAATATCATAGTCCCAACCAGTACGTGTAACAAGATGTTCAGGAACAATAGCTTGACTTGCACCATTGTTCAAAACTCCTACAACTTTAGCAACAAACATAGATTGATGACCTTCAGTAGGAATACGAATACCAAACATCGTTCTAAGATTCTCAGGAACAGTATTTAAATCTAGATTACCATCAGCATCTAATTTAAATCGAGAATCCCAATTATTAAGAATAATTTCAGCAGGATGAAATACTTGTTTAATAGAACCATCTTCTTGTTTAACTTCTTCCCACCATTCACTTTGAAGTTTAAAGTCAGCATCTTTCTTAATTATAGGAGTACCATTGGCATCTCGCTTAATACTACCATCTTCATTAAGTTCAGCTCTAAGTTTCCAATAATCATCCGAGAACTTAATTTGACCTTCATGATACATTCTAGAAACATTAGCTTGAGTTCCTTTAATTAACCCTTTTTTATCCAACGTAACAGATGCAGGTTGTAAGAAAGTATCAGGTTGAATAGTAACGTGAGCACCTTTAAGTTTAAGATTGGTAACTCTACGTGTAATACGAGCTAATAGAACAGATTCAATTCTACTTTTAATAGTAGGATGATAAAAAGGTATAAAAGGTCTACCGTCTACCATCATAGTAGCTTTGATAAAGTTTCTATCAATTTCAGTTTCATTAAAGTATCTACGAAGATCAGCGAGAACTAAATCTAAATTAACTTCAACTACATTCTTATCATTAATGGATTTATATTTTATATTACCTTCATTATCAATAGCCCCCCAATCAGAAAGCAAACGATACATTTCATCATTAGCGTTAGTAGCAAGAAGCATTTGATAATATTCAAATACACCAGCTTTATCAAAAGATTTATCTCCAGTTTTACCTTTACGTACAGTACCAGCAATAGAGTATTCTCCATTAAATACAAGATTATCAAGAATACGTTTTTGAAGCTGAGTACCAATTTTATTTTCTTCATCCATTAAATGAGAAGGTACTTCTTGTTGTACATAAAGATTACTATGACTAAGAGTATGTTTAAAAGCATCAATACCTTTAGGATAATTCTTCAATTCATAACGATTAGTAGCTTCATTAAATTGAATATTCAAAGAAGCATCTTGTTCATTATTAGCAATATTAAAGAGCTTAACTTGAGGTAAACCACCAACTTTATGTCCAGATGCAAAGTTAATAGAATCAATACCTTCTTGTTTCATCCAATCATAAAGAGTTTCATAATTTGTACCCTTATACATACGTTTGAATACAACAAGAGTTGAATTTTTATCTTGATGTGAAAATATAATATCAGTATTAAATCTATTATTTAACGTAGACTTACCACGTTTATAGAAGTAATACTTTAGTTGTTCAACGATACGTGCATAATCTTGCGAACTAATAGGACTATCTTCATCTTCCACAATATCTTTAAGAGTTTTACCAGAAGGTAAAGTAAAACTATCATAACTGCCCATGGCTTTAAAACGAGCTATACATTCATCTTGAGTTATGATATTAAATGCGTCAGCTGTTGTAATCTTATCAATACCAAATCTGCGTCGAAGAGTATTAGTTGTAATTTCATCTGATTTAACAAAAGGAGCTACAATTTTATCAATCATATTATCTCTAAGTTTAACATCACTTACGATAATCTGAGTATAAGTTGTATTACTTCTAGTTTTAGAACCAGGTCTAACACCTTGAGATGCACGCTTAGCCCAATCAAGAGCATTTTTAAATTCAAAAGTATAACCAGTGAATAACTCTTGAATAGCAATATCTGCGATATAATGATTAGCTAAGAGATTGGCAATAACAAATCCCCAATAACGATCATTTTTATAATCATCTGGAAGTTGTTCACTTATAACTTTAAGTTGATTCTTATAAGTTAACGTTGATTGAATATTATCTCTAATAGGAGCTAAATAATCAAAAGCATCTTGCAAATGACTATTCATTCTATCAACAAACATTCGCATAAAAGCATTATCGATTACATCTCCGTATGCAGTAGAGAAATCTTCACCACATATCATGAAAGGTTCAAATTTACCGAAAGAAGCTAATTCATCCGGATGTAATTCTTTAAATGCATCTTCTATATAATCTATAATGCTTCTTACAGATACATTACCATTTTCATCAGTATATCTGAAATTAAGATTACCAAACTTAAAGATATTACCTGTGGGTTTACCATTTTTAATAACATCTTTACCATCCCAGAATATAGGGGCTTGAAGACCTTCAAATACTTCTTTATTAAAAGAATAATGCTCATAGTAATCTTCAAATGCTAAATTAATATCACCATTAAATTTATTATGAACAATCTCAGCTCTTTCATCAGGATTCATATTATTAAACTCTTCACGAACTTCATCTTTACTTCTAGTAAATTCTTTCTTTAAAATAAGTTTATGAGTTGTAGAATCATAATCAAATAGCATACGTCTAGCATCTAACATCATTTCCATCTCCGTACGAAGAGTATCTTTAACTCTTTGGAAAGTATAATTAGATTCAAGATCATTAGTTCTAGCTATACGATAATTAACGAAAGTACCATTATTATCTATAAGTTTAAAAGGTAATGCTCTTTTACTACCATTAGTTTCAGTTAATATATTACCCGTAACAAATTCATATATACGAGAAGCATCCGCGGAAGGTAATGAATAACGTTCTTGCATTTGACGAAGAATAACATCACGAGTCCAAATATAATCATGCATATCAATATATGGTGTTCCAATACCTTGATCTCTATTAGATAAACCATTAAATCTAGAATATTCAAATACTTTAACAGCTTCAACATTTACAGGATTAATAATATCTAATATTCTATATCCATCCTTGTCTAAAACTTCATTACCTCTATCATCTTTTTTGAAATTAAAGAAACCTTTACCGTTTCCTCCAATACCATTACCTAAATTCCAAATAATAGGATTATATTTAGTACCTTTAGATTTAAGAAAATCAGCAAAGCGATATTTCATTAATTCAACATTGACATTACCTATACGATTAACAATACCTTGCAGCATATAAGTAATATGATTATAAAACTCAGGTGTATATTCTTGTTCACCTTCAACATTAATATAACTTAAATCTACTTTAATTGAAGGATCACAACTACCTATAGTAGCTAAAATATTAATTCTACCTCTCATATCATCAACGATAGAATTAATTGTATCACCCGGTTTATAAGTATCATAAAACAAATTACGAATCTTATTAGCTTGACGATCTTTAGCTTTTTCACTTTGTTTATCTGTGATATTAGCTTTTATTTGATTAAATATCTTATCAAATACATCATCAATATAAACAAGTTCAGTTTCAATTTTTTGATGAATTAAAGCATTTACTTTATTATCTGCGTTTCCATCAACATATAAAGCTTTAATTACATCAAAAGGAACATTAAATTTAATAGATAAATAATTGAATATAGTATTAGGTGTCCAATTAATACCAGCATTATTAGATTTATACAGTAAACTGTTTACTTTATCTGTAATAGAT